>Ga0265300_10000447_pt1 | contig 42806 bp, 37 predicted proteins | sample AusTroGonzalo_MG_FD_193482 | JGI IMG/M metagenome (GOLD analysis project Ga0265300, IMG submission 193482) | Bovine rumen microbial communities from tropical cattle in Woodstock, Queensland, Australia - Gonzalo_03 | ecosystem: Host-associated > Mammals > Digestive system > Stomach > Rumen ... | reverse complement strand
GTTCTCGGACTTGACGATGACGTTGAGCTCGCGCTTGCCCTCGGCCGCCATGCGGCGCATGAGCGCGTCGAGCGTCGTCGCCTTGGCGGACGAAAGCTCCTGCTCCTTGCGCTCCTGCGCGGTCTGCTCGGCAAGAGTCCTTGCGCGCTTCTCGTCGAGCATGACGCGGAACTCCGCGCCCGCCTCGGGAACGCCGGAAAGACCGGTGCACTTGACTGGCATCGCGGGCGGCGCTTCCTTGATGCGGCGACCGTGGTCGTCGATAAGAGCGCGGACCTTGCCGAAATGCTCGCCGATGAGAATCGCGTCGCCAACCTTGAGCGTACCGCCGGTGACGAGGAGAGTCGCGCAAGGACCAAGGCCCTGCTGGAGCTCCGCCTCGATGACGTAGCCGTTCGCGCGGCGGTTCGGGTTCGCCTGAAGCTCAAGCACTTCGGCCTGGACGAGGATGTTCTCGAGAAGAGCGTCAACGCCCTCGCCAGTCACGCCGGAAACAGGGCAGCAAATGATGTCGCCGCCCCAGTCTTCGGGAGTAAGGCCGCGCTTCTGGAGCTGCTGCTTTACGCGATCGACGTTGGCCGTCGGCTTGTCGCACTTCGTGATGGCGACCATGATCTGGACGCCAGTCTGGCGCGCAACCTTGATGCACTCCTCGGTCTGCGGCATGATGCCGTCATCTGCCGCGATGATGAGCACCGCAATGTCGGTGAGCTGTGCGCCGCGCGCACGCATCGCGCTGAACGCGGCGTGGCCGGGGGTGTCGAGGAAGGTGATCTTCTTGCCGGCGATCTCGACCTGGTAGGCGCTGATCTGCTGGGTTATGCCACCCGCCTCGCCGGCTGCGACATGCTCCTTGCGGATCCAGTCCATGAGCGTCGTCTTGCCGTGGTCGACGTGACCGAGGAACGTGACGACTGGAGCACGGGGCTTCAGCGTCTCGGGCGGATCCTCCGGAATGAGATCGTCGGCGTCGATCGCCTTGAGGACGGGCTTCGCGGCGGCCTTGTCGCGCGCATGCTCGATCGTCACCTTGAAACCGTATTTCTCCGCAACCTTCGTCGCAACGTCAGGTTCGACGCGCTGGTTGATGGACGCAAGTATCTTGAGGCCCATCAAGTCCGCGATAAGGCGGTTCGGCTTGATGTTGAGTTTCGCGGCGAGATCCTTGACGATCACTGCGCCGCGAATCGAAATCTCCTTTGCCTCCTCGTCGACCGAGATGCGGCTGCCCTGCTGGGGAACGACCTGGGCGACGCGCGGCACCCCGCCGCGTTGCTTCTCGAACGCCTTCTGCGCGTCGCGGCCCTTCTTGCCCTTACGGCCGCGCTCGTCCTCGTAGTCGTCGACCTTGGGCGACTTCGGCGGCTTGGGCTTTGCAGGCGCAGCGACGGAAATGGAAATCGAATGAGCGGGTGAGGCGTGCTGAAGAGGCCTAAAGCCGGACGCGGCGGTGAGGCCGGTCTTTGCGGCGCTCACGGGGGCGACGGTCTTCGGCTTGTAGCCGGGCGCCATGCGGATGGCGGGCTTTGCCGGCGCGGCAGGCGCATCCTTCGCAGAAGCGGCCTGGGGCTCACTCTTCGATGGCTCCGCGGCAGGGGTCGGCTCCACGGAAACCGCGGGCACGAGCTTCCCTTCTGCGGCGGCCTTGGCTATCGCGAGATGCTTCTCGAGCTTGGCCCGCTGCTCGGCGAAGAACTTGGCGTTGAGCTCAGCCGCGAGATTGCGCTTTTCGGAGCGCTTCGCGACGCGGCTCGCGCCTGCGTCCTTGCTGATGGCGGCCTTGAGCGCCGCCGCTTCTCCGTCATCGACGGAGCTAATGGCGCTCGTGGCCTCCATCCCGGCGGCTTCGGCCGCCTTGAGAACCTCGACGCTCGTCACGCCGATTTCCCTTGCTATTTCGTATATTCTCATGCGTCAACGGCCTCCTCGCCGGCCATGAGCTTGGCGACGGCCTGCGCCGCCGCGTAAATGCCCTTCGCCGTAACCTCGTCGAGACCGGTCGCCGCGATGAAGCTCGCTTCGTCCTCGCCGACAATCCCGTCAACCGAAAGAAAGCCCGCGTCGGCCATCTGGGTGGCGACCGCCGTCGAGACGGAGAACGTCTCGGCGAGCTCCTTGATGGCAGCGGCCTTCTGGTCCTCGAACGAGGCCGTCGCCATCGACTTGCGGATCTCCACATGCCAGCCGGTGAGCTTCGTCGTGAGCCGGACATTCTGGCCCCTCTTGCCGATCGCAAGCGAATACTGGTCAGCCGCCGCGACGACGTGGACCGTGTTAGGAAGCACAGGATCGACCTCGATCGACTCGAGCTTCGCCGGCGCAAGCGCCTGGGCGACGTACTGGCGGATGTCGTCGTTCCAGCGGACAATGTCGATCTTCTCGCCGTTGAGTTCGTTGACAATGGCCCTGACGCGGCTACCGCGCTGGCCGACGCACGCGCCGACGGGGTCGACGTTCTCGTTGGAAGTCCTGACCGCGAGCTTGGCGCGGTAGCCAGGGTCGCGGCTCACGCCCATGATCTCGACGATGCCGTCGGCGATTTCGCTGACCTCGAGGCGGAAGAGCGCTTCGACAAACTTGCCGCTAGCGCGGGAAAGGACGACGCTCGGCCCCTTCGCGCTCTTGTCATCGGAGGAAACGACGCGAAGGATGATCGCGCGGATGGGATCGCCCACCTGGAATTCCTCGGTCGGGATGCGCTCCTTGCCGGGGAGGATCATCTCGGTCTTGCCGACTACGACATAGATGTCGCGGTGGGAAACTGCGGAGACGGTGCCGGAGACGATGTCGCCGACGCGATCCTTGTATTCGGAGAATGTGTTGGTGCGCTCGGCTTCGCGAATCTTCTGCATGATCATCTGGCGCGAAGTCTGCGCAGCGATGCGGCCAAGCCGAGAGGCAGGCATCTCAATTTCAATCGTATCGCCCTCTGCGACGGGCTTTCCGTGGTTGGCGCGGGTGGCTCTCGCGATGGAAATGAAGCCAGGGCCCGTATCCTCGTCAGAAGCCACTAATGTGTCAAACACATGCAAGGAGAGGTCTTTACGATCAATTACTACGCGAAGATCGTTGGTGACGTCACGGTTTTTGCGTGCGGCCTGGCTGATTGCCTGCTCTATCGCCTGAAGGACGATTTCACGGCTGACGCCACGCTCGCTCTCGATATGCTGGACAACCGCCAGCAGCTGACTGTTCATCGCCATTTCAACTCTCCTTTTTTGTCAAAAATCAAAACACACCTAACGGTACGGCCCATCCGAGCCGCCGAAAAGTTGTTGTAGTATAGCAAATAGCCCCCCGAGCGGTCAACCCGCCAAACTACGATTTTTTATGTCTAGGACCAGTTACAAACGAGCTGCATACGCTGGGTTTCAGCGGCAGGTAGCGCGGCGGACGATGGCGAGGGAGGCGGGAATGGCGACGGCGAGGGCGAAGACAATCGAGAAGAACGCGCCCTTCGCGATGATTAGCATCGGCACGACAAAAGTCGCGGGAAGACCCCAGTTCGCCATAGCCGCGCGAGTACCCGTCGTGCAAAGCCAGCCAAGCGGCGCGCCAAGCGCAAGCCCAAGCGCGACACCGACGACCGCGACCCCAAGCGCCTCGCCTATAAGCACCTTCGCAAGCTGGAACCGCGTCGCGCCGACTGCGCGGAGAACGGCGAACTCGCGGCGACGCGACTCAAACGACGCGACAAGCATCGCGACGAAGCCAAGCGAGATAACGGCGACAAAGATAAACGGCACGCGCGCCATCGCACCCACGAGATCGCTCCCATGCGCGAGCGTTCCGTCGGCAATCTCGTCGCGCGAATGGAGACGCACGGTGTTGCCGCGAATCTCGCCTTCGGAATCCTCGCTCCAGGCGCCACCGAGCGCCTCGACTATCTCGCGCTCCACAATGCGTCCAGACGGGAACACACCGTTTGCAGCGAGGAACTCCGGCTCGTAGTCGAGCCATACATGCGTCATCTTCACGAAGTCCTGCGGCCTTGCGTCGCAGGCGGCAAGCGTGTCGAAAGAAACGAAGACGGGCCCATCGGTATTGACTGGCATCCTGTTCATCCCACGCACGAGGGCGCGGCTCGTCACCATGTGCCAGTTGAGATCGACTACGCCGACTACCTTAAGAGGGATAATGAGCCCACGCCCAGCGTCAAGCACAAGTTCGTCGCCGACATTTAGCTTGCGCGCACGCGCCATCATCTCGGTTATGACGCAGTTGTCACCCTCTGCAAGCGCCTTCTCCGCCGACTCGCGGTCGCCCTGCGAAAACTTGAAATCGGGAAGCCACGCACTTGCGAGAAGAAGCGCGTTCCTGTACTGCTTCATCGGCCCGCGTCCACCCCGGCCACCACCACCGCCGAAGCCCTTCAACTCCTCAAGCGGCGAGATGTTGACCTGAAGCGGTTGAAGCTCACCTATGCGCTTAACGCCCTTAAGGTTGCGCAGATGCTCTATGTCGAAGCTCGAGACGCCGCCAGGGAGTATCGAAACTATCGCATCTGGCCACTCGGGCGAAGGTATGAACGGCTTTGTGAGCGATGTGCCCCAAGTCTCCACTGCGACAAACGCACCAAAACCACACGCGAACGCGATAATCATTCCAAGACGCCTCTTGCGCGGCGCGCGACCTGACGCGGCCTCGAGCGGACGGACGGCGAACGCCGGCTTTAGGGCAAAGAGAGCGCCAAACACTGCAACGACAGGCGCGACTGCCATGACGGCAATTACGCCCTTCATGCCGATTGCGGCACCCGCTGGGAAAGTCTCTGCGTCGCACGCAACATACGCAAAGAGCGCGGCGATTGCGCCGACGATGCCGAGCGCGAGCCCAGCGGCGACAAGCGCGAGCGCTTCGCGGACGACCATTTTAGCGACGCCGCCGCGCGTCATGCCAAGAATCCGCAGCGTTGCAATTTCCATGCGGCGGGATTCGATCGTGAGAAAGAGAGTGTTTACAAGCAGGCAGAGCGCCGTAAGCGCGGCGGCCCAAAGGAGAAGCGGCTTTGCGCGGTCCATGTTGCGCCCTGCGTCGGAAAGGAACATCGGGGACAATTCCTCGGCAGAGATCGGCTTGAAGTCCTGCCATTCCTCGTCTATCTCTGCAACGGCAGACGGTGGAAGGAACATGTTGGGATAGCCGCGCGCTGGACGCTCCCAGTCGAGGTAGCCAGCGAGCTTCACGCGATACGCGCCCTTGCGACCAACGAGAGTAAGCTCTTCGCCTATTGCCGGGAGGTTCTTCACGCGACGCTGGGCGAAAAGCGCCTTGGTGACGAGAGCGCCGTCGAGCCCTGGACGCGTCGCGGCGTACGCCATCATCGGCGGGCCCTGCAAAACGCGACCATCTGGACGGAAGTCGAGCTGGAGCTGCACTGTGCGGGCATCGGCGTCGACAGGAACGGCCTTGATAAGCCGCTCGGCAATTGCGACCGCCTGGGCGTCGTTAGTCGCCACAAGCGACTGCGTGAACACGACTGCGCCCGCAGCGGCGGCTATTCCGAGAACAGCACATATATGTCTTGCTCTCATCTGACTCCTAACTACTAACTACTGACCCCTGACCCCTAACCCCTATACGTCTCCAAATACCTCTTCGACACCATCTCCGCATCGCCTTCTGTCGCGTATGACGCCGCAATTCGACCATCCTTCAGGAAATGGACTTTGCTCGCCGTCGCAGCCACCTGCGGGTCATGCGTGACAACGAGGATCGCGCTCTTCTCCTTGCCGTTGAGATCGCGGAGAAGCGAACATATCGCCTTTGACGCCTTCGCGTCAAGGTTGCCGGTCGGCTCGTCTGCGAGCACCACGTCGGGAGACGCGATGAGTGCGCGGGCGATTGCGACGCGCTGGCGCTCTCCGCCAGAAAGCTCCTCAGGTTTCTTCGAGAGGATGTCTGCGATACCGAGCGCCGAGACGAGCGACTTAAGCCGCTCTTCGTCGACCTTCGCACCGTCGAGGCGAAGCGGAAGAACGATATTGTCGCGCACCGTCTTCTCGTTCAGGAGATTGAACGACTGGAAGACGACTCCGATGTGGCGGCGGCGGAATTTCGTCGCGGCCGCGTCGCTCATCTTCACGATGTCGCTTCCGCCGACGAGTATTTCGCCCGCGTCGGCGGAGAGAAGCCCCGCCGCAAGATGCAGGAATGTGGACTTGCCGCTACCGCTTGGCCCCATCAGCGCCTCGAAGCTGCCAGGCGCCATCTCCAGGGAAAAGTCCTTGAGAACTTCCTGCTTGCCATACTTGCGGCACACACCGCTTGCGTTAAGAGCATCCATACTTTCTCCCTCGTTGTAGCTCTTGCGAACCGAACCTGTCGCAAGACTTTCTTAAACCGTGTAGAACATGTAGACCGTGTAGAATTTCTGCATGTTCTACATGGTTTATCCTTTTGACATGTTAAACGCCCAAAAACACCGAATGGTTCACGAGAGGTCTGCAAGGCGCTTGGCGAGCAGAGGGAGGCCGGGGTCGCGGGCGCCTGCCGTCGCAAACGCGGCGTATTTGCCGCGGTGAGCCGCAATCCAGTCGAACGCCGCATCAAGATCTCCGACGAGCTCGACGCGCGAGGGGTCAAGCTTCGCCGCAAGCGCGTCGGAGTTTATCGAGCGGTCGGTCGTGCCGCCCGCATCGTAGACGGGAAGCAAAAGCAGCTTGTCCTGCGGGCGAATCACCTCGGCAAACATGTCGGCGAGATCGTCCTTCATCTTGCGAAGTGGCGCGTAGCCATGTGGACGCCAGACGACGCAAAGCCCGCTCGGATAGCGCTCGGCGAGCGTCAGCCACATCGCGCGCAGCTTCTCGGGATTGTGCGCATAGTCATCGTAAACACATTCGCCATACTTCTGCAGCCGGCGCTCGACGCCGCCAAAACTCTCCATCGCCTTCTCCGCCTCGGCACGGTCGCAACCAAGCGCGACAGCCATGCGGACTGCGAGCGAGGCGTTCTGGCTATTGAAGTCCTGCGGGCGGTAGGTTTCGCCGCGAGCGTCGACGACGGGACCTGGGCAGTCCTTCACAAAGGCGTCGAAGACCTCGTCCATTTCCTCCTTCGAGTAGTGGTCGGCGGAGGCGTTGGTCACGATTGCGGCGTAGGGGCTGAACGCGACAAGAGACTTGTCGCTCTCGTCAACCTCTGCAACGGCATACTCTCCCTTCCCGAACTTGACTGCCCCCTGCCAGCCGGGAACATTCGCGCCGTTGACGCACATCGGGTCGAGCCCGCACTTGGAGAGGACATGGCCGAGCATCGCGGTGACGGTTGACTTGCCGCAAGTGCCTACGACGGCGACGAGCTTGTAGCCGGAGAGAGCGCGGGCGAGGGCCTTAGCACGATGGGTCACAGGGATTCCAAATTCCTTGGCACGCGCAAGCCCGGGATTCGTGTCTTCAATCGCAGTCGACACGATCACCTCGCCGGTGGACGCATCTATGCCGCTGCCATCGTCTGGGAAGCAGCGAACGCCAAGAGACTCAAGAAACCTTATGTTCGGGGTGTCTAGATTGCGATCGGCGCCGGTCACTTCGTCGCCGAGACGGACAAGCGCCGTCGCGAGCGCACTCATGCCGACGCCGCCGATTCCGATAAGATGTCGCTTCACTGCACCTGTATCGTGCGCTGCTCGTAGTGCCCGGGCTGCCAAGTCCTGAGAACAGTGCCGTTCGGCTGAACCGTGTCAACGTAGCGGCCCTCGACCCAGACGTTCTGCGTCTGGTAGACGGGCTGCTGCACTACGACGGGCTGCGACACCACGACGGGCGCGGGCGTGACGACCACCGGCGCGGGAGTCACGACAACGGGCGCAGGAGTCACGACGGGCGGAGGCGGAGGTGTTGATACCGCGCTTGCGACAAGCCCGCCGAGGAGAGCGCCGCCGACGATGCCTGCGGCTATTGCGCCGCCGCTGCCGTGGTGATGGTGGTGGCCCGTGTGGACCGAGACGTGCGGCGGCCTGTAGGGGACATGCCCCTTGGCTAAAAGCGTCGAAGCGGCGACAAGCGCCATCGCAAAGACAATAATCTTCTTCATGGGTCTCTCCTCCTTGACATGTTTGCGTTCACGTAAATTATACCATAATTCTTCCGTCAGGAAGCGCGGTCACTCAAACTGGTAGGTTTGGCCCGGCATGGGCGCCACGACGTTGCGGACACCCTGCTCCTTGAGGATGTCGGCCATCGCCGCCACCTTCTCGGGCTCGCCATGCACCGCGAACGCACTGCGTACGTTGTCCTTCACCTCGCTTATCCAGTCGATGAGTCCGGCGCGGTCGGCGTGCGCCGAAAGCGCGTTGATTATCTCGACGCGGGCTCTAAGCGGAACCTCTTCGCCGAAGACCTTGATCGTCTCGCGCTTCTCGACGATGCGACGGCCGAGGGTATTTTCCGCCTGGAAGCCGCAGATGAGGATAATGTTGTCCTCGTCCTGCACGCAGTGCTTGAGGTGGTGGAGAACCCGCCCGCCTTCGCACATGCCAGACGCCGCGATGATGATCATGGGGCCGGGCGTGTCGTTGAGCGCCATCGACTCCTCGGGCGTTCCGACGAACACCATGCCCGGGAACTCGAGCGGGTCCTTGCCCTCCGCAAGCATCCGCTTCGCCTCGTCGTTGTAGACCTCGCGGTGCTTCGCGTAGATGCGCGTTGCCTTCTGCGAGAGAGGCGAGTCGATGTAGACCTTGACCTCGCGCGGTACCTTGCCCTTCTCGCGCAACTTGTTCAGGTAGTAGATGATCTGCTGCGTGCGTCCGACGGAGAACGCGGGGACGAGCAGCTTCGCGTTGTGGCGGTCGATGTACTTTAGATACTTCTCAAGACGCAGCTCGACGTCGTCGGCAGACGGGTGGAACTTGTCGGCGTATGTCGACTCGACGATCAGGATGTCCGCGCCCGCGGGATACTCGTAGTGGCGGAGTATCGGCTGGTTCGGCTGGCCGAGGTCGCCGGAGAATAGCAGACGGTGGTTGTGACCGTGGTCTGAGCGGATGTCGAGCTGGACGAGCGCAGAACCGAGGATGTGGCCAGCGTTGAAGAACTCGAGTGTTATTCCGCGGCATATTTCGCGCGGCTCATGCATGTGCGTCGGCACAAAGAGCTGCATCAACGCGTCGACATCGCTTTCCTCGTAAAGCGGCTCAAATGGCTTCTTGCCTTCCTTGCGACGCTTCTTGTTGATGTATTCGAGGTCGCGCTTTTGGAGAAAGCAAGAGTCGCGCAGCATCACGTCGCATAGGTCGGTCGTGGACTGCCTTGCGAAGACGCGTCCACGAAAGCCCTGCCTGACGAGCTGCGGCAGGTTTCCGCTATGGTCGATGTGCGCGTGGGAAAGGATTACGTAGTCGATCTTCGCGGGGTCGACCGGGAGGTTCCTGTTCTTCTCGAACGCCTCCTTGCGGTGGCCTTGGTACAGCCCGCAGTCGAGCAGTATACGCTTGCCGTTGGCCTCTACGAGATGCATGGAGCCGGTCGTCGTCTGCGCCGCCCCGTAGAAAGTTATTCTCATGTCATGATTATATCAAAATTTCCCCTGTCCGGCTATTCTGGAGTTTACCCATTTTTTAATTTCTACCGATCAGGCCCTCGCGAAAGCCGCCAAATTTAACTCCGATCAGCAGGGCTCTCGCTACCGCTCCGCAGAATTTCATTTGCTTCGCGTCCATCATTCGTGTCTCGCTGAATGATACAGATCGTCTTTAAGCTGGAGGAAGCATCCTCCAGACCTCCTCACTACCGCAACGGAGTGGTTGCTGTTCCTTCAAGACCTGCCGAAGGCAGCACCAAAAGATAATTCAACGCACGGAATCGCCGTTGAGATATCGCGAAGCTGCGGAGCGGTAGCGGGAGCCCTAACGATCGGAGTTTCTTCAGATGCACGTCAAGCGCGAGAATCGACATCCGTGACGCGATCGCGGCGGAAGAACAAAAACCGCGCAAGCAGGACGGCGACTGCGCCGACAGCATACGTCCCCGCGAACATGGCGATGCCGTGCTGGTAGGAGAAGTGCTGGCCGACGTATCCAAGGACCGCCGTAGCGGGGCAACCGATCAGGAACGCCCCGCAGAGGTACACGCCCATCGCGGCGGCGCGGTAGCGAGGCGCCACGACCTCGAAGAGCCCCGAATAGAGCGAGCAGTCGAAGAGCCCGCCGCCGATGCCGAAGATGAACGTCATAAGGCAGCAGAGCCAGAGACTCGGCATATAGACCATGGCTGCCATGGCGGGGGCAGACACCGCAAGCCCAATCCACAGCATGTTTATGCGGATCGCCGGAAAGCGATGCGCCAGACGATCCGAAAGACGCGCACCGGACGCGATCCCAATGAACGAGCCAATGTAAAACCAGATGACCGAATGGAGCGCCGCGGAAGACGCCGATAGCGCAAAGCCTCCGTCGGCCTGGGCCTGGCGCATGAAATGCGGAAGGAAGGTCCTGAAACAGTTGGAACCGAACACGAGCATGCCAAATGCGAACGTCAGGAGGAGTGCCGTCGGCTTGGAAACCATCGCAAGCGCAGCGTCCTTGAAACTCGCACGCTCGTCCCCGCCCTTCTTGACAAGCGGCGGCGTATCCCTGAGGAGGAACATGAGTGCAACCGTCCATGCGACGCCGACCGCGCCAAACCCCCAGAACCCCCAGCGCCATCCGTCTGCCGCAATCGAACTGAACCATCCGGCCAGCGCACTCGCGAGGATGATCCCGAAGTAGAGCCCAGTCTGGTAGATGGAAAGCGCAGTGGAGCGCGTCTCGGTGTGGTACTGCGCGATGAGGGAACTTGCCGACGCAGGGATCATGCACTGTCCAATGCCGTTGAAAAGTCCGTACATGACTAGCATGCCCACGAAGCCGTCCACGTATCCGGTGCCGAACACGCTAAGCGAGAACAGCAGCGCGCCGACCACGACAACCCACTTGCGCCGAAGCATGTCCGCAGCGATTCCCGCAAGAGGAACCGCGAGCCCGTAGGCGAAAAGAAATGCAGTACGGGTGAAGCCCCACTGGGCGTCGGTAGGTCCGGGCAACGAGGCCTTGATGTCGGTGAACGATGCATTGAACACCTGACGCGTCGCATGCATCAGGAAGTAGGTGAACGCCAGAAGCCCCAGCATCACCCACTTGTAATGTTTATCGTTTCGTGTTTCCATACCGTTCCCCGTTCCCCATTCCCCTATCTTCGGGCGAAGAACTTCACAAGACGCTGCACGTGCGCCGCGCACTCGTCGATTATCGGGTCAGCGAGCTTGTCGGGCGGAACGAACGCGCCGTTCAAGTCACCGTAGACCTTGAGCGTCGACTTGATGTACGTATCAAGGAACTCGGTCGCAATGTTCACCTTCGCGATGCCGCACTCTATCGCGCGCCGGACGTCCGCGAGCGGAGTCCCGCTGCCGCCATGCAGGACGAGCGGCGTATCAGGGAGCGACTCCGCAATCGCGGCGCATCGCGGGATGTCGAGCTTCGGCTCCGCCTTGTAGTAGCCGTGAGCCGTGCCGATCGATACCGCAAGCGCGTCTACGCCAGTGTCCTTCGCAAAGGACACCGCTTCGTCGACATCGGTAAGCGCGGTCTCGTCGCCCTGCGCGACATGTCCAATCTCGCCTTCGCACGTCGCGCCGAGCGCGTGCGCGTAGTCCGCGACGAACTTCGTCCACTTTACGTTCTCCTCGTAGGAAGAGCGCGAGCCATCGTACATCACGGAAGTGTAGCCCCACGCGAGAGCGTCCGTCGCCTGCTTTACGGTCGAGCCGTGGTCAAGGTGAAGCGCAACGGGAACCTTCGCGCGGAACGCGAGTCGCTGAAGCGTTCCAGCGAGGTCATACGCCTTCCCCGTGTCGAAGAGCCGCATGTAGAGCTGGATGATGACCGGCTCGTTCTCGGCCTCGGCGGCCTTGAGCACCGCAGCGGCCGTTTCGTAGTTCGTGATGTTGAAAGCGCCGATGGCCTTCTTGGCCTTGCGGGCGCCATTCAGCATCTCTTTCATGTTTACAAGCATGACGCAGCCACCTCTTCCATCGTGACGACGTTGAGCTTGCCGTACTTCGCGAGACACTTCTTAGTGTAGGCCGAGAGAACAACGATCTTGTCCTTCTTCGGGTTGTCCGCACGCGCGGCGACATACTCCGCAAGCGCCTTGACGAGCTTAGGGTTGAGCTTATCGAGAACGATCGCACCCTCTCCGCAGCAGTACGACTCCTCGTCGTTCGTGCCGAACGGCTTAAGATCCGCCTTGAGCGTCTTCAGCAGCTTCTCGGGGCACTCGCAGCCGTCGTAGTTGCGCATGAAGTCGTCCGCGAGATAGTAGAGCTCGCATGGCTTCTTCGTGAACTTCACCTTCTGCTGGTTAAGGAAGCCAGAGAAGCAGAAGACCTTGCAAGGAAGCTTCACGCCGAACTCGGGATAGTCCTTCGTAAGAGCGTCGAACGCCGCAGGGTTCGAGACGACGAGCGTCTTCACGCCCTCGGCCTTAAGGAACGCCGCGAACTTCTCGGCGGCGGCCTTTGCCTCGGGGAGATACCCCAGCACCTTCAGCACCTTGCCGATAGTGCCGCCAGTAATCGTCTTCGGCGTGACCTTCGCCGCAGCGAAGAGCTTCTTCGCCGCCGCGACAACCTGCTTGTCGGACGCAGTCGTCTCGTCGAGGAAATAGGCGATGTCGCCCTTCCCGGACGCGCTCCAGCCGATTGTCTTCGCAAACTTCGCCGCAAGCTTCTTCACCTGCTCAGGCGCCTTGCCCGCCTCGACGACGTCAGCGCGCGCCGCAAGCGCGAGACCGTTCTCGTCATAGTGGTTGACGCAGTGGTGAGTGCAGCACGCGGAGAGCTCCTGGCGATAGAGCGCGTCGACGAAATCGGAGTCGTCGAATGAGTTCGTCCCGGTCTTGAGACCGTAGAGCATGGCCGCGCGGATGCGGGGCGTGTCGACCTCGGTGCAGCGCACCTGGCCGATCGTCGAGAGGTGCCGGCACATAAAGCAGAACCGGCAGTTCATCATCGCTTCTTCGTACTTGTCGATGTTCATGTTAGTTGAAAGGTTGAAAGGTTAAAAAGTTGAAGAGTTGAATGGTTGAAAGGTTACCAGCAGCCAGGAAGCCCCATCTTGCCGGGGTTCATGATTCCGTTCGGGTCGAGCTTCGCCTTGAGGCTCTCGAGGACCGGCATCGCCGTGCCGTAGAGATCCTTGACGTAGCGGCCGAGCTTGAGGCCGACGCCGTGGTGCTCGTTGATGACGCCGCCCTCGCGGATCGCAGCGCGAATCGCCTTGTCCCACACCGCGTTGTAGAGCGCGGCCGCCTCCTCGGCGTTCGGCGGAACCTTGTCGCCGGGGAAGATGAAGCGAGCGTAGAGCATGCAGCCCCAGTCGTACCAGTGCGAGAAGTGGCCGATGAAGCGGGCGTCGGGGAACTCCTTGTTGACGACCTTCTTCATCGCCCAGTAGACGTTCTCGATGTGCGAGAAGTCCGCGACGGTGTCGAGCGTGCCGAACGCCTGCGGAACGTGGAACATATAGCCCGGATAGAAGAACTTATACTTGTTCTCCCACCACCACTCGCCGCCCTTGGAGCCCAAGTCCTTGCCGTGGAACTGTTTCTCCATTATCTCGCGGGCGTACTGCATCTGGAGATCAACGATCTTCTCGCGCCCGTCGAAGCCGAACACGAGATACGCGCCCTTGTCGAGATTCATGCCGAACACCTTCGAGACGTGCGTCTTCGTCTCGGTCTCGTCGTAGAGGCGCATCGCGCACGGCCCGAGGCGCGAGCGCATGAGTGTCGCTCCGGCCTGCATCGCCGTGTGGAAGTCCTTGAAGATGTACGCGCGGAACTTACGCGCCTCGGGCTGGGGGTGAACCTTGAGCGTAACCTCGGTGATGACGCCAAGCGTGCCCTCTGAGCCGAGGAACAGCATCGTGAGATCAGGGCCCGACGCATGGCGCGGCACGGGGAGCGTGCGGATGATCTCGCCGGTCGGAGTGACGACCTCGAGCGACATCACCATGTCCTCGATCTTTCCGTACTTCGTAGAGAGGACGCCGGTGCCGCGGTGCGCGAGGAAGCCGCCGATCGTGGAGCACGCGATTGAGGCGGGAAGGTGCATCGTCGAAAGCCCGACCTTGTTGCAGCCCCACTCGAGGTGCTTCGTGATGATGCCGGTCTGCGCGGTGACGGTGAGCGCCTCCTTGTCGATCTTGATGATCTTGTTCATGCGCTTCATGTCGAGGACGATGCCGTTGTAGATCGGAAGCGCCCCTCCCTGCGAACCCGAGCCGCCGCCCCACGGAACGACGGGGATCTTGTACTGGTTCGCGATCTTCATGATGCGCGCGACTTCCTGGGTCGTCGAGGGATGCACGACGAAGTCGGGCTTCGGGCACTCGCGGCCACGGTCGTGCCACATCTCGGGAATCCAGTAGTAGTCGATTGAGTGGCCGAACTTGTCCGCGAACTTCACGTCCACGAACTCGTCACCCACGACGTCGGTGAGCTCCGTCCGAATCATCTCGAACATGTAGCTGTCAGGCTTGATCTTCATTTGAGTTCCTTCCGTAAGCTTTTATGGGCACATTATACAAAACTTGCAGTGAGAGTTGGATGGTATATTCTGATATTTAATGAGAAGAGTTGAGAAGCGGGGAAATCAACTCGTAGCGCGGTAATCGCGCGAGCGGAACGCCTTCAAGTTGCACCGTCTTGGGGCCGACGAACTCCTGCCCGAGGTCGTCGCGCCACTTCCCGGCGGGAAGCTCAACCGTCTTCGCATCGTCCGGTGTGACAACTGGGGCTACGAGCCAGCGAGGCCCAAGCATAAACTGCTGCATAGGACGGTTGAAGCCCTGGTGCGGGAACTCGTATTCCATCGCGCGCACGATCGGCTCGCCAGTCGTCGCAGCGTGGCGCACCTGCTCCATTATGTAGGGCGCGAAATCGACGTGAAGCTGCGCGAACTCACGGCAGAGCTTCACGCCCTCTGGCGAGAGGTGGCGCGCCGGAAGAAGTGAGAACTGCACCATTGGCATGAGTGCCTGCATCGCGGCGGAGCGGACAAACAGCTTCTCGTCTATCTCCTTGCCGACGAACGAGACCTCAAGACCGCCACCAACCATGTCAGCGACAAGATACGGGCAGCCGAGGAGCCCGGCGGTGACGACTTGCGGAATGACGGTGTCCTGCGCGTTACTGCCGGTCCACGCGTGGGCGCGGTCGTTGAGTCGCGTTACGAGCGGAAGCCCGCCGCATTTCCAGCTGATGCGTATTTCGTGAAAGGGAAACTCTCGCGCTGCAAGCTCGGCGTAGAGCCGCGCATAGTCGACCGGCTCGGCCTTCTCGTCGTGGAAGCGGCAGTCCTCTGCGAAAAAGCGCGGATCGCCGGCATCGAACTTAAAACCCTTGATGCCGTACTTGTCTGCAAACTCGTGAAGGACCTTCGCGTAGTACGCGTTGGCCTCGGGCTTCGTGAGGTCGTAGACCGCGCTAATGCCGCTCCACCAGCGAACAACCGCCGCATCATGCGAACCAGGCGCTTTGCGATAGGCGAGATAGTCAAGCCCGTTGAGTTTTGGATTCCAGCGAAGCTTCTTATATTCGCGGCTGTCGGGCGAGACGAAATGGGCCGTCCAGATAAGCGGCGTCCAGCCATGCGCGTTGATGCGGTCGAAGAGCCCCTTCGGGTCGGGGAAGTCCTTCTCATAGAACTCGTAGGAGCCCTGATGTGAAAGCCAACCGCCGTCCATCATGTAGACGCCGCACGGAAAAGCGCTCTTTACGAGATCGGCCGTGTAGTCGTCCGCCGCCTTCTGGTTCACTCCGTTAAGGAATATCTCAATCCAGTTGTTCCACTGCGGGAGCGTGAAAAAGACATCGGGCGGCGCCTTCCCCTTGAAGCGCATGTGCGCTTTAGCGGCGGCGAGATAGGCGTCCTTGAGTGTCTTCCCAGCGACCGTCGGCTCAATCTTTTCGAAATCGGAGTCGAGGACGAGCTTGCCGTCCTTGAACTCGTAGCCAAATGGCTTTTCGCTCCAGACATAGCGGCCGCACGACGAGACGAGCAGCGGAGAGGAAGTGTTGCCATGGACTCGCAGGTCTATGCGCTTGTGGGATGACGCGCCGTAGGGCTGGCTCTGGCCGTCACCGCCACCGCCACCCCACCAGCGCTCAGATTCAATCAACGGAATTTCGGAAACAAAGGTCTCTGCCGATGCGACAACCGCGGAAAGTACAACGGCAGCAACGATGCATGCGTACTTCATCTCTCTTCCTTCCTTTGTACGTATGTGGGCGCAAGCGCGTCGTGGATGCGACGGTAGCACGTGAAAAGGTGGTCATACTTGACCGCTGCCGCAGGATCGGGCTCGACGGTGCGGTCGATGCACAGGCACTTTGCTACAGCGGCCTTCACATCGGGGAAGACGCCGATTCCCGTTCCTGCCAGAAGGCACGCGCCGAAGCTCGCGTCACCCGGCTGGGGCACCAACACAGGTCGGTTGAAGACGTTGGCAACAATCTCGCTCCAAAGCGGAGACCTTGCACCGCCGCCGATAAGGAAGATGCGCTTCACGGGAAGCTTCATCTCCTCAAGCGTCCGATAGCAGTCCCTGAGCGAGAACGCGACGCCCTCCATCAACGCGCGCGCGAAGTCGCTGCGAGTGGAAGATATGGATACGCCAGTGAACGAGGCACGCAAGTTCGAATCCCAGTAAGGGCACCTCTCGCCCTGGAGATATGGATGGAAAAACACTCCGTTCGCCCCGATCGGAGAAGCCCCGGCCTCTCGGTCGATGAGGGAATAAATGTCTCCTCCGTTACCACTTTCAGCTTGCGACGCGTAAAATGTATCGCGAAGCCAGCGCATGCAGAGTGCGGCCGCGTTCGTCGCCGAGACCGAGTACCACATGCCGGGCACGATGTGAGAATAGGTAAGCGTCTTCGGATGCGGATGCGCAGCGGCCGTCATGGAGTTGACGTTACCCGCCGTCGCGAGCTTGAGAATGAGGTCCCCCGGGTCAACTGCGCCCGCTCCATAGTCCTCGACCGCGCTATCGGACGAACCGCAAATGACTGGCGTCCCTTCAGGGAGCCCCGTGAAGGCGGCGGCCGCGGCAGTCACGCGCCCAGCAACATCGGTGGGCTCGATAATCTTTGGCATGGCCGACATCTTGAGACCTGAAAGCGCTACAAGTTCGGCATCCCACGTCCCGTTCGTTCCTGCTGCCCCATTCGTCCCAGGCATTGCCCACATGAGCGTGCCCTGCGCCTCGATGCGGTCGGTCGCAGCCTCGCCCATGAGCAGATAGCGCACATAGTCCTTGACGAAAAGGACATGCGCGGTACGCGCGATAGCATCGGGCTCGTTTGCCTTAAGCCACATCATCTGCGGGAGGGTCCACGTCGGTGCCGGCATCTGGTAGCATGTCGAGAATATCTTCTCTCCCCAGCCGGCCTTGAGCGCCTCGCACTCGGCGGTCGCGCGCTGGTCCGTCCACATGATCGTGCGGCGGACAGGACGGTACTCCGCGTCCAGCAGCACGGCGTTGTGGGTCGAGCCGTCGAGCGCACAGCCGGCGATAGATTTGAGGTCCACGCCTTTCGCGGCAAGTTTCTTCAGGGACTCGGCCAACGCGTTCCACCAGTCGGACGGCTCCTGCTCGCTCCATCCGGGATGGTCGTGGTAGGTCGCAAACTCGGTCGACGCCTCGCCGACGAACGAGCCGGTCTCGTCTATGACCGTCACCTTGCACCCGCCGGTGCCGTAGTCTATTCCCAATAGAAGTTTCATACTCAATTCCTTGATATTTTTAACGCAGAGGCGCAGAGGCGCGGAGTACGCAGAGTCAGGTGGGAACGTGAGATTTTATGGTTTGAGGTTGAAGTACTTGCGGACGGTCTCCGCCGAAAGCTTCGGACGGCGCAGACGGTCGAAGACGCCTGCGATCGACGCGCCGAAGAAAGCGGAAACCGCATGGCCGCCAAACCGCTCGCGCGTCCGCCCATCGTTCAGCTGCCAGATCGAGAACCCGACGATGTCAGGATTCGCCCACAGCGTCTCAAAGACATTCGTGAGATACTCATTCTGGAATTCCTCGGTGTTTGGCGAGGCGTATTCGCCGCGGCGTCCGAATTCCGCGCCGCAGCCAGTCTCTGAAACCATGATCGGCTTGTCGGGATAGCGCTGTCGGAACTTCTCGACGATGCCGTTGAACCGGCCACGCACCTTCTCGCGCAAATCCGCTTCAGTTCCGGGCTGCATCGGTATGACCCCTGGATATGCGTTGAACGCGACAATATCCATGTTCGTGCAGCAGATATCCCTGTCGGTGACGTTGCAGGCGAAAGTCACGAGTCGGCCCGGGTTTTCGGCGCGGATCGTCTCTGCAATCCGATCGACGAGCACCTTGCACTCCGGCCTCTGACTCGCACACTCATTGAGGAAACCATAGATGATGACGGACGGGTGGTTGAAACTCGCCCGGACCATGTCGCGCGTCTCCTTGACCTGCATCTCGCAGAACTCCGCGTCCTTGAGCTCATTAGGCGGGAAGTTGTTGTTGACGTAGTCCTGTCCGTTGCCCCAGCCAAGCGACTCTTCCCAGACGAGGACGCCGTTCTCGTCGCATAGATCGAGGAATCGCTCGCACTGCTGGTAGTGCGCGCCGCGGATGAAATTGCCGCCAAGCGCCTTGAGGCGCTGGATGTCCTGAAGCATAATCGCCTCGCCGGTCGCAGCGCCGTTGAGCCAGTCGGACTCGTGGCGATTGAAGCCCTTGAGGAAAAGCTCCTTGCCGTTGAGGTATATCTTGCGGTCCTTCGCCTCGATCTGGCGGATGCCAAAGCGAGTTGAAAGGTTGAAAGGTTGAGAGGTTGAAAGGTTGATGGAAACCTTGTGAAGCGCTGGCGACTCAGGAGACCACAGGCGGAAGTCGGGAACGGTGACTGTGGCCCGGCCGTTGCTCAATTTGACATTGACTTCCTGTCCGCCGTCAAATGCAAGCGTCGCCGCGGAATCGCCGCCATTCTCAATTTCAATCTCGACCTTTCCTGTCTTGTAGTCAAGCGTACGGACAAAGACCTTCGGCTCGCGCTCCACGAGCTTCACGCCGTGGTAGAAGCCGCCATAGAGATAGAAGTCGTAATATGGCCTCACCATCTTCACGCGCGGCCACGATATGATGTTGTCGACCGCCGCAACAACCGTGTGCGAACCAGCCGCGAGAGGACCGACTGGAATCTCAAGCCGCGCATACGGATACGGATGAAGCCCCAGGTCCTTGCCGTCGAGCGCGAACTTCGCCCTGACGCCCATCCCATCAACGACGAGAACGGCGTCTTTCATCGGCGCGGCAAGGTCGAACGTGCGGCGATAGAGCCCGGTGCCGCGTTTCATGTACCACTTGGGCATCATGTCGTAGCACGCGGGGACAGGAATTACGTCAGTCGCGGCGAACTCAACCGTCGCCACAGATTCGAGTGGCTTTCCCTCCTCAAAGCGGAATTCCCAGCTTCCGTCGAGCGAGAGCGACTCGCCGGCAATACCACACACAGCAGCCATCCCAGCGAACAACGACAAAATACAAGATTTCATTTCTTTAGACTTTGCGCTTCACGCCTTCTTAACCCAGGCGTGTGCCGGGTCCATCGACGAGATGAGCCCGCGGCCCTGTGCGCCGGCCATCGTCCAGAGGTAATACATCTGGTAACCAGGTGCGCCGACGAGAGGATGGTAGCCCTCGGCAATCGCGACGGTGTCGTAGTTCTGAACGCGATACGCCTCATTCAAGGAGCCGTCGGGCTTGTAGACCGACTGGAACCCGAAACCCTGCGGCGGGTCGAAGAGGTAGAAGTATGTTTCCTCCATGTCGAGCTCGTTCGGCGGATCGTTGACATCATGGCGATGCGACGGATAGCCCGACCAGTTTCCGCTCGGGATCATCCCCTCGCCGATGTAGAGATGTTCGGAGTCGAACTTCTCGTCGAGAATGATCTCGCTCGTGCGCGTCCAGTTGTCCTTGCCAAGAGCGATGTGGCGCGTGTCCTCGGGCTTGATCAGCGTCGGCTTCGCGGTGTCGCGCGTGGCGGGCGAACCGTTGTAGGCAAGCTCTACGTCAGAAAGCGCCGTGATCGCGTACTTGGTGCGGCGCGGAAGATACAGGCAGTGAGGCTTTCCGGTAAACGGCGACTTGCGCCCGTCTGTCACCTCGAACGCCCAGCCCTCGCCCTTCGCGGCAAAATTGCCGCCGATCAAGACGAGCGCAACTTCGCTCTCGCCGGTGTCGCCTTCATAAGTCGTGTCCTTCGCAAGCTTTATAAGCCCAAACTTTGTGAGCTTCATCCCATACTCACCGACGTCGAATACCTTGTTGTAGCCCTGCGTTGGCTTGAGACCGATCTTGAGGTTCATTTCTTTCCTTTCCCTTTTGCAATTGTGGTTTTCCGCCTGTCAGTCTGATATGGACTGATCCCTGTCGAGGCCTGGCATGTTGCGTGCGCCGACCGGCCCTCCGTCGGACGCGAGCTTGAGTCCCGGCGAACCCGCTGCGAGGCGGTAGTCGCGCTTCGCGGGGTCGACGAACTTCGGCGCGGCGAATTCGGAATGGGCGTCCAGGCCGAGCTCGCGGTAGGCATCCCATCCGAGCAGCTGGAGGTTCTTGCCGTCGAGCCAGCGCATGACTGGCGTGTCGCCGTCGTTCCAAACGAGGTTGTTGTCGTGCGCCATGGCGGGGCGCCAGTCGAGGCCGCTCCTCGCGGTCCATTCAGTGGCGCGGCAGAAGATGTTGTTCCTCACGAAGAAGTTCGTCGTGGCGGCGCGGTTGTGGTAGTACATGAGATGCGCGCCGTTTATGTCGGGACGCTGTGCGTGCGCCCATCCGCAGCCCGCGTCCACGCACGTGTTGTGCTCGAACACGATATTCGTCGTGAGCAGCTCGTTCCAGTATTCGAACGAGTATTCCGCGTTCCAGATCACGTTGTCGCGCCACACGATGTCCGTCTCGGTCGACTCCCTCCCCTGGTTGGTAAGCGCAGCGTCGTATATCTCCCACAGCCGGTTGCGCTCCACGAGGTGGCCGGAGGCGTCGGCCCAGAACTCGATGCCGTTGCCATAACGGACAGGATGGCGGATCTTGCCGGTCTTTTCGTCCTTCTTCCAGAACTGGAGGCCGCCGCCAATCCAGCAGACGTCGCAGTTGCGGATGGTTATGTTGCGCGTGGAGCCGCCGCCAAAGCCGTGCGCCGCCCCGTAGCGGATGCAGAGCCCGTCGTAAACGACGTCGTGGCAGCCGCCCTGGTTGACGACATGCTTGGTGTAGGCGAGCTCGATTGACTTGAACGACTTTGCCGGATTGCCGTCGAACCTTACGAGAACGCGCTTCTTCTCGGGATCGTAGGTGTAGTCCAGAGGATTCTCCAGCTTCTCGACCTTCCAGTCGGGATTGCACCACTTCTTGACGCCCCAGCGCTTGCCGTGGTCGCAGATGAAAATGCCGACATCGTGCCGCAGCTCTGCCGCGGCATCGAACTTGGCGCGCCAGAGCCCGACCGGAATGAAGTCAAACACGGCGTTTTCTGGAAGGATCTCGCCAAGAGAGAAGTGGAGCGCGGGCGATTCGACGTCCCCCGACCTGGAGAGGAACACGTCGATCATCTTCCATTCGTTTCCAAGGTCAGTCCGCGGAACGTCGCCATGCAGCGCCCTTGTCCACGGCGGACGCGTGGCCATTATCTCGAACCCGCGGAGGCGGAACGGTTTCGAGGATCTTGCCTTCAGCCGGAGGACCACGCCTTCGGGGAGGTTCTCGAACCTCGGCCCCCAGAACTGGACGAGGTTTTGCCTGGCCTTGGGCTTTTCGGTGCAAACCGCCCTCAGGAAAGTCTCGCCGCCCTCCTCAACGCGCCTGAGGGTCCCCTTGACGCCCTCTTGCCAGGAAGAGTTCCATTTTTCGCAGTTTGTGCCGTCCCAGATCTGTTCAAACAGTTCTGGCCTGACGACCTTCGTAGTCCAGATCCCGGGCGATTCCTCGAACCAGTCCTCCGGCTTCGACTTGTCGACCGACTGCTGCAGGATGGGCTTGGGGCCCTTCCCGTACCAGCTATAGGTCACCGGATTCCCCTTTTCCCCGCTCGCAGGCCGGAGCGTCCCGCGCCATAGGCCACCGCGCTTGAAGAGCACCTTGTCGCCAGGCGCGATCTTGGCGTCGTTCACGCGGGCGAGGGTCCTCCACGCCGTCGCCGGGCTCGTGCCCGCCGCGGCATCGTCGCCGCCCTCGCTGTCGACATGCCAGGTAGCGGCGAGCGCGGAGGACGCAGCCGCGGCAACCGCGATGCACAACGCCTTCCGCGCGCAATCCAGGAATGCAATCTCAGTCATTTCAATTTCACTTCACAAGGTGCATCTCGATGTTCATGTTGCGGCAGAAGGCGGTGAGTTCATCGACGCGGTCGCCGTACATAAGCGCGTAGTGATGCTCCCAGCCGTTCTCCATGACTTCGCGGCGGATCGCCTCGCAACCAGCGTCAAACTTGACGTTGAGCGGAGTGCCACGCACGAAGAGGTCGGTATCGATGCCGGTGCCGGGGCAGACGAGCATCCTGAAGCCAGTGCCGTCGCGCTTCTCGCCGAGACGCGCAAGCGTGACGCGGCCGGGCTTTAGTGGAAACTCGCCAGTGCAGCCCTTAACGCCACCGCCCTCCACCGTCGCGGAGCAGTGGAGCTCGGGCTTGTAGCCCGGCTTGCAAAGCCCGCAGGGTGCCGCGCCGCAGTGCCAGACAGTGCCGTGATCGCCCTCGCAGATGATCAAGTCGCAGAAGAACGGAAGCTCGCCGGAGATTATCTGCCCGATGCGCATCATGACGGCGCCGTAGACATCGCCCTCGCAGGCGGTGAGGTAGCCGTGGTTCGTGAGGTGCCCGAGCGTCGAGCATACCGCTATTCCGTAGAACTCGTTCAAGATCACCTCGGGCCAGCAACGCATCGCGAAGGTGTCGACGAAGAACTTCTCCTTCATCTTCATCACTGCCGCGATAAGCCGTGCGGACTTCTCCTTCTGGTTGCCGCGAGGGCCGTCCTTCTCGTCGGTCTTGAGGTCTTCGTCGATGATCGCCATCCCCTTCGCGACTTCTTCCGGCGTCAGGTTCTGCGCGACGGTGAAGAGCTCGTGCTCGGTGATTATCTTGACTTCGGGGCCAAGCGTGCGGCGGAGCATCAACTCGTCGACGCAGCTCGTGAAGAACCCGGGGACGCGTCCGCCAATGAGGCCGATGCGCATGCGGCCAAGCGCCTTCATCGCCTGCGCGACGCGGATCTGCTTCATAAGCCCTTCTTCGGCCTCCTTCGTTCCCGCCTGCGCGTGGACGTAGAAGTAGGGGATGCCGAGACGCCACATGTGGTGCGCGTTCATGTTCGCCGCGCAGAACGAATTGTTCTGTAGACGTCCGCCCTTTGGATCTGGCTCGGGCTGCGACCAGAGGAGGATCGGCACCTTGAGGCGCTGCGCGAACATCGGCGGAACGACGCCGAGAGAGAACGTGAGGAAGTGCGCGACGATAAGGTCGGGGCGATCCTTCTCCCACTGGTCCAAGACATCAATTGCCTCGCCTTCGAGGGCGAGCATGTGGTCGGGCGCAAGGACCTCGACGTCGGGAAGAGTCTTGAGGAAGCTTATCGCATTTGCGCGCGCGGCCTCGAGAGTGTCGTTCGTCCAGTTGACTTTACTGAGCGGAAGGTATCCAATTCTGAACATTGCCGTTTCTCCTTTGTCGTGATTTGCTATTTGGAAATGGTGAACGTCTGGTTCGGATGCGGCGGCGTGTAGCCGTGGGTCGAGCCCTGCACGAGGTTCGCCTTGGCGGGGCCCTTGAGATTGTAGTAGCTCAGCAGCACGCCGCGCGGCGGACAGGTGTAGTCGCCCATCCCGAGGCGGGTGATCTCGACCTTGCACGTGGCAGGAACGCGCTTTGCATGCAGGGCTGAATCAAAGTAGAACGCTCCCGGAACGGAAGGAATGCCCCAGCTCCTGGAGGGGAACGGCCCCTTGCCGTTGAACGGACATCCGATGTCGCAGCCCCAGGTGATGCCAGGACGTGCCTCACTGAGCCCTTCCACGAGCCCCGCCGCCCACATGGTCTGGAGACCGCCCTGGCTGCCGCCCTCGGCCACGAGGTTCTTGCCGTCCCATTCGGGGAGCGACTTCAGGTAGTCAAACACGCGCATCACGCGCATCGCCATGTAGTAGAAGTACGTGTCCTTCGGATTGTCGTAGTCGGAGGGCTCGAGCGCGTAGCTCGCGCGTTTCGGCGCGCCGGGGGCTATTCCATTCACCTTGTTGCCGTAGTCCTTGTAGTACTGCTCGTCGTGCCCGACCATCTCGTAGCCGTGCGCGTTGATGTTCAAGCTGATGCACTTGCCGGATCCATGCTCGGGAACCTTTGGCAGCTGGAAGTTGTTGCCATTGTAGCCGTGGAAGCTGGCCTTTGCGGGAAGCGACTTCTCCTTGGCGTCCGCCGGCATCGTAAGCCAGCCAGTCGCGGGACGCGGCCCGAAGCAGTCAATCTCGATGGCAAAGACCTTGCACTTGCCCTTGAGCTTTTCCGGGGTGACCTCGGTGAGCTTCGCCCTGACAGGAACGGTCGCGAGCTTCGCCTTCGCCTCCTTCCAGAACTCGTCAAAGTCGGCGGGTTCCTTCGTCGTAAGCTGCATCTTCTCCGTCTCGACGCCTGCGCCGCCGCTGAAGAGTATCCCCTTCTCCCACTGGTTGCGCTTGACCGAATCAAACTTGGAAAGGTCAGAGCCGACAAGCTGCGCCTCGATGCGGACGATGCCCGGGAGACCGAGCTTCGTCTCAATCGAGAACCCCTTCTCAAGCGATATCTCCTCAACGCCCTTCTCCGTCACGCCGTCGTCGCCCGTACGCGTCCACTTGACCTTCAGCGGCGCCTTTGCCGCGGCCTCCTCCGGCAGCTCCTTCACGCCGTCGAGGAAGAAGTCGAAGCGAATCGTCTCGCCGACCTTGTAGCCGATCGGGTTTTCCTTGTCGGTCTTTGCCTTTAGCTTGAGATCCGATAGCTCGGCCCCAAAAGCGGCGACAGCCGCAGCCACCACCAGCGCAAACAGCAGTTTCTTCATCGTAGTGACTCTTTCCTTTGCTTGTCCTCAGTGAGATTTCAGAAACTCTTCGACTTCGGCTCTCGTCGGTGCGGATGGCGGACGGCCAGAGAGCCCACGGCACTTGATCGCCGAGACCGCCGCGCCGAAGCGCTGGCACTCCATGAGATCGTGCGTCTCGAGCCAGCGGACGGCAAATCCAGTGTGGAAGAGATCGCCGCACCCTGTCGTATCGACGACTTTCTCGACGTGGAACGCCGGGCACTTCACAAAGTCCTTGCCGTCAAACGCCATCGACCCGCGAACGCCCATCGTCGCGCCGCAAACCTTGGGGCGATACTTGGCGTAGACCTGGCGAACGGCTTCCTCGGCGTCCTTGAGTCCAGTAAGCTTGAGTATGAACTCCTCCGAGCAGATAAGCAAGTCAGCAAGAGGCAAAAGCTCATCCATGCCGTCGCGGTGGGTGCCTGCATCGTACATTATCGTGACGCCCGCCTCGCGCGCAACTTTCGCCGCGGCAATCGCACCACCTGCGTTGTGGCCGTCAAGATGCAAGACCTTCGCCTTTGAAATCGCCTCGGGGTCGATCTCGTCGGCCGCGAGCTCGGTAAGCCCCTCGCGCGTCCACGCGCAGGAACGCGCACCAGTCTTCTCCTCGATCCAAAGATACGCTATCGCGCTCGTCGCGCCCTCCCTTACCTTAACCATCGAGGTGTCGACGCCCTGGCGCGCGAAGTCGTCAAGGATCATGCGACCGTCCGCATCGTCGCCGACAGTCCCGACGAACGCCGCGCGCATTCCAAGTGCAGCCGCGCCCGCCGTGGAGTTTGCAGCAGGTCCGCCGCCCATTATCGCATGCGAGAGCATCCGCACCTTCGTATCCATCGGAATGAACGGCAGCACCGCGAGGTGGTCGTTCGAGCAAAAGCCGAGTCCGATGTAATCCACATCTTTCATCACAGCAATTATACCACAAACACCATGAGATTGGCGAGCAGTCTACTGAAACGAGATGAGAAAACATGAGAAATATGGTAGACTATCCCGCATGGACAACCTACGCATACGCAAGATAATCAACTTCGCGAAGGAACGCAAGTCGTGCTCAATAGCCGAACTAATGGAGAAGTTTGGAGTAAGTTCCGCGACAATCCACCGCGACATCGACCTTCTCGCAAAGCGCGACGTCATAGAGCGCGTCCGGGGCGGAATAATCTACAACGACGCGCCAAACGCCCGCGCCACTTCCGCAGACTACCAGGACCGCGTTGTCGCGAGGCGTGCCGAAAAGATCGCCGCAGCACGGCGGGCGCTCGCCCTCGTGGAAGAGGGTGACATCGTGTTCCTCGACTCGTCGACGACTGTCTACGAGCTTGCGCTATTGCTGATGCAGAGCAAGCTCGACCACCTGACCGTAATCACAAACGCGATTCCGGTGATGCATCTCTTCAGGAAGTTTCCGCCGCACTGGTCGATGATCGGGCTCGGGGGAAACTTCGACCCGCAGCTCAACTCAATCCTCGGCGCCGTGGCGCTCGAGCATCTGTCGCGCTTCAACGTCACGAAGGCGTTCATATCGGCTTTCGGGCTCGACGACAAGACGGCCACGACAAACCACGAACAGCAGGCCGAGATACTGCGCCGAGTGCTCGATGCCGCGGACAAGCGCTATCTAATCATCGACCACACAAAGATAGGCCGAAAGGGAATCTACCGCATCGCCGCCCGCGGCGGATTTGACGCGATTTTGACGGACAGGTCAAAAGACAATCGGTAGACCAGCTAATCGCGGCGGCGGAGCGAAGGTCCGAGCGAGTGGATACGGCGTATTCGCCGAGGGTCCACGAGGAGGAGCCTTCGGACGACGACGCGATCAGACGCGGACTCGACCTGAGGCGACCTCGGCGCGGTATTCGTCGACGGTGCGGCGAAGGCCGGCGGCAAGGTCTATCTTCGGCGCCCAGCCAAGCTTGCGGATGAGCCGCGTGTCGCAGAGCTTCCTCGGTGTGCCGTCGGGCTTGGTGCGATCCCACTCGATGAACGCCTGGGAGCCAGTCGCCTCCTTCACCATGTCCGCGAGCTGGCGTATCGTAACCTCGCGGCCCGAGCCAACGTTGACGAGGTCCGGCGGATTCTCCATCTCGAGGAGGAAGAGACACGCCGACGCGAGATCGTCCACGTGCAGGAACTCCCTGAGAGGCGAGCCAGAACCCCAAAGCGTCACCTTCTGGCTGCCGTTAACGCGCGCCGTCTCGAACTTGCGGATCATCGTCGGCAGGACGTGTCCATGCTCCGTGTCGTAGTTGTCGCCGGGCCCATAGAGGTTCGTCGGCATGAGCGAATGGTAGACAAGCCCCCTTTCGCGCCGCAGGAACTCGCAGAGCTTGAGCCCCGATATCTTCGCAAGCGCATAGCCCTCGTTCGTCTTCTCGAGCTCCGAAGTGAGAAGCGCAGACTCGGGGATCGGCTGCGGCGCCATACGCGGGTAGATGCACGTCGAGCCGAGGAAAAGAAGCCGCTTCACGCCAGTCTCGGCGGCGGACCAGACGGTGTTCAACGCGATGAGTTCGTTCTCGTAGAGGAACTGCGAATTCGCCGCGCTGTTCGCGCCGATGCCGCCGACGCGCGCAGCCGCGATGATGGCAACGTCGGGCTTCTCCGCTTCGTAGAACGCGCGGACCGCAGCCGGGTCAAGGAGATCGAGCTCGGAATGGGTACGCGTTACGATGTTCTCAAAACCCGCCGCCTTCAGCGCGCGAACGCACGCCGAGCCAACCATGCCGCGATGCCCCGCGACGTAGATCTTGTCGGTCTTAAGCATCCTTTATCGCCCTTTCCTTGCGGGCGAGCTCAAGGTCGGACTCGACCATCATCTTCACGAGGTCGTGGAACTTGACCTTCGGCTCCCAGCCAAGCTCGCGCTTCGCCTTCGACGCATCGCCGAGAAGCTGGTCGACCTCGGTTGGGCGGAGATACCTCTTGTCGCACTCGACATACTTCTCCCAGTCGAGCCCAACGAGCCCGAATGCCTCCTCAAGGAACTCCTTGACCGTGTGCATCTCGCCGGTCGCAAGGACGAACTCGTCGGGCCGCTCGTGCTGCATGATGCGCCACATGCCCTCAACGTAGTCGCCCGCAAAGCCCCAGTCGCGGAGCGAGTTGATGTTGCCCATGTAAAGCTTGTCCTGGAGCCCCATCTTGATGCGGCCTACGGCGCGCGTTATCTTGCGCGTCACGAACGTCTCGCCGCGGCGAGGCGACTCGTGGTTGAAGAGTATTCCGTTCGAGGCGAAGATGCCGTAGGCCTCGCGGTAGTTGCGGACAGCCCAGTATGCGTAAAGCTTAGCGACGGCGTAAGGCGAGCGCGGGTAGAAAGGCGTAGTCTCCTTCTGGGGGACTTCCTGCACAAGGCCGAAAAGCTCGGAAGTAGACGCCTGGTAGAACTTCGTCAGCTTATCGCGGCCCGTCAGGTGGATTGCCTCGAGAAGACGCATCGTGCCGAGCGCGTCGACGTCGCCTGTGAACTCTGGCGAATCGAATGACACGCGCACGTGGCTCTGCGCCGCGAGGTTGTAGATTTCATCGGGCTGGATCTCATAGACGAGCTTTACGAGGTTCGCGCTGTCCGCAAGGTCTCCATAGTGAAGGAAGAGTCGGACGCCGTTGATGTGCGGGTCCTGATAGAGGTGGTCTATCCTCTCAGTGTTGAACGTCGACGCGCGGCGGATTATGCCGTGGACTTCATAGCCCTTGTCGAGCAGCAGTTCCGTGAGATAGCTGCCGTCCTGCCCCGTAATGCCAGTAATGAGTGCCTTTTTCATTTGGTCTTCTTTCCTTGGAGTGCATATTATACCAAATCCCAAGACCCCAAGGCCGCCCACTAACCCCTGACCCCTGACCGCAGAGATTCAAATTACATTCAGCGAGCGGATGCAGGGTATGAGAGTGCCTGCGAGGACTTCGGAATTCAACTGATGCCCGCCGGGGAAGGTTTGGGACATGCCTGGATAGTGCTGTTCGAAGGCCTCTCTCGACTCGGGGCCTACGAGCGTGTCGGCGTCGCCGAAAAGCCCGTGGCAGAGCATGCGGTCGTCGTCGTCGATGCCGTCGAACTGGCGTGATTCAAGTTCCTGGAAATGGGCAACCGTCTCCTTTGTGACATGGAACTCGGTCTCGCCGTCCTTGCGCCGGTTTAGCCACTTGTGCTTGCCGACGTAGAGGATGTCGTACTTCTTAGATGTCCAGAACGACGGGTTCACGCAGATGCGCGGAAAGCCGTGGAGCATCTGGGCATACATCCCGCCCATCGATGTGCCGATTACGAGATCTGGCATCTCGTCGTAGGCAAGCGCCTCGAGCGTCTTCTCGGCGACAAGCGGATCGAGCGGAATGTCCGGCGCAACAACGACTGCACGATGCGCCGGCTCTGCCCGCTCCCAGAACCACTTCCGCAGCAGTTCAACAGTTCCGCTCGCGCCAGACGACGCGAATCCATGAAGGTAGAGAATCTTCTTCACCGCTCGCTCGGCCCCGACCCGTCAGAACGCGAAGTCGATCTGCCAGCGGAAGAAGTAGCCGGGCTTGTCGGTATCGTAGTAGTCGCCGGGGTTAAACAGTTCGGCTATGACATGCCCGTAGACCTCGAAGCGCTCGCCCTTGTCCCTGGCGGGCGTCCAGACAGGGAATGCGTAGTGGGCGCGCGAGAAGAGCCCCTTGAAGCGCCCGTTGCCGCCGCCGATTCCATCGCGGTCAGCCGCAAACACTGGTCCGGTGGAAACTGTGAACTTGTGACGCGGCGCAAACTCAACGCCACCCCAGAGCTTTAGGTAGTGCTGGTTCGACCACCAGCCGACGCCGTCGTGCGTACCATAAAGGTACATTTCCGACTCGATTGCATCACGGCCCCACATCGGGTCCCACTTGCCGCTCATATAACGGTAGTCGGCGCCGCAGGTGGGCTTCCAGCCCTCGCGCGAGCTCTTCCAGTTGATTCCGGCGAAGCCGCTCCACTCGCCGCACCTCTGGTACATCAAGTCGAAGTCCGCCTTGACCGTTTCGGAAAGCCGCGGCTGGACGCGCACTCCAAAGAGGTCGGTGCGCCGACTTGTCTGGGGCATCTGCGACTTGCGTAGGCGCTTGGTGATGGCGAAAACCTGGTATTCAAGCCATTCTGTCGGGGTCTGTCCCCACACGACGCCCGCGCCCCAGTCGTCCTGGTTGCCGGAACCGTCGGGGAATCGCGAGGAGAGAGAGGAGAGACGGTGGCGGTCGTCGCCGATGCGAAAATCCTCCGCCGAGTCGAAGTTGTAGAGCCCGAAGACGTCGAGCGTCGAGGTCTCGGTAACATGGAACCGGATAGACGCCATGTCGGTGTAGAGCGTACGCGACCCATCGCCCGGAGTGCCATCGACAAGGATGCGTCTAAGCCCACAGAGCCCGAACAGGTCCTGACGACCGACCTTCAAGTCGAGAAAGCCGTCGAATATATCCTTTCCTTCGAGATAAAGATTGTCAAGGACGATTTCACCCGGCCACGCAGTCGTGCGGTTCGCAGGACGGCTATTCCAGCGGAACTCGTCTGCGAGACGGCCATAGAGCGTCCAGAGTCCGGCCGAGCCCGCATCCCCCTTCACCTCTACCCAAACGCGCGGGCGGAAGCGGATGTGGTTGCGGTAGCCCGACTCGCGGAAGCGGAACGCGCGAAAGCCGCCGTTAGGATTCCCTGGAACATGATCCATTATCTCCTGGCGGATGCGGAGGTCTGCGCCCGCGTTGAAGCTAAGCCCCGAGTCGTCGGATTCCTGGACAACGGCTTCTGGAGCAGTCGCTGCAGGAATTGCAGTTTCCGAAGCAGTGGCTTTCGTGGCAGCGGGCTCTTGATCGGCCGCCGCGCAGTGAGAGAAAAGCGCGAGCGCGGCGCTCGCAACGCAAATGCCGCGGAAGGGAATCGTCATCGGGATGTTCCTTTCTTACTTGACGGGTTCGAGGCGTTCCTTGCCGCCCATGTAGGGGCGAAGCACCTCGGGAATCGTCACCGAGCCGTCGGCGTTGAGGTGCTGCTCAAGGAGCGCAACGACGAGACGCGGGAGAGCCACGCCAGAGCCGTTCAGCGTGTGGACGAGTTTCGTCTTGCCGTCGGAATCCTTGAAGCGGCAGTTGAGGCGGCGCGCCTGGTAGTCGGTGAAGCAGCTGCACGAGCTGACTTCAAGCCACTGCTGTTCGCCAGGAGCCCAAAGCTCGAGGTCGTAGCACTTCGCGGCCGAGAAGCCCATGTCGCCAGACGAAAGCATGATGACGCGGAACGCGAGGCCGAGTCCAGTAAGGACTTCCTCTGCTTCCTTCACGAGCGTCTCAAGCTGCTGGAACGAGACGGACGGATGGACGAAGTTGACCATCTCGACCTTGTCGAACTGGTGGACGCGCAGCATGCCGCGCGTCATCTTGCCGGCAGACCCCGCCTCGCGGCGGAAGCACGGCGTATAGGCCGTGAGCTTGACGGGCGTCTCGGGCGTGATCTTCGGGAGGTTCACGCCGTCGAAGATATCGTCGCGGTAGTAGTTGGTGACAGGCACCTCGGCCGTCGGGATAAGCCAGAAGTCGTCAATCTGGCAGTGGTAAAGGTCTTCCGCAAACTTCGGGAGCTGGCCAGTGCCGGTCATCGAGTCGCTGTTCACGACGAAAGGCGGCAGCATCTCTGTGTATCCCTGCTTCTGGCAGTGGAGGTCAAGCATGTACTGGATGAGCGCGCGCTGAAGCTTCGCGCCCTGGCCGAGAATCACGGGGAAGCCAGTGCCAGTGAGCTTGACGCCGCGCGGGAAGTCGAAGATGCCGAGCTTTTCACCGATCTCGATGTGCGTCGGGATCTTGAAGTCGGGGTCCTTCCACTCGCCGACCATCCTGACGACCTTGTTCGTCGAGCTGTCTGGGCCAGTCGGAATCTCGGCCGCGGGAATGTTCGGGATCATCAGAAGCGTCTCGCGGAGATCGACGTCTACTTGCGCGAGTTCGCGGTCGATTTCGGCGATGCGGTCGCCGACCTTGCGCATCTCGTCCTTCGCCGCGGCGATGTCGCCGCCCTCCTTCGCGATCTTGCCGATTTCCTTCGAGGCGGCGTTGCGCTTCGCCTTCAGCGTCTCGGTCTCGGCGATGAGTGCGCGGCGCTTCGCGTCGAGGTCCTTCGCCTTTTGCAGTTTCTCGATCTCGACTCCGCGGCGGCCAAGCTCGGCCGCAGTCGCGTCGAATTCATCCCTCAGCTTCTTGATGTCGATCATTTTTTCGTTCCTTCGGCGGCCTCCCGCCGCCTTGAGTGGAAATTATACCATATTTTGCCTGGCGGTGGAGCGAAGGTCCGAGGCCGGAGAGCCGACTGGCGTCCGAGAGCACGTTTGCGGGCCCAGCGTGATTTTGACCGCCGGCGTAAAGGGCGCGCGTGAAGGCGCGCGCGTCAAAATCATGCTGGTGGGGTGCCCGCAAACTGCGGGTCGGGCGAGCAGGTCGGGCGTAGGCCTCGCCTTCGGACACCGCCGAGCGTTTTAATGCCTGAAGCTGCGCTGGCCGGTGAAGACCATTGCAACTCCGGCGTCGTTCGCGCAGTCAATGACGTCCCAGTCGCGGATCGCGCCACCGGGCTGCACTACAGACGTGATGCCCTGGCGAATGCCGACTTCGAGTCCGTCGCGGAACGGGAAGAACGCGTCAGAAACCATCGCACAGCCAGGGAGCCCGCCCTTCTCGGACTTCGTCTGCTCCATGATCTCCGCCTGCTTCTTCGCGCCATCGTCCTCGCCGAACTTGAGGCGAAGATCGTTGAACGGAAGCTGGTACTTCTCCCACGCGATCCAGTCGGCGTGCTTCGTGTACGCCTTGTCGCGCGCGATCTCGGCGACGCCGACGCGGTCCTGCTCGCCGGTGCCGATGCCGACCGTCGCGCCGTCCTTCACGTAGAGGACGGAATTTGACGTGACGCCCGCCTCGACGAGCCAGCCGAACACGAGATCCTCGTATTCCTTCGCCGTCGGGAGGCGCTTGATCTTGTGCTCTTCAAAGGTCACTTCGCCCGTCGCCTTGTTCGTGATCTTGCGGTTGCAGTAGGCGGGCATGAAGTCCTCGGGTTTCCTGGCGTTCGCGCTGAACGACGTCTGCGCTACAATGCCGCCGTCGATCAGCGACTTGAAGTCGACGACGTGCTTTGCGACAAAGTCGGTGAGACGCGCCATGTTCTTGATGCGGAAGACGCGGAGGTTCTTCTTCGTAGCGAAGAGATCCATAACACCTGGCGCAAAATCGGGAGCGACGACGACCTCGGCGTAGTTCTCGACGATGAGCTTCGCCGTCTCCATGTCGCAGTCGCGGTTCAGCGCGATCGCGCCGCCGAACGCCGCGAGGCGGTCGGCCTTGTTAGCGCGGAAGTACGCCTCGGCGAGCGTGGAGCCAGTCGCAACGCCGCACGGGTTGTTGTGCTTGACGATGACGGCGCAGGGCTTGTCCATCAGGTAGCGGAGGATATTGAGCGCGTTGTCCGTGTCGGTGACGTTCGTCTTTCCGGGATGCTTGCCAGACTGGAGAAGCTCTGGAACGGATGCGAGGAACTGACCTGGCTGAAGCATCTCGACGTCGCCAAGGACGAGGTTGCCGTTCACAAGCTTGTAAAGCGCGGCTTCCTGGCCGGGGTTCTCGCCGTAGCGAAGACCCTTTTCCTCGCCACCGATGTTCCACGTCACTTTCTCGTAGTGGAAGGTCTGGCGGTTTGCGCCGTCGATGAACGAAATCTCCATCGAGGGTGCAAAGTGGTCGGCCTCGATCGTCTTGTATGCTTCCTTCAGGTCTTTCATGGCTATTTTTGTTTTTAGGTTTTTTATTTTAACGCAGAGTCGCAGAGACGCAGAGAACGCGGAGTGTTTTAAAAGTTTTGAGGTTTAATCATGTTAATCCTGTTAATCCTGTCAAAAAGTTTAATGCGAATCCTGTCAAAAAACTCACGGGGCGAAGGCGTCGCCTGCGAAGAGGTTACGCGAAACGCCATTGAAATAGAACTCCTGTCCGGTCGCGTCGAGGACGCTGCGCCAAGACTGGCCGTCAGTGTCGAGCTTCTGGCGCTCAATCGTCGCAAGCGCGATCGGCACGAGCGCGAAGCTCTCGCCGATATTGCCGACAACGCAGTCGGTGCGACCGGCCATCGCGGCGTGAACTGCGGCGCGCGCAAGCTCATAGCAGCGTATCGCATCGGTGCCACGCGCGGGACAGCTGCGAATGATGTAGCTCGGGTCGATATACTTGACGCTTGCGTTGAAGCCCTTTTCCTTGAAGTGCGCGGAAATGCGGCGCTTCAGGAACTCTCCGATGTCCTTCTTGAGAATGTTGCCGCTCGCATCGCGCTCCTCAGCGCCTTCCATCAGTTCCTGGCCGGCGCCCTCGGCGGCAACAATGACGGCGTGGGACTTCCCCGCTGCGAAGCGGCGCTCGAGCGCCCTGAGAAGCCCGCGTTCGCCTTCGAGCTCGAACTGGACTTCAGGGACAAGGCAGAAGTTTACGACAGGGTTTGCCACCGTCGCGGACGCGGCGATGAAGCCGGAGTCGCGGCCCATGAGCTTCACGAGGCCGATGCCGTGGGGCGTTCCCTTCGCCTCGACGTGTGCGCTCCTGATGACCTCGGCGGCCTGCGCGACCGCGCTCTCAAAGCCAAAGCTGCGGCCTACGAACATGAGGTCGTTGTCAATAGTCTTCGGGATGCCGACGACGGAGATCTTGAGTCCGCGCTTCAGCACTTCCGCGGCAATATCGCTCGCGCAGCGCAAGGAGCCGTCGCCGCCAATGCAGAAGAGGACGTTGATGTTCATCCTCTCGAGCGTATCGACCATCACGTCAGCCGGCTGCTGGCCACGGCTCGAACCGAGAACCGTGCCTCCCGCCTCGTGGATCGTGTCCACTGCGTCGGGGTTGAGGAGCATCGGCTCGTAGCCATACTTCGGGTTGAGCCCCGCGTAACCATAGCGAATGCCAAAGACCTTCTTTACGCCGTAGTCGAACTCGAGGATCTCGACAAGCCCCTTGATGACCGTATTGAGCCCCGGGCAGAGCCCGCCGGCCGTCACGATGCCGACGCGCGTCCAGCGCGGATCGTGGAAGATCATTTCCTTCGGCCCCGCCTTTTCGAACGTCGGCATGTGCCCGAGCTTCGTCTCGGCAAAGCGCGCATACGACTCGCTTTCCGTGGCGAAGACCCGCTCTCCTTCCGCGACATACTTGCGGTGGCGGACGGGCGACGGCAACTTGCAGGCCCCGAGCGTCTTTACGGTGCAGACAAACTTCTCGCGGTCGGACAGTATCTTGTCGAGTATGGCGGACATGCGCTACCTCTTTGACTTGAAATAATCTATCGTCTTGGCGAGGCCGACTTTGAGCGGGACTTTCGGTTCCCAGCCAAGCAACACCTTCGCAAGCGTGATGTCGGGCTTGCGGCGCTTCGGGTCGTCTTCAGGCAGTGGCTTGTAGACGATCTTCGACTTGGACCCGGGAAGCTGGCGAAGGGTCTCCTCTGCAAGCTCCTTGATCGTATACTCGCCGGGGTTGCCGGTGTTGATCACGGGCACGGCGGGCGTGACACGCCCCTTCACCTTCTTGCCGCCGAAGAACGCCGCGATCTTCTTTGGCGAAAGATCCATATAGCGGCGAAACGCCTCGACGAGATCGTCGCAATACTGGAACGAACGCGTCTGCTTGCCGTCGCCAAAGAGCGTGATGTCGCGGTTCGCGAGCGCCTGCATGATGAAGTTGGAAATGACGCGGCCGTCGTTCGGGTGCATCTTCGGCCCGTAGGTGTTGAAGATGCGCACCATGCGCACGTCGACGCCATACTGCCTACGGTAGTCGGCGCACAGCGTCTCCGCGACGCGCTTCCCCTCGTCGTAGCAGCTCCTGACGCCGATCGTGTTGACGTTGCCCCAGTATTCCTCGACTTGCGGATGGACGAGCGGATCGCCGTAGATTTCGCTTGTCGAGGTGTGGAGCATCCGCGCCTTGGTCTTGAGCGCAAGCTCGAGCATGTTCATCGTGCCGAGCACCGAACTCTTCGTCGTCTCGATTGGGTTCTTCTGGTAGTGGATGGGCGAGGCGGGGCAGGCGAGGTTGTAGATTTCGTCGAACTGCCCCCAGAACGGCTGCGTCACGTCGTGGAGGACGAACGAGAAGCGCTTGTCGCCAAGGAGCTCGTAGATGTTCTCCTTCGTGCCCGTGAAGAGGTTGTCCAGCGCCGTCACCTCGTAGCCGTCGGCAAGCAGCCGCTTGCACAGATGGCTTCCGAGGAACCCCGCACCACCAGTTACCAATGCCTTTTTCATTTCGTTGCAGCCAAGGTCTCGCGTAATGACGTGTCCGGTCGCTACTGCAGTATCATGCACTGCGTGCGCACTTCGTGGCGGTTCACTATGAACAGGCTCCAGAAATAGTCGTTGTCGACCTTCGTGTGCAGCTGCGTAACGCGGCGCGAGCCGCCGACGCGGTCGAGTGCGTGCCTAAGCGAGAGCAAGTTGTTGTCGATCGTCGCCTCGTCCGCGAAAAACCGCACGTTGAATTCGTCCATAATGTCCTCGTCGCCCTCGGTCCAAGGCAAACCTGTGCAAAGCGGGATTACGCCGAAGAGCTGGTAGGAGAAGTTCTGGGTGATGAACGTCGCCGCCGGCTTTTCGCCGTCGTTGGTCAAGGTATCGGAATCCCACCGCGCAATTTCGCTGTAGGAACTGCATCCCGCAAGCGCGAGAGCCACCGCCGCATAGAGAAACTTCCTCATTTCGCACCGCCTTTCTGTGTCTCAGATACCTCCTGCGGCTCTGGTTGCGCCTTCTTCGGCACCAACACGCCGGACACGCCCATATGCGAAGAGCCAAAGAACAACCCGATGGCTCCGCTTTCGCTCACGCCGGCGTAAGAGGTGTCAGAATCGTCGAACACTATGTCAATCACGTCGCAGTTACGGCGCTCGGCGATCTTGAGCAGCGCGTTTTGCAACTCGTCCGCACCGACCTGGTCGCTGAAGAGGCATGTGCCGCCGTTGATCGACTGCTTCTCCTCGTTCCAGCGCAGGTCGCCAGAAAAGAGCGGAACCGTCCACAGGAAGTGGTAACCGGTCGTCGTTATGTACACTTGTTCCAGCGGAGTGTCGTTCGCTCCCTTGTAATCTATGCTCGTGAGCGAGCCTGGCGTAGTCCTGTATACCGTGGCGCAGCCTGTCAAACCGACAAGCAACATCGCCATGATGCCAACAACGGGAAGCGGCTTGTGCCGCACCTGCCTTGTCCCTGCTGAAGTGTATATTTTCGTTTTCATGTCGTATATTATACCACAATCTACCGCCTGTCATTTACCGCATAAGCGCTTTTTGTCTGCGGCAACTCACGGCCTCAGCCGCGTTCGAGGTGGCCGCCGTGCCTATTTTACCTCGGGATGCGGCACGGAAATCGGCGTTCCACTCTGCGAGACGTAGTACATGTCAAGGACCACGGTCTTGTCGCCGCGGTTCTCGCCGTGGTGGATTGCGCCGACCATCTCGACGACGGCTTCCCCGGCGCGGACGGTCTTCTCCTTGCCGTCAAGTCCGATGATCGTGAGCTCGCCCTGCTGCATCATGCCATAGTTCATGACAGGATGGTGATGCCACCCGAGCTTGCTGCCGCGCGGGAACACATAGCGCTTCACGATAAGCTCCGGCTTGCCGACTGGATAGTCTGGCAGCTCCGCGCCGTCCCAGCTTTGCGACGTCCGCGCGAGTTCAAACGTCTGGACCTCCTTGACGTCGTCGTATTTGGCAAACGGGGCGTCGGTGCGTGGCGACGCGCATCCAGCCACAATGACAAGCGCCATCGCGCCAATAAACCGCATGCGTTTTGATCCTATCACGTTCATGCCTCCTTTACGCCTGATGGATGCGGTCGTTCGCTGCGGCTACCTTGGCACGGAGCTCTTCCTTGTGGGCGCGGAACTTCTCGCGAAGGCCGGCGTCCGCCGTGCCGAGGATCTGCACCGCGAGAAGCGCGGCGTTCGTGGGGCCGGCCGAGCCGACGGCGACAGTCGCGACGGGAACGCCAGAGGGCATCTGCACGGTCGCGTAGAGTGCATCGAGTCCGTTCAAGGCACCGCCCGCGACGGGAATTCCAATGACAGGGAGGACCGTCGCCGCGGCAAGTACGCCGCCGAGATGCGCCGCGCCGCCGGCGGCAGCGATGATGACCTTGAGCCCGCGCGACTCGGCGGTCTTCGAATACTCAATGGCGACATCGGGCGTTCTGTGCGCGGAGATTACGCGCGTCTCGTAGGAAACGCCAAACTTGTCGAGCGTCTCGCACGCCTTCTTCACAAGCGGCCAGTCCGAGTCCGACCCCATCACAATTCCCACAACTGCGTCTGCCATATCGTCCTTCCTTTCCTTGGTAATTAAAGATTATTTCAGCGGCGCGGCGGGATTGCCGAGCACCGTAACGCCTGGATCGACGTCGACAAAAACGGCCGAACCCGCCCCGACAACTGCTCCGGCGCCTATCTTGCGGCGCGGCGCTACGACTGAGCCAGGATATATCACAGCCCCTTCCCCGACCTTCACGGCGCCGCCAACCGAGCACTGCGCGTAGACGTGCGAGAAGTCGCCGAGGACGGTGTCGTGGCCAACCGAGCTCGAATGGAACACCGACACATGCCGCCCGACTGAGATATCGACGGTGAGCGAGACATGCGGAGCGATGAACGAGCCGTCGCCAACGACGACGTTGGGCCCTATCGTCGCCGTCCTGTGGATTATCGAAATGAACTTCGCGCCCTTCTTCTCAAGAGCCGAGACGCAATGGCGACGCGAACCAATGCTGCCGAGAGCCGTTATGAAAACATCGTCCTCGGCGGGAACATAGGAGTCTGGCGAGCCGACGATTGGCGGATAGCCGGCAAAGCCGTCGAGCGCCGTCGGCTTCGCGTCGAGAAAGCCCTTTATGTCGAATTCCGAGCCGAAGCCCACCGCTTCGCGCGCAGAGCCGAACATTTCGCGGCCAAAGCCGCCCGCACCGACAATCACAAGATGCTTCATAACTCCACCCCCGCCGCCGCCATAAGGTCGGCGACTGTCTTGCACTTCTCAAGCTCGGCCGCCGAAAGCGCCTTGCCGAAGCGCTGCTGAATCATGACGCGAAGCGCAAACGCCGTAAGCGAGTCCCAAAGCGGCCCCGCGCGGAAATCGGTGTCGGGCGAGACGGACGGAACCTCAAGTGCCCCGGCGACCCTATCAAGAAATTCCTGTGCGCTATTTGTCATCCCGTTCAGAGAAAAATCTCCTGCTCTTCAACCTTTCAACTCTTCAACTTTTCAACTTTCTTATTATACCATATTCCCGCGGCATGTTGCGGAAGTCGCCAGTGCGAATTTGAACAATAAGTATCCTTTTGAACTCACGTCAAGGGGGCGCAATACGACGGGCTTCTGTAGAAGTTACGCGAACCGCATGTATCAAACTAAAGCAAATCAATTATCCTCGTCGTGCCGATGTTGGGGCGCGAGGGGTCGGCGTAGTAGCGCGTGATTGTCCTTATGTCGTCGCCAGAAATCGAGACGGCCATCTCTGCACCATATTTCTGGTAGACATGGTCGATGCAGATTTTGCGCAGTTCATACGCCCCCTTGTGGCCGGTGAAGCCGAGTGCTCGCAAATCGCAGTTGATCTGATCGAAGGTCTCGTCCGTGACATCGAGTCCATCGAGCCCGCCATAGTCTTCGAAGCACCGCCAGATTTCGGGGTGGATCGGCCAGCATACCCAGCGTCCGCTGGTGAGCGCCGTCTTGTGCGGAGTGTAGCAGAGGAAGTGTTTTTCGCAGTCGCCATCGCCCTTCGTCACAAAGTTTTCCTTCTTTAGGCGCAGCACATCGCCGTTGCGCATTGCGAACTCCAGCATCATCGTCGCGGCAAACCAGCAATCACCCTTCTGCCGGCCGTACCAAGTCTTCACGCGCTGCAACATCTCGGCGGCGGGACGGTTGTATCGCTGTGACTTTGCGCGAAAGACTGGCAAGTCGAGTTTAGGAATTTTCCAGCCCGCGTCTTTGTAGTATGGCAGGCACCACCGCGCGAAGACCGACTGAAACTTTGCGACATAGCTATGCGCCGAGACTCGCGACAGCCCTCTTGCCATGAAGGTGGCGAGCGCCGCATCGATCGCCTTGCGCGTCAATCGGCTGATTGAAGCATCAAGCGGAATTCCCGCTGCCTCGCACACGCACTTCGTTCCGCGAATTGCATTTGCGCTTGTCTCCTCGCCCGGCCTCCCTGTCTTCATCCGCTCCGCCGCGGAGATAATTCTATAATGCCTCAAAACCTGCTCAATTGTCGGAACCATTGCGTCGCTATTCTACTGAATCAAGTTTAGCAATAACATCTTCATCCAAGAGCATACTGCACCGTCTTACCGTGACGATGTAGCATGTCTCGCCCGACTGTCGATAGATTAATCGGAAATTTTTGCGAACGAGAATTTCACGATATGGCGTGTCTGGGAATTCAGGCAGACGATGCCCCATGTCTGGGAAATCCGCAAGTCTGTCCGCCTCTTGGAAAATGTCATTCGCCCACTTCCATGCGATTTCGCGCGAACACGACTCTTCGGCAATATACCGCGCCTGCTCTCTCATGCGATCCATCGCATGATCAGACCACTTAACAATCGCCATTAGACGGACACTCCAAGATCGGCTGCAACTGCACGGCGAACATCATCGGTTGAATGAATGCGCCCTGCCGCAATGTCCTGCTCACCTTTATAGATATCCATCATCAAGTCGATTTTGTCGACAAGTTGCTGGTAATCAGAAACATCAAGGAAGACATTGGCGGCTCGCCCGTTTTGAGTAATCACAATCGGACGATGCGTTTTCCGAGTCTGCGACATAAGGCGCGTCACATCTGCTCGAAAAGACGAAAGCGGCACAATATCTTCTGCATAATTGACTTGTGGCATAGCCCCTCCTCAAATTGTTTGACAAATATATTACCATATTCTGTAATACATGTCAAAGCCGTGCCAAAACAGCTTCTACAGAAGGGTAGACCCTTCTGTAGAAGCTTGTAGCGTTGTAAAGGCGATTTTGGACGCTCAGGAATAGTCAAGGCGATATAACCTTGGGCAATGAGCGGAGCAAGATAGGTCTTTGACAGCCATGGCTTGCTTGATATCTCAAGTGCATCAGCTATCTCTACGCAGCTCTTTTCTCCCTCCGATAGAAGCGCAAGAATGTTCATCGCCGTTTCGCTGTTGCCGTCCTCGAGGATTAATTCGCGCCTTGAGGGAATTGGATATTTGTCAGCGTGTTTCAGATATTGCCTGTCGGTCTCTGCGTCTTTTGCCCCCTTCTTTCCCTTACCGACGCCAAACATGCCAAACAACCAATCAACAACACCGCCTGATTCAACCGCATCGTCGATTTCGCCAATGCGAGCCTTTATCGCTCGCGTGTGCCATTCGACAACATCGTTCCAGTTTTCGGCAACCCCCTCGTATATGAACCGATACATATTTCGCGCGTGTTCGTCGCCCGCAATGGCCGCCGCCCAACTGCACCATTTGTATTCTGTCGGCCAACGACACAGCCCTGGCTCCACTGGATTGCAGTCGATATACGCCGCCTGGGCACTCATATCCTTGACTGTGGCATTCGACATCTTGTCGTAGAATCGACCTTCCCAGATGGTGCCCGTATGGTCGCGCCGCGCATTGAAGGACATGGTCATGTCCTGCTTGAGCGTCTTCATGAACTCGCTTGGATGGAACATGCGCCGTTTGTATTCCATGAGCAATTGGCTGAACGCAGATCCGAAACCGGATCCTCCATGCGCCTCCTTCATCTGAGTTTCCTCGCCCTTGAGAGACTTCCACTCCTGAAGTGCATCCTTAAGCCGCGTGCCGCGATAGAGTTTGTTCACTCGCTCAAGAACCTCGTCCTCAGTAAGCTCGCGCTCTTCCTCTAGATATATCAATACATGGATGTGGTTCGACATGCAACAGTATGCCAGCACCCTCACCCCGCAGAAGAACTCGACGCGCATTAGTAGGTCAACAAAACGATCCTTTTCGTCATCATCAAAGAAGAATGCCCGATGCGCCACCCTTGAAACAAGATGATAGCACTTCCCTGATTGAATTATCCGATGTTTTCTCATGGTGTCTGTATTGTATCATCCCCATCCCTGACATGTCAAGCTTCTACAGAAGGGTCAGACCCTTCTGTAGAAGCTCAAACTTACGCCCTTCCCAGAAATCCGGCCTAAAGCCCTTCCCTCCTCTCAAGATTTTTCCGCATTGAATTCTCATTTTTTCTGCTTTTACAAGCACCCTCGCACGCTATCTGCAGATTTCTCTGATCTTCTCCAAATTTACTCTCCATTATCCCCCCACTCGCCTTCCATTGCCGCTGTAGGTGCGTTCGCGGTTGATTCTGCGAATATCGTCGGCTATATTGGAAAGAACGTTGTCGAGGGAACGAAGCTGGTCACGGCTTCTTTCTCGGCGATTGGCGAGGACGGAATGCTTATGTCCAACCTCAAGCCGCAGGGCTATGAAGCCAATCAGGACATGATTGATAATGGCGGCACCTGGGGCGATTTCGTCATTACCTTCCTTGACGAGGGTGGTGAAACGATTGCGTTCTATGGTTGGGAACAGACCTATGAGGGTGGCCAGTGGAATGATGACGGC
>Ga0265300_10000446_pt1 | contig 42809 bp, 68 predicted proteins | sample AusTroGonzalo_MG_FD_193482 | JGI IMG/M metagenome (GOLD analysis project Ga0265300, IMG submission 193482) | Bovine rumen microbial communities from tropical cattle in Woodstock, Queensland, Australia - Gonzalo_03 | ecosystem: Host-associated > Mammals > Digestive system > Stomach > Rumen ... | reverse complement strand
TTCAAGAGGCTTGTCAAAGATAACTTCGTTGATGAACCTACATATCCACTCGGTATCAGGATTGTTGTCCAGCTTCTGTTTATGAGCGAATAGAGCGTTGTTCCTACCGTCACCTTCTCCGATTCCCAACATAGAGGTGTATTGCTTATTACTTGAGAAGTACCACGGTAAAAGTTCCCGCACCCCCTCGTTTTCAATCTCCCGGAGTACGCCGTTTCTTTTAATAGTCACACCGTTGGGAGAATTGGAGGATGTCTTGGTTTCAATTGGAAATCCCAGCGCACACACTCCGTTCTTTGCACGGGAGAATCCCGGAGGTTTACGGAAGTAGAAGTGCGCTCCCCGATCCGTCCAAACAATTTGTGTTTTTGTCCCGGATCGTTTGATATATTCTCTGATTTGCTCTTTATTCAGGCAATCACAATCCACAACCGCTTCATCAGGTTCAAGCAATGCTCCGCAGTCCGGGAAATTATCAGGGGTATCGGCTACATCCGCGCCTTTTCTGGCGTGTTTTTCACCGGGGGCATACTCTATGAATTTCAACTTGCCCCCACCCTTTCTGTTGTGTCGATTATCCGTTCCCGGTCATCACCATCGGCGTTTCGTTTTGTATCTCTGAGAACTCCCTTCCAGAAACCTTGAACGAAAACCTTTTTACCGCTTTTATAGGTTCTCCAATGACCGATAACGTACCACGCGAGGCATTTGCGGTTGATCTTCCTACCCTCGTTCTGAGTTCCAAGGGCCTTTTCCAGCTTGTCCAGAGTAATATAGTGTTTACGGATGTATTTGATTCTGCGCTTTTTGTGGTGTTTGTTAGGACTTGTGCCACCCTCATACGGGGTTCTTTGAGGGGTTTTGAACACTTCTTTTAGGGTCGGGTGGAGAAGAGCGATTTGGATGCCGTACCAAATTGACCATTCTATTTGATAGAGTTGCACTATAGCATCCTCTGACACCCTAGTTAGTATTTCTGTAATATCATCTCGTTTTAGACTGGTTTTAGTATCCCAGCCCAACGCTATTCTAGTTATGCGAGAATATCCTTTTGATACAAACACAGTAAGAATACACCCATCTTCAAATACTACGGCTCCAACTGGTTTGCTATCGTCAGTTTGAAGATCGTCAATGTTGTGATTAAACGCGACAAATCGGATAGTCTCCGTGCCTTGTGTCAGTATGAAATCTTTTAGCGGAATTGTGTTTGAAAAGAATAGATCAGATGGGATATGAGATATCCTCCCGTGTCCGTTGTTCCACAAATGCACCAAATATTTTCGTTCTTCCCATGTTATACATATGTGGTCGCTTGGGTGACTCTGGTTCAACCAGCCGTTGATGATGGTGTTTTGTAATTCATGACAAACCACACTACACTACCTCCATCCCTCCAGTTTCTTTTCCGTGACCTTGCAATAATGGGAGATATCCACCACTTCTCTGAAAGTTGGTGCAAGGTCAGATACCTCTCCATCCCATACCAGCATATTGTCGGGCATATCAGGGAAGTTGACCAGCCCACCGTCAGCACGTTTCTTATAGAGTCGGACACCAGTATCAGACTTAGTGGCAAAAATTCTGTTCACGTTCTGGTACTCGTTCCCTTCCTGATCGACTACTCCCAGATAAGTCCGTCCAGCTTTTAGGATGTACTGATACAATGCTGGTTCGTCCAGATGTTCTCGGACAGTTTTGCTTACTGGGATATCAAACAGGAGATTGTCTACAAGGGCTTTATGGATGATCCGGGCATTGTTGTTGGAGAATAACTTGTCCTCATGGTACTTGTTACAGTCCCCGCCCTTGGTCTTGATATGCCCGTCCTTCCCCACCGCCACATAGTTGTTGACATCCTTCTGAATCCACCTGTCGAACTCATCCAGTTCAAGGGAGAGATCATAGGTTTTTTCCCATTCCCCTTGAACATCCTCCCAAGCGTTGCCCACCCCTCTGTAGTCCACGAATGCCACGCCATCGGTGTTGAGATTGACTAGGGTATATCCCACCTCATATAACCTTCTGGACAAATCAAAGAGTGCAAGCTGTCCATAGGCACAGACGGATAGAGAGGCCAGAGGATTGTTCAGGATGGAGTAACGGTTCTTGAGATTACCGTAAACAGAGTTGAGTATGATTTTGAAAGCGTCTGCCTTTACCTTGTTGGTCTTCTTGAGCAGGAGTCTTTCCATTCTCATGCTGTTGTACGCTTCCGTCCCCGGCCCAAGTGCTTCCAGATTTACTACGATACTGGGATACATACTCCCCACATCCAGTAGCTTGACTCCCCGGAACTCTTTCCCCTGTACCGCTACCCCGTGTAGTCCCCCGGAAGCAAAAGTGATATCACACCCAAACTCCCTGACGGTGATCTTCTCGTCCTTGGCTTCCTTGTCATTGGTCAACTCCTGCGAGTGCCACATTTCCCACACTTTTTCGGGGATTTTGGGGGTATTTCTCACATTATTCGGAAGCCTCATCTCTGCCCATTTCGGTAAAGGTTTCTCCAGCAGGATATCGGCAGAGAGGGTAGTGGTATTTAGCTTACGGGGATTCTTGAGTTTGGAACGCTCTGGCAACATTTCCAGAAGGGCATCCTTGACTTGGAAGTATGACTTCTCCCGGAGTTTGTAGATACGGATTGTGTTTTCTACATCATAGGCACAGTACTGGAGGACTGTTTGCTTTTCGGATTCGGTCAGGGGTCGGTCGATATCAAAGTCAATCTCTGATTCTATGATTGACCTTCCCATGTTCCCTTCAATCTGCTTCAGACTGGGCATGGACACATCTATCTGTTGCATCACATCAAGGGTATTGAGGTTGGATGCCCTTCTCTTATAGGCCAAGGTTTCCTCTTCCCGGCCTCCGATAATGGCATCGTTCAGGGCCTTTATCCTGCTCTGAGGTTCCCCGGAAAGCATGGCACTCAGCACAAGGTCATCGTAGTGATGATTATTGTACCCAACGAGGGTACAATCAGCTATTACCCTCTCTACCCCTTCAAATCCGTTGGGGGAGTCCTCCGGGTATTGCCCCGGAGGATTGTTCCACCACACGCCAATGATGTTATTGTCGATGTCCTTGATGACTACAAGGGAATCGAAACGGAAACACTCGATATCGTAGAACAGCAACCTTTCGTTGCTCATGGGTTCCTCCTTAGTCAGGGAGCTTTTTCACATCCCCATAGAAGTGACTGCCAAACGCCGCCTTGACCTCCACGATCAGCTTGGCTCCGATGAGCTTATCGGCCTCCTCAATGGGCTTGCCGTACTTCTCGGCGAACTTCTGGAGAGTCTTGTCCTTCTTGATGGGGTCGATAAACCATTGCTTCATCTGCTCGACATACTTGCCGAAAGTCATCTTGGACTCATAGGTCTTGCCCTCGATCTCATACCGAATCCTGATGCAGTAGTCATCCAGCTTGATTTCCTTGATGGTGGTCTGGTAAAGCTTCCCCTTCTGGGCCTCGGTGAACTTTTCCACCTGTTCCACCTCAAAGAGGCTGGAGAAGGTATCATAGCAGTACACGGTCTTCTTCTGGCCTACCACAGAGGCGAGGTTGGCAAAGGAGGTGTTGAAGTATTCCTTACACCATCCGTCCACCTTGGCGGCTTTCTCAGGGTCATCCTGATACTTGCCGTCCTTGAAGGACTGGCGGTTGAAGTTCACTTCCCGAATCTCTCCCCGGTCAGGGTCGAGGAAGGTGAGGATGGCCTTCTTGTTGTCCTGTTCATAGCGTACTTCGATGAGTTCCAGATTCTCGCGGATTTCCATTATTGCATTTCCTTTCTGTAAGTGATTTTGTTATTTTTGAATAATAATTCAGCAAAGTGAATGTTTGCTTCCCCGGTAACATAAAACACGGCACAGGGTTCGTGAACGGATTCAGGAACTTTGGTATTGACTTCCTCCACCTTCTTCTTCCGGGCCATTCCTGTACTGATAGCACAGGCTAGGTCAAGGGATTGGGAGTAAGCATCCATAATATATCCTGCCGCTTCCATCCCCATGATGCTCTCACAGTCCCTCTCCCTCTGCTCCATCCAAGCGGTCATGTCCTTTTCGGCATTGGATACGGGATAGGTCTTGTTGGTATGCTGGGGCTGAATCCATCGGTCAAAGGGGTCGGAGATGTATTCAGGGAAGTGGTACATGGGGATTCGTTTATCCCATATCTCCCTTAGTACACCCTTCTTATCCTCTCTCTCCCTCTCTTCCATCTCCTTTACCTTTGCCCTAAGTTCGTCATCGGCAGAGTTGATGATGGAAGTGATGACCTTCACCTGTTTCTCCAGAACGGTGTAGGGTTCAAGGATCGCGGCCTTGACTTCCTTCCGTCTGGTTTCAAGGGCAGTGACTATCTTCCGGGCATTGGCAAGAGTTTGTCGGACTTCTGACACATTGTCTTCCGTTAAGGTAGTGCTGTTCAGCACTTCAGCAACGGCCTGTGCTTTGTTGATGTAGTCCTCAAACTCAGGGAATCGGACAGTACCGGGAGTGTAGATGATGAGGTCAGGCATGGGGTTTCACCTCCCTCTTGTAGCATTTCTTGTGAATCAGGATCACTCCCTCCCGGCTCTTGCTTGCCTCCAGTTGGTCGGCATCCTCCTCATGGATTTCCTTCCCACAGGCAGGACAGAGGGGATGGTGGGATAATCCATAATCCCGGTGAAAGCGTCTGATATAGGCAACGATTTCTTTCTTTTCCGTCAGTAAAACCTCCCACTCTTGTGTAATTCCACCCATTGACTCTCCGGGCCTCGTCTGTTGCAGTAATAGAATGCCTTGGACTGCTGAGTACTGAGATGTCTGTGGGAACTCACCCACGGATCGTAGTGACGGTTGGCGTATTGTTTCGCCATAGCTGTCAACTTCTGTTCATCGTAATTGGATTCCAGAAACAACCAGTCGAACTTCAAGCCGTTGGGATTCTCCACCAGACAGGTATCAGTAGCGTAGATTAGTTGCTCCCCATCCTGCTCCCAAGTAAAGTATGTGACCTCTGTGTCATGACTTCCGGGATAAGGGGTGATGATAATCCCACTCGGAGTTTCAAAGGGGCTTGTACTGATGACTTCGTTGATGTGAAACTTGTAAGCTACGGTTGGGTTGGCAAAGGTCTTGATCCGGGGGAATTCGGACAGGATTTTGTTGAAGGTGGGAATCTTGATATGGTCGGAGTGGATGTGCGTTATCAGGAGGGTGTTGACCTTGTATAACTCATCCCGGATCGCGTTGTACGGCACTCCGCAGTCAATCATAATGTTCCCTATCCTGACCGCATTCCCCGTAGACCCTGATGCTATGATTCGATAATCTATTTCTCTCACTCCCGATTAAACGGGGAAAGTCAAGGATAATACTCTGCCCTCTCTTCCTCAGTCATCAGAGCGAACACATCTACTCCATCCACGGTGTAGATCACCTTCCAAGGGTAGATATCACTGTGTTCTTCCAGTCGCGGATGCACCACTCTCGGCAACGCCCACGCAATAAGCTGGGGGATATTGTGGGCGTGGATTTCAGGGTTGTTTTCCATGCTGTGCCACATGACAGACAAAATATAGACATCGTTCTCTCTGAGGCTGTTGACGATATTGGGCCAGACCCGCAGAGCATGGGCCAAAATACCCATTGACTTTTCCCCGTTTTTGTGATAGTATTCGGTTGACATAATGTGTCGCTCCTCTCTTTCTTCCTTCTTGTCGGGTTCCATGTTTTACCTCCCTTCTTCTCTCTGTACCGCTCCGGGTGATTGTCGGCATCCGGGGCGGTACGCTTTTTATTCTTCGGCCCAAACATCGCCGCTGTTCCATCCCGTGCGGAATATGTTGATACGCCCGTTCCCGGTGAAATACAGGAAGTCCTTACTGAATACCCGGTTCTCACCGTTATGCCAATCAACCATGCACTCATAGGCTAGGGCATATAACTCATCCGTCACAGGGAAGCTGGTCTTGTAGCCGAAAAACTGATTCTTTTGACTGACTACCTCAAGAACGGTGTTGGGAAACTGCTCGCTATCCACCCTGTTAAACACGCACCAGCAAACCGCTTTCTGCTGAAGCTCACTACATCCTCTGCACTCCCCGTACAAGGTCTGGGCTAGGGCTACTACGCTTTCCTCGTCTGGTGTGTAGGGCGGTTGGATAGGTGCTAGTGATAGGTTGCAGAGTAGGGACATGGTGGTCAGAACGTGGATGATTGCTGTGGGGAGGGTCATGTGGTGGCCTCCTCTGCCGGGATGATGGTCTTTTCAATCACCTTTGCCGCCGCACTTGGGATGGTATGGTTATCATCCCATGCATCCAGCAGCGCATCTGCATCAATCAGCCTCCCATGCAGCGGCACGGGGACGAGAGGACAGTTCTCATGCCGCCTCCCGACAATCAGGGAAAAGGTTTCCTCAAATTCCTTGTTCAATGCCATGCAAACATAATCATCTGGATTCACTTTTTCACGAAACGGGCAATAGAAGCAACTTTTCGGCATCTCCATGCCTTTGATTAAGATGCTCAAAAGTCAAACCTCCTCCCCGCTCTGTACTGCTTCCCTGTCATCTCTGACAGATACTTATTCGTGATTTTCAACTCTTTCAGTATCTCAAACAGTAACTCAACTATCTTTCCCATGCTCATTCCTCCTTCGACGGCTCAGGGAGCGGCATCCAATGGGTGACTGTCATACCATTAAGACCTTCATGCTGGAAGTGCGGCCTCGGATCACGGGCGTAATAGTCCAGCACCTGCATGAACATCATCCCAAGATACCCGTTCCCATGATTGAACCCGTAATATGCCAATACATGGCAATCATCCTCCGGCAACCGATCCGTCACGGGAATCCAGCGGGGCTTTTCATCCTTATGCGGGATTATTTGCAACGGCAGACTTTTTACCATTTCCATGAGTGTTTTCTTATCGCGTTCATCAAACATTTCGGTATGCTGTGCTTCAACAATCACTATCGCTTTCATTTGCTCTACCGTCTGTTGCAGTTCCTCAATGGCATCGGCGGCTTGCTTCATCGTCTCCGCAAATGCGTTTTTGATGTTCAAAGGTTCCGCGGCAGTAAGAAACTCCGCTTTTTCGCGCAAGTCCTTTATCAGCTCATACATCGTCCTGCCCTCCGTCCTGACCTTTGTGCATCACTTTCCCCCCGCAGAAGGGGCAGTAATTCATATCGGCCCGGCCCCCGTTCAGCGTGTCAGACCGCACGGTAAGGTAATTTCCGCAGACTGAGCATTTATAAACGGATTCTCTCCTCCTTGCTTCCACCAAACGGATCACACCAGCCTTATAGAGCAGGAACGCTCCGACCAACTCACTGCCCAGCGCAAGGAACGCTCCCTTGCCCATCGGCAGAGTCCCCAGTTCCATTCCTCCCACGAACCCCAGCATCAGCAGGAACAGCAGAAAGCCCGTTGCTGTACACAATCGTTTCTTGATTCTTACCGTCATCGTTTACCTCCACTCTGATTCCCTCTGCTACTCCCCCGGCCTTGTGTGCCAGAATCGACATCCACACACGGGCTAGGGTGGAATAGTTAGGGGGATTTTTCGTTACTATCCGCATTTTTTTCATCCAGCAGAAGTGCATCGACTGTAGTTCCATACACCTTTGCAATCTCTGGTAGCCTCCTACCATCCGGGAAAGTTTCCCCGCTTTCCCACTGACACACGGCAGATGGCGTAACTCTCAAGCGTCTTGCGCTTTCCGCAACGCTTAGTCCAGCCGCCTCTCTTGCCCTTCCAAAAGACATTCACATCCCTCCTTAGATTATATTTAGCCACGCTTGACTATTTGGCGGGGATGTGATATGCTCCGTTTGCCGACAAAACATAACAGGCCCCGCCGATAGTCTTAGTTTCGGAGGGCCGGGATTCGCATACCCACCAAAACCTTTAGCGTAACTAAGTATAAAGCCTTGTATTCTAAAAGTCAAGGCCAAACTAAGAATTTTGTGGGTAGCAGAATCACCAATCTTAGGGAGGCTATATTTATGCAAGGTGAACAATTTGTCAGGAAGGTGAAAGCTAGGGCGGCAGAGTTAGGTATTCCGATGAGTGACTTGTACAGGGATTGCAAGATAACATCTGGAACCATGTCACAGTGGAAGAAGGGGCTGACCAATCCGCGCTTTACCAACATCATCAAACTAGCAGAGTATCTAAAGACCACCCCTGAGTATCTATTTGGTAAGACAAAAGAAGTAGAAACAGAAACCCCCGCCACAGAAGATATGGCAGAGGTTCTACAAGCATTTCGTGAGCGTCCAGAAATGAAAATGCTCTTTGACGCAGGACTAAAAGCAAACCCGGAAACCGTTAGGGAAACGGCAAGATTCTTGGAGGGACTAGCAGGAATTGGCAAGACTGATTGAAGGGTCTGATTATTGCGTCCGTGTAATCAACTTCCCTACCTATATTGGTGGGGCGGTAGTGGTAGATGAGGACGGGTTCTACAACGTGTACCTCAATGCAAGATGTTCGTGGGAGAAGCAGAAAAAATCCCTTGCCCATGAACTTATGCACTTGGAGAACAACGATTTCTACAACGGGGAGGATATTTCCGTAATTGAAAGAAGGTGATGCCCAATGCGAGTGTGTTTATACGCTCGTGTCTAGCCTCCTCAGACGAGCAAGCCAAGCACGGCCTATCCCTTGGTGACCAGCTTACAGACCTGAGAGCATGGGCAGAAACGAATGGTCATTCGGTAATAGCTGAGTATGTGGATGCGGGTGTGTCTGGCAAAAGGCCCTACCCTAAACGCCCAGCGTTGTCTAGGTTTATGGAGGATTTGGAAAGTGGGCTAAAGGTGGATGCTCTTTGCTTCACTAGGCTGGATAGGTTTTTCCGAAGTGTAAAGCTTTACTATCAGGCAGTAGATGTGATGGACAGGCACAAGGTATCGTGGACTGCGATTCTTGAGGACTACGAAACCATCTCGTCCACTGGAAAATTCAAGATGCACCTGATGCTGGCGATTGCGGAACATGAGTCTAGTCGCACAGGGGAAAGACTCCGCACCACACTCTCCCACAAATTTGCCCGTGGCGAGTGGAGCGGGAAGCCTCCAAGGGGGTATTCGGTAGTTGACAAGCACCTCACCCCCAACAAAGATGCCCCAATCATTGCAGAGGCTTTCAGGGTATGCCACCGATCCTGCTCCGTGGTGGCGGCTCAGTCCTATCTGCATGAGCATGGTATCAAGGTGGTGTACAATACCGCATACCGATTACTGACGAATCCGATCTATACAGGACGGCATGATGGGGTGGAGGGATTCTGTGAGCGGTTGGTGGATGATGATACCTTCTCTGACATTCAGGCCATGCTGGGAAAACGCTCTGACCGCACAAACGACACAGGAAGAGTCTATCTTTTCTCAGGGTTGCTGGTATGCTCTGAGTGTGGCAGGAAGTTGGTAGGGCAGTACAACCCCACATACTCCCCTGAGAAACAATGGCGATATCGCTGTGCTGGTTGTTACAGGGATCACCTCTGCTCAAACAATAAGTATTTAATTGAGTCAGAAATTGAAGATTACCTCCTCGCAAAAGTGTGCAAGGAAATCGAAAAAATGTCCGCACAAGTGGAGTATTCTGCTCCTGCTCCGAAACCGATAGATAACACGGCGAAACTGGAACGATTAAAGGAACTGTACATTGAGGGGGAGATTTCACGGGAGGAGTATCAGAAACGGAAGGACGCTCTGACCACACTTCCCGTCATCAAGCAATCCACCCCTCGCATAAAGGAAATAGCCCTCTCCGGGGATGACCTCAGAGAGAGCTATCAATCCTTCACTCGTCAGGAGAGAAGGGCGGTATGGAAGTCTGTGATAGATAAGATTGATGTTGATAGGGATAGGCTAACAGTAGTGTTTAGAACCTAATAAGTGCTATTTCACACTTGACGGTCGTTCAATGTGACGAAACACTTACTAAACTCAACTCCGTAAGACAAAACTCAACTCCGTAAGACAAAACTCAACTCCGTAAGACAAAACTCAACTCAGAGTTGACTTATCTCTTGCAATACTCAGCGCATATCATTCTCCCAAAGCAGTTCATAAAACCTCTCAAGGATAGCACAGGCTTCAGCCCGTGTCAGGGGGTTGTTGGGCTTGAAACTGCCATCAGGGTATCCCTTAACCAGCCCATGCTCCGTTGCCCATTCAATACTCCCCTTTGCCCAATGCCCGGTAATATCATCCACGACAACAGGCTCAGGCTGATACTGCGGACGGCAGACGGCAACGATTTGGGAGGGGTAACGTCGTTTCTGAGCAACACAGCCCCCGTTGTCCTGACTGCCTTCCTCTCCAGGAGTAGTGTTACCCTCAACCGTTATGATTCGCTTATATTGGTCGTAAGTTCCGTCTTTGCACACAACCTCGGCAGTTCCTACCACCAGCCCGCAATGCTCCGTGTCCTTCGTGCCATGGAAATTCAGCAGGACGATATCCCCCGGCTGAACCTCTCTCACAGACACGGTTTGGCCCATGTTTTGGTACCACATCAGCAGAGTACCGCAGGAGGCAGTCCGTCCACCGCCGAAGAAAGCCATGCGCTCCCCGGCCTGGGCGAAGCACCACCACAAAAACGCCACACACCACGGTTGGCCTTGCATCTTGGGGTCATAGGATTCCCAGTATTTAGTGTGATTACTGCCGGGTGGGTCTTCGGTATACCCAAGGTCTGCCCGTGCCACCTCAATGACTTTACTCAGACTCATTGGTCTTCTCCTGCTCATGGTGGATGAACTCCCGGTATCCTTCCGCACAATCAAGCTGTTCGTCCACGATCTTCACCGTGGCCTTTTCGGTGTTCTTGTCGTTCCACAGGTTGGCGGAATACTGATGCCAAGCCACCTTTGCGGCCTCAAGGCTGGGATATTCCCCGTGGATGGCGAAGTTGGTGTCTGTGCATTTGATGATTGCATATTTCATGGTGTGACCTCCTTAAAACGACCCTGTCCATGAACTCCAAATTGTGTTAAAGCGTGTCCGATAGCGGATGTGAGAGTTTGCGAAAATCATCTGCATTCCGTTCCACCCTCCATCACCAAACATAAACATCGTAGACCAGTTAATACTCCCTATGTCTGTGGGGCCGTTGGTGTTACCTGTTGCGAGTTGGTAAATTCCACCATAGTCTAAGCTGTCAAGATTTGTATTATAAATCCTTATTGGATATGTAGTCAGGAAGGCTGTTGATGCTGTGACGCTTTCGCAGTTCGTCCCCGGCGTAAACGTTCCACCGCTGGAGATTGCCGATGTGACCCGGTATAGGAAGCCATTTAGGCAGAAGTATTCCCCAACAGCATAGTTCTTGCTTGCGGTACTCCCCGTTTCCACCGTGGCAAGCTGGGCCTGATTTGCCTTATCTGCAAGCTGGGCAGGTGTGGCGTAATCCGTCCCCGCCGTCAACGGTGCTTGGTAATCCGTGCCTGATACTGCCGCACTCACACCCCCGGCTCCGTCACCTTTGAGGATGCCGGATGCCGTGATGGTGTCTTGCTTATCGCCCACATCGCCAACCACTTCATCTATAGCAGTTTGCACATTGGTGGCAGTAAGTCCGCTGGTCGTGTTGTCATAGTCCACATCGGACGCATCGTCCGGGATAGCATCGTACACTTCATCTATTGCCGCCTGCACTTTCGTTGCTGTCAAGCCAGATGTAGTGTTGTCGTAATCAATATCAGATGCGGGAGGGGCCTGAGACGAATCCAAGACCCCGTTACTATCCAGACTTGCCACACCATCAGCCACACCCACATCCGAAGAATCAACTGCACCGATATCAGAAGCTTGGGTTGGAATAATAGCCTTAATGGATTCAAGTTCGCCGCCAACTGTAGCGAGAACGACATTGCTTCCTGCCGCAATTGTATCTCCAATGTTGATAATTGTAGATGTTCTATACAGTAGTCCAGACAGAATCAAATATTGTCCTTCCAGATAATAATGTTCTGATGTTTGACTTGTTTCCACTCTGGCTATGATATTTGTTCCAACTGCACCAATATCTTCAGGGGAAGATGGTATTTCCCCTTCCACCTCCATTATCCTATCACTTACGGTAACTTCCTTGATATTGGTGTCAGAAATTAACGAGTCCCCAATAGAAATGGGAGCAATCGCCACACATAGAATCCCCCCCGGAACAATCATCATCTCTCCAACTGAATAGTTCTTCTGAGCCTGATGCCCGGTATCTGTTTCTATTGAAGCAATAATATCTGGTTTTGCCGCCCCCACATCTTCTGCCGTTAAATCTATATCACTAGACAAATCCTGCCCGTTGATTTCTCTGGTAGTTGGGACAAAGAGATCAGTAACTGCATCTTTGAACCACGCCATGATTCTGGAAAACGTGAAATTATAGTTCTCCCCAGCGTGTAGCCCGGTAACTACATCCGAATTGTGAATTACGCCTGAACTTGGAAACTCACTTATTTTGATTCCATCTTCGGTATCCACAGACGAGCCTCCTTTCACTCCGTAATTATATGCACAGGGGCCAAAGATTCGAGAAATTCTCTCATTGCTGTTGCAAACGCATCACTATTATACATTGGCAAGGTTATAGTGTTTGCGTCTACGGGAATTGCGGCATAACGGGTAAAGTAAGTTTCAGCATTAGATCCTGAATACTGTGTCATAGTTCTATACCCCGGTATTAGCCCGGTACTACCAGACACATAAGTAAACCATCGGTCTACTGTTTCTTCATCATCCAGAGATCTTTTAGATTCAATGCGAAGCTCACTGGTACGAGTCCAGCTTTCATCATATATTATTGCTATTCCATATGAAACGTGGTCGCTACCCGGCGTAAAACGTGGTGTCGCAAAAACTACATACACTTGTGGAGCTTCGGGCCTGCTAGTAGCGTGATAAATCCTTTGATATGGATATTCTGTATTATTTGACAGATACCAGTCCCCTATAGGATATATCGTCACATCGGTTGACGATAATGTTTCTGTAATAATTGGAGTTCCATCTTCTGCAAGAATGTATTTACCGTGTGGAATGTCTGGCTTTCTGCCTTTGCCTCCCGGTGCTCTGCTAAGATTTACTCCGATGAGATACCCCTTGATAAAACTCTCCTTGTCAAACGGCATTGTCTTCCTCCGATTCGCACTCCGTTTCTGTCACCATTTGTGTGCTCTGTTGAAATAAACTTACTGTGCCTACCGCTTTTTCTTCTGGTGGTAGCCACACAGTTAAACCCAACGCAAGCCCCCGCAGAAAACTCTCTTTATCATATGGCATTACCAAATCACATCCGTTTCATGTCCGTCCCCATCAGTAATCCGAATGGGGTTCCCACCACTATCAAAATCCACAAGATAGGTGCAAGTCTGGCCTCCGTCTAAAGTCTGAGAAAAATAACCAGCATTCCAGCCAGAAAAATCAACAGCAACAGGCTTTCTAATACCATATAAATCCATATAGCCTGTACTATTCATTCTCAGACCCAAATCATCCCCATTTACATCTGTAAAACTAATATCAAACCCATCTACTGCTTTATGAAGGATGCCTTTTGTCCGTCCATTGTTATCACCAGCACCCATAGTCAGCTTGGGGACATATACTCCACCCTCAAGTTCAAACTGTATTTGGGCCTTTATCTGCTCATCATATGAATATACCTTCACAGGCCAGTCGGTTACTTCTGTTGTGGCATAAACTTGCCTATCGTTTATGTCCAGAGGATAGCCGTCCTGCGTATGCCCAACAATTTCAGCTTTCCAGTAAAGCCCTTCTCCCCATCTATTCGTTGCCTGAATCTCCACAGGATCATAACCGGAATACCTGACACTTCCTGTAATAAGTCTGAGATAATTATCTTGAATTTTAATATAATTATCGTCAGAGGTGAGGCCAAGTATATACAGTCGAATCCTTTTACTTGTGGACAGCCTATCTACTGTAAGTTCAGCAATATCGCCAAGATCGGCATAAAGGGAGTCTACACCCAACGCACCCTTGAACACATAATCTCCACGCTCCGCATCGAAGTAGAGCCGATCGTCCATCACCCCATCTATCAACGCCCTCATTGAAAAAACATCGGAATTGAATAGGGCTTCACTTGCACCGTCAGACCGTTTAATCTCCAGTCCCTTTTTCCGGGATATAGTCACGCCATAATAGGGAGTGTTTAGCCCAACCTTCCTGCGAAGTGTGCGGTCAACGTAGTCAGCATAAGGGTATTCATGGTCAATCTCCTGCTCCCCCTCTGCCGCGATTCCCGCAACCTCCAGCACCTCTGCCGTCACATCAATGGTAAAAGCCGGGGCGGTTATCTCTTCGCCTGTGTACCCTACCGTCACTTTGTCCCCCACTTCAAGGGCCAAATCAATGAAGGAACCACTGCCGTTGTACGGACGATAGGTCGTACCACTGATTGCACTCAGGATGCCATTCGCCGTTTCCTGCGTGGCCCAAGGTGAGTCACAGACAAGTTCCCGCCCCGTACTGCTTCCTGCTTCGTAGGCTTCCTCATCGGCCCAATACACAGTGACTTTGCTCCATGCAGAGAATGCCGGGGCGGTGTGAAGCTGGGCGGTATTAGTTCCAAGGTTGAGGGTGTCAGAGTTGCCCGTCAGGGGGACAAGGCGAAGTTTGTTGTCAGGGGTGATGGTGAAGTTCCCGGCATGGTGGACTGCGATATAGCCAAGTACCTCACGCATTGTCAGGTCGTTGGGGTACTCGACCTTGTACCCTGTACCGCTATGGATGGTAGTACGGGAGTCGAGCGTCACGCCGATGATAGTGCATATTTCGTCCACCACATCGTCCATGTCTTGAGGCCATTCGTCAAAAGCAGTCAGGTCAGCATATGTCTTTCCCTCTGCCCCATCTGCCTTGAGCATGGAATCATAGCAGGACAGGTCGAGGATGCCGTTGATTTCATCTACGCTCCGGGTGTCAATGTAAAACGTGCCAAGAGTGATCCACTCGCTCGTCTGTAGTTCGGTCAGGAGGCGATACTTAGGGACTACGGTTGCCATGCGTGGAACATTGGCACTTGCCTCAAAGATACTGCACTCAAAGGTGGCAGATACACACCCGCCGATAGAGGGAGCATTTCCCGTAAAAACCTGACGGTGGATGTGGGGAAGGGCATGGCCCCCTCCCACATCTGCCGCTATTTTGTCCATGCCATAATCAGTCCCGTTGATGGTGATTTTCCATTCCACGGAATGATTCTGGGTGGCGAATATATTGTTGTAAAGAGTGCTTCGACTAAGCATCTAGTTCACACCCTCACATTTCAACAAGTGGGAAAGTCATTTCCTGCAAGTCCTCACCATTAGCCCGGTGAATAACATAATTAGTCTTGATGCTGTTAGAGTACATCGTCATCGTCTTGGAGGCATTCGTCCGGGGGTAGGGGTTAACGGTCACGCTGAAGGACTCAGGCTCAAGTAGGTCGTGGATAATTTTGACTTCTGCACGGGTAAGTTGCCTTGTCTGGATGTCCATGCGCTCCTTGATTGCCACCCGGCCCCTGTGCATAAGCCCCGCCATATCACGCCCAGCATCGGGGGCTTCAACATCTTCTCTGCTGAAGGTCACGCCCTGATACTTGATGTACTTGGTAATGTCCGTGCCGCCTATCGTAATCGTCATGACTTACACCCCCATTGATCGTGACAGTCTACTCTGCCCGTACTTGATTTCGCGGGAGTCGAGGTAGATGTGGATTTCCTGACCCTTGCCGCTACCCAGCACCCCGCTCACTGCGTTCGCTACACCAGCACTCACGGCGGCAACGATCTGGTCGTTGTTTGCAACTGCGGTCTGGTTGCCGATAGTACCTACCAACTCAGGCCCGGATTCACGAGCAAGGAACATCTGCCCGGTTACGGGGAAGCCTCCTGTCGCAAACCCTCTGCCGCTACCAACTCTACCATCACTCTGTACGGTGTAAGTCGAGGTAGGTGTTTCAATTTTGGGAGCATCAAGGGACAGCCCATTCCACCAACACTTTATCTCATTCCAAGCATTTGCAAGCCATGTCGTGAACCCGGCCCAAATGTCAGAGAACCCATTGTAAATGCCCTGTGCTACTGCCGCTCCGATTTCGTAAAACACAGTGGACGGACTATGAATCCCCAGCAAGTCCTTCAACCACTGAATGACATTATCCCACGCATCCTTGAACAGCTTCCACAGACCAGCACCATCTTTGCCGAAGTAGTAGTCCCAGCCAGCACCAAACCCTTGCCACAAGGTTTCAGGAACGCCAGACCACTTCTTGTCAATCTCGTCAATCAAATGGCCCTGTGCTTCTAGGATGTTGTCATTGGTTGTGTCGATGTTGTACGCCATCTTCGCCCATTCATCGGCAGTTTCTTTACCGTAATCACGATAAAGGCGGTAGTAATTCTCCCATGCCGTCTGTATCTCGTTTTCATGGGCATTCATGGCTTCCTGATAAGTCTTATGGGCCTCTTTCAGTTTGGACACATCGTAAGCAATCAGGACAGCATCCGCAACGGCAAGCGCACCCGTGGCAACGGTAGAGGCCAGTTTTGCCAACCCCTTCTTCGCACCCCCAACAGAAGCAAGGATGGAAGCAGGAATCTTCCCAATATTGGTGATAAACTTGCCGATTGCATTAAGAACTATAATACCACCCAAAGCAAGCAACGCCCACTTAACGGCATCCATGCCCTCGACAAATTCCTTCCAACTGATTTCCCCATTCAGGAGCTTAACCAGATCGTCAAACAGTTCCGTAAGCTCCTGCAAACCTTTCAGCACAAGTCCCCCAAGCCATTTCAGGAGAGGCTTCAACACTTCATCCCAAATTGGCTGGAAGATAAGGCCAAGTTTTTCAAGGACTGTACGGAGAAAGTCAAACGCCGATGCCAAAGCGTTTAGCAGAACAGGGGCAAGTTCCTCAATCGTCCAATGCGCCAGCGGCACAAGGATATTATCCCACGCCCATCCAAGGCCCTCGCGGATGGTTTCAGCCAAGCCACGCACCGCAGTTTTCAGTTTGTCCCAGCCCTCAAGCAGAGGTTTGAAGTCCAAGTCTGCAATAAGGTCTTTGAACTTCTGCGCGACATCAAGCCACTTCTGATCTATGGGTGAATCCTTCCCGCCAAACATTTCAGAAGCAGAAACGCCGCTGTTTTTGTCTTCATTTAGGCGGTTGATAACATCGAACCCAAGTAGCTGATTTTTCCATTCCTTTGCGCTCTTGGCCCCGGACTTCATATCGTCCGCAAACTTATCCGACACTGCCGCCGCTTTAAGGTAAGTAGTCCCGGTAAACGCAGAGATAAACTGCGACATCGCATCTGCCAGCTTAATAACCAGATTCACAAGCTGGACGATTATAGGCTCCAGTGCGGTGAGAAGGGCAATAAACGCAGAACCAAGCTGGTTCTTCATCTGCGTACTCGCAGACTTCATCGAATCCATTGCCTCTGCGAAACGATGCCCGGATGTGGTTATGCTATCGCTAAACAGGTATGCGTTCTTCAGGCCCTCAGAAAACGCTTGCGTAATGGACTTGATAACAGTACGGATGAACCGATAGAATGCGATCCGTTTCAGGGAAGAGAGAAAGTTGGACATGGGCTTGTGCGTCTTAGTCGCACTCTTCGCCACATTGTCAATACCCTTTGCCGCTTCCTTGGTGGCAGAGGAAGCTTTACTCGCCGCCTCTTTCACATTGTTGATAGTCTCTGCCGCCTGATTAGTGGTGTTGTTGGTGATGTTTACGCTCTTGCCGCTGAGAAGGTCACGGAAGATGTGCAAATCGGGCAACACCTTTTCCAACGCACGGCCTAATGAACGGACTGCACTTGTAACACTCTTTATTTCATCAGCCGCACCAGACGCACTATGCTTGACTTCTATTTCTAGGCTTTCCAGCGTATCAGCCATTACACATCATCCTTTGCTTTATCGGCACGTTGCTTGCGTATCATAGCCTTCATAGCGGCCTCCATTTTCGCGTATTCCTCCCGCTCACGCCGCTGTTTTTCGGCTTTCGTCAGTGGGAATATGTCTATGGGCCTCTCAAAATAATTCTGCCGCTTTACACCTTTTGAGCGGAAAGCATTTGCGAGAGTGACGGCAAAAGCATCGTAGTTGTATAACCCTTGCAACCACGCCTGTTCATTCTCAGCTTCACGCTTCAATCGATACGCTTTTCTGTACGCAACAGCCATGGAAGGAGGGCCATCCCAATACTGTTCATAGGTCATTCCCATAGCGAGGTATTGCGGACAGGCCCCCTCAAAAATTTCTTCGTATGTGGGTTGCTTTTCCTCGGACGGCTCAGTTAAAACTTGACCGCCATCTTGCGAGGGTTTTCCTTGATTCCCTCGTCCTCCCCGGCAATCAGAGTCTTAAAGGGTTCGGCGTAGAGTTTACCAAGGTATTCGGCTTCCTCGGTTGACAGGCCGTTCAGCCCATCGAACAGGATGCGGGAGGTATCTTCCTGCTTCATATACGGATGGTGCATAAGGAACGCACCCCAGAACAGGAGCGGGAGCATAGTCATGGGAGCAGAGTCCATTTTATTTACATCCAAACCAGCCGCCTCTGCCTTTGCGACAGTACGCCGATTGAACTCAAGGGTATACTCTCGCCCCTCTTCGGGATCAGTGATAATCATGGGCTTCATAGCCATTTGCCAACCCTCCTAGTCGATAAAATTGTGGGGCGGGGTGTTCGGCCTCGCCCCGTTTGATTACGCAGACAGACCAGATGCCGCCGCGAAGGTGTAGTCCCCAGTCGGCAGGATGTTTGCATTATTTTCCAGCACGGAATCCACCTCGGCCCCACCAAATCCCAAAGGCAGAGGCTTGCCGGGAAAGTAGAAGCTCTGGAGGCCGCTACCAGCAGGATAGGCAACCTCAAACCACATCTCCTTGCCGCCAGTCAGGCCAGCGTATGCGGTGACACACGCCTCCCAAGCGGTACGGAAAGCAGAATAATCGTTAACGGTGATCGCAACCGCGCCCCCGGAATCCCCAAGGCCCTCGATATAAGTGTGATTTTTTTTGGCACTGAGGGGCGTACTCTGCAAGGTGTTGGGGTCATTGAACAGCGCGGGAATCGCTTTGCATCCGGGAATGTTCGTGTACCCCGTGGACGGGCGAGTTCCCGCAGAAGTCTCGACGCAGTAATTCAACAGCATCCCGGCGGTACTGACAGCATTTGCCATTGTGATTTCTCTCCTTTATGCAGATATTGTGGGCGGCATCGTATCCCCGCCCCCGATGATGCGGCGAAAACGGCCCACAATCGTGAACTTATCCCCGCCGTCAATGTTTGTTTCAGAAAACTCCCGATAATACATCTCGCTCATGGCGTTCCGGGCAACCTCCATGAGATTGTAGGCTTCAGTTGCCGCAGTGTTAGCCTTAGTGGACACAACCTGAATCTCAAAGACGGATTCCCACTGGACATCCTGATAGTCAAGCTGAATGTTCTCAACAGGACGGGAGCGGTCTATCTCATGGATGTAACAGGCCGGGAAAGTGGACGGTTTAGCAACGTACCGGGAAGTGCAGGAGGCAGAAGGATAAGCGGCTCGGATGGCGTTGGCAACACGGGTATATACTGCGTTGCGTGTATAGTTCACTTCCCGAATACCTCCTTCACAACTCTTGGCATTTCCTCACGCATTTTCTTCTCTGCGTAGTACATAGGCATATAGGCAGGAGTCCCGGTATAACGAACTTTGTCATAGTACCAGAACCCACGGTTCCAAAGCATCTGCTGATGCTCCTGCGACCAAGTACCCCATGCCACAGGAACATCTGGATCGAAATGTGCCTCTACCCCGTCACCTGTACCAAACTCGATAAAGTACACATCAGAACCAGACATAACGATTTTCCAACCGTTATCAATTCGCTCAGTACCAATGTATTCAACGGAGTTTCCTTCCGAAAGTCTGATACCGTTAACAACAGAGATAGCTTCCTGCGCTCCGATCTCCGCAAGCCGCCGACACACTTCATCTAGCTTTGGCTTTATGGTTTTCTTATAGGCTTTAAGCTCATCCAGAGCTTTCTTGCACCCGTCCACCGATAGCTCAATGGTAATCTTACGCACTCGGCATCGGTTCCCCGTGTGTCACATCCAACTCTGCCAGAGCGATGACCACCTGATTGATAGTCCTGCTTACCCCGGTGCAACGATAGTTGTGCGGATCAGTCAAAGGGTTCGCCTCAAACCACCAGATGGTATCCGTGTTGAAGGGAGTGGTAAGGTCATCGGTAACAACTGTCCGGGTGAAAGGATTGTCCACACCGAAAAGCTCTATCTCAGCCCGACCACGGCCCCCTGACACATTCATCCGTGTAGTCACAGGTGCGGCATAACTCACCGTCTGCTCACCCGTAAGGTTCCCCTCAGAGTCCACCACATCAGTTACGCCAGAGTACAGAGCGTAGCTGATCTCACGCTTATTGCGCTGGACTGTCCTCATTCCGTACTCACCGCCCCGACTCTTACATAGGCGAGTACGTTATTGTGGATGTAGTCCAGCATATCGGAATAGCGGAAGTGGCGATGCACGGAATTTTCGATGTGCGTCTGCTCACCCTCCGCACCAGCCTGAGTGTACCCGGCAATGACGGCGTAGACCTGAGTATTCTCATACTTGGCAGGAACATCCGTCACATCCAGAGGCACACCGCCGACAAGGTGATAAATCCAGTACAGGATTTCATTCTTTGCGATAGTCAGGTAGCCGTTGAGCTTTTCATCGGAGGGAACTTCCCCGCCGTCATCAAGCAGGAGCTTGACCATCGCCAGCTTTTCAGCATCCGTCATGCGTACTCACCTCTTTGAATGGAGGGGAGGGAGGAAAGGCCGTCCCTCCCCTGTTTCGTTTCGTCAGGCACTCACAACGCTGGGAGCGTTGACATAGATGCCGTTGGCTTTCTGGTGCTTGACCCACGCACCGTGGTACTGACGGAAGTCGTACATCCAAGCCTGAGCCTCCTGCACCACAGCGGGGCTGAAGATGCGAGGCTCGGCGAACTGCACGGCCTGCATGACGGCAGAGGGATGGATGATGAGGAAGTTAATGGTACTACCAGCCGCAGTGTAACCGCCAGCGTCATCGTGGTCTTCAGGCTCGGCGAGGGTGCAGACGGTGTTGAACCGACCGCTGGGAACGGTGATGACCCGCATATCGTTGTACATCTCGACATTATAGTCGATGCCGTTCTCACCATTCATGGTGTAGCGGGTGATGCCGCTCTTCAGGTAGCGGTACATCGTGGGGTTCAGGAACAGAATGCGGCCCTCATAGGGAACTTCGGCGTTGTCGAGCTTCTCAGTGCCAAGGTCGATGGCGGCAACCGCACCAGACCCGGTGCTGATGGACTCAGCGGTCTTCATGGAGTCGCTGGCAGACTTCGCATAGGTGGCGAAGCGCACGGCATCGGTTTCAGGCACGACTTTTGTTCTCATGAACTCAGAGGCCAGAGTGCCGAAGGCCATGCCTAATGCCTCCGAATCGTCAATTCTGTCCACGAGGAACTGACGCCCTCTATCCCACTGAGGCGTATAGCCGCGCCAGCTGGCAGTCACATCGCCGCGCACGAAACCCTTGTTCCGATAGTAGTTGCCAAGGGCCACCATATCGGTTTCAAACAGGTAGAAGGTATGGTACTCAGGACTCCAGCGCACACGATCCTGCGCGGTGTCGAGAATAGCGGTCTTGCTCTCAGCCTTGTAGATTTCGTCCAGCAGAGGGAGATAACGAGAGGCAAGGCCGATGCTGTTGTTGATTTCAGGGGCAACGGTAGGGGAAACAGCCATTTCAAATCTCTCCTTTTGTTATTTGATGGGAGGGAGGCCAAACCAAGCACGTTCTTTGTTCAGAGTATCCTTGTCGGCATCCTTCGCCGTGGGAGGCATCCCCGCAGAAAGCTTGGGCTGTTTGCCAAGGGCGGCGGCTTCAAGCTCTTTGGTTTTTGCCTCGATAAATTCCTGCTGACAGGCAAGAGAGGTGGCGGCATCACCGTCAGCAATAGCCTCTGCCGCCTTGAGGGCCAGTTCCTTAGAATAGCCCAGAGAAAGATACTGCGCTTGATAACCGCTCACCGCCTTGTCGCGGCGAAGAGTTTTCAGTTCTTCCTCGACCTGTGCATCACGCTCTTTGCGCTCGGCCTCTTTGCGCTCCTCCTCGGTCTGCTTCTCGCGTAGCTGGCGTTTGAACTCAGCGGCCTGAGAGTTGGCGCGGGACAGAGCTTCCTTGAGCCTTGCGGACTCCTCGGATTCCTTGGGGGCAGGAGCTTCAAACTCGTAGGCTTCCAGTGCCTTGAGCTTGTCCTCCGCAGACATCTCGGAATACCCTTCGATCTTAGACACATCAATTTTAGCCATATCTTTCTCCTTACGACATTTATACCCCGCTTTTCCTAGCGGCATTTAGTCTGTTTGGTGGGTTTTCTCCCTTTTACGATTATAGTCTTTCCTGACTTTTGGTTGTGCGATTACTGTTTATCCTTGTTATACTGCGCGGTGCTAATGCCAAGCAAAGCACCAAGCAGGACGCACACAGCGTTTGCGGTTTTGGACACCTCATCAGCGAAGGGCCAGCCCCATACTCCAGCAAGGGCAACATAGAAGGTAGCCAAGGCCGGGATGCAGATGAGTGCCACCCACTTGAGGATGTCATACGCACCGTTTTTAAGCTTCATTGCTTGCCCTCCTTATAGAGCGTCTTGATATCGTTCTTAATGACTGCGATGTCGGTCTGAATTGCGGAGAACTTCTCAGCATATCGGTTATGTTCATCCAGCCGCTTCTCCACCCCGGCTAGTCTGTCATCCAGCTTTGCATCACGGACAGCTTCATCTATCCTACGCTTTGCTGTCTGTTGACGAGTAATGAGCCATTGCCCAAACACGGCACATACGCCCGTGATTATTGCGACCAAAACTGTTTCGCTCAATGCTCACACCTCGCAATCAGGAAAAGATTAGTGTGCAGCGGCAGTTGACATCTAACTCCGGCACTCCAAACATTCCGGGGGCTTGGGTTTCATACCCATCCCATGTGACGAATGTTCCGTCTATGGGGACGGTCACACTTTGGAGTGGTACATGAGCATCACGGACACGGGGGTCTTGCATGGTCATCCATGTCTTGGACTTTGCTCCAGCTTTCCGCGCCGTAGTCAATGCGGCCTCGTTGTAGTCCCGGTGCATCTCCGTTTCCATGACCCGCACAATGTCTGCCGCAGTACCGCCGTTCAGGAAGTAATCCTCCACCCGCTCCCGCCACGTTTCCCCGGCGATCTCCCGGTCAACGGTGTCCTGCACATCGGACACATCAGCGGATATATCAGCACCCATGCTTACATTCACGGACTCTACGCCATTCGCATAGGCCAGAAGGAACAAGTCCTCCAACATATCGAGAAGGGAGTCAAGGTCTGCCTTGGACTTATTCTCCCGGTTCATATAATCCGGGATCGCCGCTTCCAACCTATTCAGTTCGTCAAACGGCATCAAGTCCATACACTCACCCGTCTATCCAGTCTACCAAGTCAAGGTCTAGGAGCTTGTCTGCGCGGGACATGGGGACTGTCCATGTTTCACCGTACCCCATCTCGCGCTTTAGCTCTATGTCGAAGTACACCCGCTTGCACTTGATTGTCACAGGGCGATTCGGGTCATCCTCATCATACCCTTCACCCGGAACAAGCAACTCTCCCCATCTGTCAGCGGGTGGCGTGTACTTGAACTTCTTCAGGCCCTTGTAGATATCATCCACCGGGACGCTGTGCATATCCATCGGAAGCACCCACCCGTTTACGCCATTAACTACGCCAATTTCATGGGCCACCTTGAAATCCGTTACAATAACTGGAGTGCCAGCGCAAAGGGCCTCAACCACCGTGTAGCAGTACCCTTCTGTATCTGAAAGCTGAACCAGATAGTCTGCATCAGCTATGAAATCAACAATGTCCGTGCGGGGCGTTCGGAAGGAAACGCTGGGATTTTCAAAGGGCTTGTTTGAGTCCGTGTAGATATCCCATGTGTACGGAACCCCGGCCTTATCCAGATACTCCGCAAGGGTCACCATACGGTTATAGCCCTTCTCTGCCGTGAGTCTGGTTGCGCTTATCAGGCGAAGCACCTTGCGGGGTTTTTGGGGAGTGTAGGGATTGTAGCAGACAATACTGTTTTCCCCGATATAGTCACGGTAGGACTCCTGCACTACCTCACTCACCGCAACCCGCATCTGGATCTTTGGGTTTCTATCCGGGAACACCTTGATTGCGGAGTAATCCCCGTGGAGCATCTGCCAGTATTCTTCAGCTTCCACATGATCGATGATGTCAAGGGAGAAGCAGAGGAATGCCCTCTTGCACCGAATCGTCTGCCCATCACGATACCGTTTGACATGGACTACCTTTGACAGCTTCTCCACCTGTTGCGGATTCCCTGTGCGGTAATAGACGGTGATATCAAAGTCCTTCCCGTACTTCAGCCCAAGCTGGTAGAAGAAGGTTTCGATGCCACCTATGACATTCAGGTCGCGGAAATAGAATACGTTGGTGTTCATTTTATTAGCCCTTTAGATGCTAACCAGCAAAGGCTCCCTTCTCTGGGCCAATTGTAGTGGTACACTACCTTGCCCGTATATTTTTCGGTGTGAGGCTTATCCATGATCGCCTTGTTCAGAGATACATCCTCAAAGACACGAACCTCATCGCATCGGACATCGCCCAAGAACTCGCGCCTGATGAACTTCGATGCACCGCCGACCCACATGGTTTTCGTCTGCTCGTTCAGGAAGAGGATTTCGCCACTATTGACTTGAAGGTTGACGAATACCAAGTCAGTGCCGTCCAGAAGATTTACCGCGCTGTTATACTCATCAGTCAGGAGATAGTCATCGGAATCCAGTTCGTAGACATACTCACCCTTGGCATTGTCATAGAGCTTGTTCTTTGTGAACCCAAGACCCTTGTTCTCAGAGTTCCACAACAGCCGAATCTTCAGGTCAGGATGTGCTTTAATGTACGCCTTGATATTCTTCCGGGTACTGTCCGTACTGCCGTCATCGCAGACAACCACTTCAATGTCATCCCGGCGAGGCACACTATCCAGTGCGCGGATAACCAGCTTCTCCTGATTCCAGACAGGGACAAGAATTGATAGTTTCATTCGTCCTCGCTTGCAAACTGATTCAAGTCAAGCATCCCTTTGGCAAACAGCCATGATACACTTCCCTCTCTCGGATAATTGTATCGATATGCCGTTATACCAGAGAAAGCTATCTTTGGATTATGCTCAAGGATTTCGTGATTGAAATACTGGTCTTCTTCACCGTATTTCTCAGGGTGCATCTTCAGACCGTACTTCTGTACGAACGCTTTCTTAACAAACCTCGCTATGAACGAACTTCTCCAAGTGTGAGTATCCTCATTAACCGGGAGGCAAAAGCCATCGTTCTGACGAAGATCGAAAGTCACCATATCGTAACTTTCCGGGGAGTACAGATAGGTGTCAATAACCCGCTCATACTCAGGAGTCAGAATATAGTCATCATCACAGTGCAGGTGGAAATACTCTCCGTGCGACATCTCAATCAACCTGTTCCCGTTAATGCACGGATTAACTCCACGCTTGTTTGCAAGAACCGTCAGATTGAGTTCCGGGTGTTCTTCCTGATACTTCTTTACTGCCGCAAGAGAACCATCCGTAGAGGCGTTGTCTATCACAATGACTTCCACATCATCACGAACAGGCATATGGCTCAGTGCCGTGATTGCCAGTTCCTCTTGATTGTGAACCCCCATGATAATAGAGAGCTTTATCACACCGCACCCCCGGTGTCGTTGTCCCCAGTATCCCGGTCTTCCTCAATGATGGTGGCCTCACCTTTACCAGTACCAGCCGCTTCCTCTTCAACCACCCTATTCGGATCGCCGAAAACCATCTTGATATACTTCTCGGACATTGCGGCATCCTTCACCGGGTCGTTACTGATACCGCTCTTTACCATAGCCAACTCAGGATGGAGGCCAGCCGCCATGAGCGTTTGGAACGCTTGTGCTTTAGCCTGAACATTTGCTACTTCTCCATGCGTGAAAACAGGCTCAAAGTCATTGAGGTTGATGTCCAGCAGTCCCTTGCGTCTGAGGATATCGGTAACAATTTCATCGAACTGACGATTGGACTCAATGTACAAGTCCTCCGTATTTCTTGCCGCGCAATCGGCCTGATACCAGCCAAAGTTAGCCAAGACGGCAGACCCAGTAGTGGACTGCGTACTCTGTCCGCTCGACCTCGCAGGAAGAGCGGCAATGCGGAGGGCCTGATCGTAAAGCCTGTCCACCAGCACCTTGGTCTGAGTCTGGTCAAGCTGTTCCGTCAGCACCTTGAAATCGGCCTTGTTCTCGCCGATGCTCCGCAGAGCAATCATTCCAGCCTTGCGGATGTCCGTGATAGTGGTGTCCTCAGGAAACTCACAGTTCACGGCAATGGCAAGCGTCTGAATGAACTGCTCGATACCGTCACAGGCGTTGGAAGTGATGTTGTTGATCTCGTCAAGAAGCGGAATAACTGCCTCAAAGCACCCCATGTTGACGGAGTTGTAGCGGTACTCGATGATGGGAATCTTGCCCAGCACGTTCGGCTCAACGGATTCCACGGACACGGCACTCGCCATGTAGTCGTGGTTCTTCTCCGTGGTGATGAGCTTCCCGGTAACGGAGCCAGTCAGGTGGAAGACGGTGGACTCAGTGAACACATCGAACCGCGCCACACCATTATCCGTCACAAAGTTGACACCCATCACGGGCTTATTCCCCGGCTTCAGGGAGTACACAACAAACGCAGAGCGGGGGTCAAGGGCATATGCGCGGAAGGGAACATCTGGATCATCAGTGGGTTCGACATAGATAACGCCCTTGCCCACAGTATGGAACCAATCCGCAGTCTTGTTGTCTGCCTCATGCTTCCCAGAGCGGTACAGGTACTCGTTCAGCTTCTTCAGCTTACCCTGTACGCCCTTCTTCCGGGCAGAATAGTTCACAGGAGCGGTCAGGAAGTAACCGTTCTTAAAGGCCACGAACTCCTCTGCGTGATTTTCCTGCACGATGTTCAGGATGTCCTCCCTGATCTCCTTCGTGCGGCCCAAGATGGGCTGAAGTCCTCTCCGATACCAGTACAGGAACTCTTCCTGAAGCAGATTCTTGATGTGGTACACCAGAGCAGAGTTAAGCTCCTCTACCACATTCTCCTCTGTCAGGTCTTCAAAGGGCGAGTAGATGTCCAGCCGCCCAAAAAGGTCATTCCGCACCACCGAAGGAGAAGGTGCAGACATATTCTCATATTCCAAGCTCTCACATCCCCTCGCACTTGGTTTACGATAATTATATTATGTCAACCTACCATATTATACCAACCCGATAATATTATGTCAACTAGTAATCACGCAAAATAGGGTGCTGTCGGAAGACAACACCCTTTCCGTTAATCAGTATAAGATGTCTGGTTTGCCCCTTTACCAAGGGAAGGAGTATTCAAGGCTCGTTCTTCAGACCAACCCAACGCAGTAATTCTAGACTGAACAACAGTATAATTCATCCCATGCTCTAAACACCTCTGGCGAAGCGACTTTCCCTCCCGCTTCACAGACTTACAATGGTCAATAGCTTCATTAAGGGGAACCCCACGCCGAACAACCCAAGCATATAGAGTCTGATAAACTATACCCTCCGCTTTTGCAATTTCAGAAAGATTCATACGCTTTCCGTTATAATCATAAAAATGCTCTTTTGCGGTTTCTTTATTGGATGAACAACGATTATCGCCATGCCCAGTAGGAACACCAATAGCATCTTCAACAGTCCACCCACTCGCATATATCCTTCCGTGAACAGTATCGTAATTTAACCCTCTCTCATTACAAACCTCAAGTAATCTTCGATATTCACCATCCACAAACACTCGCAACGTGTTTCGCTTGTTTTTGGCCTGATCCACAAGGGGAATCCATTTACAATTTTCTGGACAATAATTTCCATTTACATCAATTCGTTCAATAGTCAAACCTTCAGAGTACCCGTGAGACAATGCCCAATCCCTAAATACCACATAATCATTCCACTCATCGCAGACGCAAATTCCACGGCCCCCGTAATTCTTGACACGTTTATCCCTGCACCTCATCCGCATTGAAACCCAAACCATGTGAAGAGGTGTTCTTGTCTCTCCATGAACCCTTCGCCTGTTTCCAGTTACAAGAGCCTTATAGCATCCACATGACTTTGTCCTCCCAGAAATCAAATCCCGTGGCAAAGACACGGTTTCATTACCGCAATCGCACTTGCAACGCCAATACCAAGAGCCAAAACCATCAGCTCTCTTCCTGAAAACAGGTTCAATTACTGTGAGATTGTTGAACCGTTTCCCAACCCATTCAGGTTGATTGTAAACATTAATTTTACCCATTACTCCTCCTAAATCAAAACGCCCCGGAAGTGGTAGCGGCACTTCCAGAGCGTTCCTATGTCAAGCGAGATGGTTACACCTCGCCTAACACCGATTCAGTTGTGTAAGGCCGCTACCCTTACTCTATTATTATAACACGCATTACTTTAACAGTCAAGTCAGAATGGCCTCTTCAGGATTGTTGCGACATTCCGTCTATCCGACATCTGCCAATCAACAAAAAGACTCAGGACATCAGCGAAGTCATCGTGCTTGTTACGCCCAACCATCGAGTAACTACACAACTGCCGCATAGCGTCCCGATATTCTCGATCCTTTACATACAAAGACTCATCTTTGAACCAGATATGCCGCTTCACGATGCTGGACGAAGTTTGTATACGTGTGTCTTTGTTCGATTGTGTCCAGCGTGTGGTGATGGAAGTCATCCCCCCAAGTTCCTTCAGCCGCTTTTCGACATTCTGTGCAAAAATCGTCCCGCCACGATTGCTTTCTATCCGACACACCCTTACTTTCCTATCAAACAGCAACCGGGCAACCCTTTCTTCAATAACTTCCACCTTACCATTGTCAAAAACAATGGTATCAAGATAGAACTCAGACCCATACTGATAGAAAACAGGGCAAGCGCAATAGTCAGAACCTTGCTCTTTCGTATCACAGATTGCCAAGATGCTATCTGGCTCTTTATCAGGAAGAGTAAAATACCTGTTCAACTCAGCGGGTTCATACAGAATACCCTCTCGCTCGACAGGCTTTCCATAATAGATGGCGTTGAAGGAAATCTCATCCCATGTATCACGCAAATCCTGAATGGCTTTGTCCGTGTACCCAAGGCCATAAGGATAATCAAACAGGGAGTGACCGTCAGCATCAGCAACGGGAAGATTGATAAACCTCGCCCTGTCGTTCCCTTCATTCAACGCTTCCAGTCTGCCTATGTGATCTGCCACAGACCACCTCGTCCCGATTACGAGCTGACGGGCCTTATCGCCAAGCATTCTCTGCTGGAGGTCGGTGTAGTACATCTGCCACAACTTGTCCATTCGCTCCCTAGAGAGTGCTTGCTCTGCCCCCCGGACGAGATCGTCCACATAGAGCCAGTTCATGGCCCTGACCTTACCCGCATTACCAGCACCAATCGAGGTGAAAGAGAGTGTACGGAAGCGCATATCATCAACTTTTTCATAGCCGATACCTATCTGCATCGTCTTGGCGTTGGTAGCGATGACTTTTAATCCGGGGAACACATCCCCCCAACGATACTCTCCTTTGAGGTCAAATATCCGAAGCATCTCGCTATACATACCGCTGAGAAAATCGTTGTTATGGGAGCCAATCAAATTCGGGAGAAAGGGGTGCTTCCCAGAAGTCCACGCCAAACCGAACTCAGCAAGAGTCGTTTTACCGACCCCCGGAGGGAGAGATATACCAAGTATGTCCAGCTTGCCGTCTTCAAAATCCTGAATGGAATCGACAAGGACTTTAAGTTGTTTCCTCCGTGGTAGGTAAAACCTTTTTTTCACGTCGCGATCTTTTTCAATATACAGGCAGAAAGAGTCAAAGTTATAGGGAGCATCGAACAGGTGAGTCTTGTAATACAGGTCGAGCATATCAGAGGGGGATACGTTGGACTTCAGAAGGGTATTGGATGCCTTACGAATTTCCTTATTGTAATCATGGGCTAGGGCAAAGTTGGTGGGATCGTACTTAATACTGTCCCTACCATGCTCTCCTCCACCGATTACTGTGGTACTGCCTTCCTTCTCCAACTCACGGATCAGGGCAAAGGCATCCTTCAACTGGGAGGGTTCACTGGAGGATATCAGGGTGGGCAGGAGTTTGTTGTAGGCTACCATACCTTATACCTCTGTATCATGCCCCAAAGGGGCAAGGGGATCAGAAGGATCAGAGGGGTCATCCTCCTCTCCATCCTCCTTCTCCCACTCTTCCATTATTACATCCCTGTTCACCTTCATCCAAGACATCATCTCATCCTTATTGATAGCATTCGCCATCAGAACTAGATCAGTACAGTCACAGTTGAAATAGTTAGTGCCAATACTCCCATCAGGAAGGATGAACGCCAACCCAATACTCACCGGGTCATACTGCACCATAGCAGGAATGGCTTCCTCAAGGAATTGGGCATAGGGTTTTGTAGTGTAGTCAGGGGTGGGGTCATGTTCAATGTCAGGAATGGGTCTAGTGTCCATCACAGCACCTCCTAGTAATATTATGTAAACCATTATAACCCCTATTTCAAGATATGGCAAGGGGTAGGGTAGGAGAGGATGCCAGAGGGGTGTGCTTCCTTGGTTACAGAAATGTCTACATTTTTTGTAGACATTTTTTCGTAACAGGGGAATTTTTGGGGAATTTCAAGGGAAAATCAGGGGTTGTTGCACTTTAATACACTGAATTTTTGTAACCGTTTTGTAACTTTTGTAGTCAAAAAATCCCCAATGTCGACAAAATGTCTACAAATTTTCAAAAATTTTTGTCGACACAATTGCGAAGTTTCCAACATCTGGTGTTTATTTTCCCAATACTGTTTATTTTCTACTTTAAATGTCTACAAAAATTATACTTTTTTGGGAAAACTTTTATTTTTTCAAAAACATAACCTTATCCTTTTGCTATAGGAAAGTTTTTGAAAACACCCTATTTTTTGACTACATTTCCTGATTTGTAACCAAGGGAAAATCAGGGAGTTGGGGTGGGATGGGAAAATAGCCCCTTCCTGCTCATGTAACTTGCGGATCAGGCCACGAAGTGGCGATGGGAACGAAGGGGTCTTTTTTCCTGTTTCGGCTATTTGGAGTACTAACCCCCGGCCCAGTTAGCCTCTGCTAATATGCCCCGGGTATGGTAAATCTTGGAAACGTGCCGGGAGAGCGCAGGATTGCATATCATCATTGTTAAGAAACTTTACACGGCATTGCACAAAATGATTATTTTGTTCAATGTTTGGGCTGGCAAGGCTGATTTATGCCAGGAAAAGCCGAAAATTACCAGGAATTGTCAGTTAGCATATGCTAATAAACCTTGGAATAGTACCAAGGTTTATTAGTCCAGGCTAACCAGAAGCAGAGGTTACCCATAGGTTAGGTACTTACCATTTGGTAACTACCCTCTCTGATCCTGGCCGATATCCCTTTGCAATCATACCAAAAAGGCAAGGAAAATATCGATAGCGGAAAAGAAATTGATTGTAACGCATTGTAGCAGCCTATAACGCTTGAATCCTGGAATACAAGCAAGGGAAAAGACGCTTGCAATCATAGAATAGCCTTATTAGCTCGTAGAATCGTTTGTATTGCGTTTTCCTGTCTTGCCAGTGTATCTATATTCCCCTGAAAGAACGCGCTTAGAACGCATTGTAGACGCTTGAAAAAAATTTAAAGAAATTTGCGAAAAGGTATTGACGGGTTAAACCCTATGTGTTACAATCCAAAGCGTGAACGGGTTAAACCCTTAGCCCACAAAAGGGTAGCAGCCGGATAGCAGCCGGGGAAGTAGTAACAAGGGAATGAATAAGCGAAAGGCAAAGCCGGAAACTTGATCCTTGTATTGCACATTGAAAACTAATCCTTATCCGTAACGGCGAAACGGTTTAGCATTCCCGGCGATGTGAAATAAGATGCAGCAGCATACAAAAGCAAGCGGAAAGGAATGCTAGCAAAGTAAAAGTGATATTTCCCTTTTCCCTTTTCAATCAAGCTTGCAAGCCTGGAAACGGTTTGCAGGTTTGATAGATAGCCTATACCAAAGTTAAACAATAGGCTATGTATCAAGCCTAAACAGCTTGAATAATAACGAAAAGGGGAAAAGAAAATGGCAACGATTAAAGACTTGAAGAATTGGTATGACTGCGCAAGGCATTGCAAGACCGGGTATTGTTGTGAACAGGAAATTCCCGGAAAAAGCAAATACGATCTTGTCAAGCTCGGATATAATTCCGGCGTTTACGGCTGGAACTGGACTGCATACCTTGATAGCGAAACGAATACGCTTTACGTTTCCTATTATCGCAATGTTCCCTCCTATATCCGCGAAAAGTAAACACGCTGCGGTTTTCTAAAAGGTTTTCCGCAATACCAAAAAAGCCTTATTCCATACCCGCAAGGGTAAATAAATCGAAAAGGGGAAAACTCACAATGACGAAAAAAGAAAAGGCCGCAATCCTGGAAAAGTCTGCAATTGCTTATTATTCCGGCTTTTCTGGAATTGAAATTAAAGAGATTGAAAGCGGAATTGAAGACTATGTAATTTTTGTTGCTGGTGCTTGGTGTTCTGCTAAGTCTGTCCATCGTGCCATTATCAAGTCTACTACAAGCGGAAATCTTTATTTCTGCTACAAGGGTAACAGAATACCCTTGAACGATTGCATACGCTGCAACGCATTTTAAACAGCTTTCTAGGGGATTTGTGCTTTAACAAGTCCCATTCCAGCCGGAAACGGCAAGACTAAATGAAAAGGGGAAATCACAATGGAAAATAATATTGCTTTGCGTGAAATCATGGAAAGCCTGAAAGCCGGGTATAGTTTTGGCATGGATATGGTATGGAATAACTACGAAAACAAACCGTATAGATTTCCATACTTTTCAACCGTGCTTTCTGCTAGTTTTGGTCTTATTCACTGGACACATTATGGAAGTTCTGCAAACAAGTGCAATCTAAGAGAATTAGCATGGATCATTTCTGCAATTTTCAAAACAACGCCTTGCGAATTTCTGAAAACGTATATCAGAAATGACAAAAGCATGATTGCCTAAACTATCAGCCTATGCCGTCAAGCTGTTCTGCGGTTTGACGGTATACACGGATAGTTTATCCGAAAAATTATGAAAAGGGGATTGTATCACATGAAAAAGTATAAGTTTGGCGTGAAGAATTGGAAGAATGATCTTCCGGCTTTCTGGCTTTGGAAGTCTTTTCCTTCTGCATACCTGGCAGATCGTTGGGCTATGCGGGTATCTTTCGGCAAACAGGGAAAGTCTATGTATATGGTATGGCTTATTCCTGGCGAAGAAGTTTCTGCTTGAAAGTCTCAGCTAAAGCGCATTGACGGATTGATTTCTGCCAATGCGTTTTGACGGATGCTTTCTGCAATCCGAAATAATTTGAAAAGGGGAATTTGCAATGGATCACATGAAAGAACTGTATAAGGATTTCTATAAAATTGAATCCTATGCGCGCAAGGGAATGATTACCCTGAAAGAGTGTAATCAGGCTATGCTTGACGCAATCGAAAAACACCATGACGCATTTCTGGTAGACGATGATCCGCAATCATGGGATAGCATAAAAGCATATCATTCCATGTATATGAGGCTTTCCAGATTGACCAAATAATCACGTTCTGCCTGAAACAGTTTTCTAAAGGGTTTTCTGTAAAAAAGCCCTATTCCAAGGTAGAAATACCTGAATTTATGGAAAAGGGGAAAGATACAATGTTTTTCAAGAACAAAGAGGAAGTCATGAACAAGCTGCGGAATGATCTAACGATGGAGAAAGCGCGGCTTTCTGCATGGGAAAATGTTTCTGTTCTGCGGAAAAAGGATGGAAGCGAATTTGCACAGATGGGCAAGGCTATCTCCGGCGCGAAACTGGATAAACAGAGAATTGATGCAGAGCATCCGTATATCTCTCTGCATTACTGCGCGGAGCATAAGTACCAAAGTGACTTGATTCAGGCGTTCTGGTATCTGGACGAACTGCCGGAGAGCGATCCCCGCCGTTCTGCGTACCGCAAACAGTTTGTGCGGCAGACTTGCCCCATGACTGCGGATGAAGTGCGGGAGGCCATTGCAAAGCGGGTTTCTGCGGTGCGGGAGTACGTTGAACAGGACATCTCTGTTGCGGAGGAGGCGTATAATGCGTTCCGGGAGGCAATGCACAATGCGGACACTGTTCTGCGCTCTGCCGGGAGCAGTCATCTGTACTACGCAATCAAAGATGCAGTTTCTTTCTGAGGCTTTCTAAGGGGTTTGAGCCGCCAAATCAAGCCCTATTCCAGCGGCGAAAGCTGCGAAATTTGAGAAAAGGGAGAAAAGACAATGCGTATTAAAGAAAGAGTCATTTTCAAAAATCAGCATGGAAAGATTATTCGCTTTGAAGACACAAAATTTGGTGGTTTTAGCTATTCCCTGTTCGATTCTAACGGAAACTATATTCGGGATATTCCATCCGTTTTTGCAGTCAAAGATATGCGTGAACTTTTCCCGGTACTTGCAAACTGACTTTCTGGCGGCTTTTGGGGAATTGTGCCGAAAACAATTCCATCCTCCAAGGGAGCAATCCCTAATAATTTGAAAAGGGAGATAATTTCATGGAAAAAACATACAATGCCCTGATTGAGCGTTTGCGTCTTTCTGCGGAATGGCACAAGCGGAAGGGAGAAGCACTAGCGAAGCAGCACGACCTTAATGATTACGAAAAAGAATCCATTTTGAAGGACAAGGCTATTGCGGAATGGATTGAAATGGTTATCAGGAGGGAAACGGCATGAAGCGCACAATGAAAGTTCTTGATCTGTTCCTGGACGATGGGCGGCAAATCATCTGCATACGGGACTATATGGCAAAGTACAATGAGTACAAGGTGTATTACCGCTGGTATGATTGCGGCTGGCACAAACGGAAGCTGGCTGAATATGCCGATATGCGTTCTGTTCTGGCCCATCTGCTGCAAGAATCGTATAATTGAGGGGGATTTGTGATGAAAGTAAAGGATTTTCTGCGGAAAGTCAATTACGGTTCTGCGAAACTTCCCGTGTATCTGCAAGAAGGTATTACGGGAGAGCCGCGAAAAGCGATCAGCTTTGACTACGCAAACTATCCGTATCCTGAGAGGGAGCGCACAGTCTGTTCTATCAGCCTGGACACAGACAAAATCGTTGTGTACTACAAGTAAGGTTTTCTGAGGGGTTTTACCAATAAAGCCCCATCCCAAATTGAAAAGGGAAAAGTCTTGACAGTTTAACCCGCATAGTATATCATAGGGTTAAACTATACAAGGAGAAGTTCTGCATGAAAAAGAAAAAGTACGGCGTAGATTCTGACACAAAGAAGGACTATAACACGAAATATCTGTACTTTGTCGGATTCAAGCTTTTCCGCGCACACGGTTCGGAGAAGTACGATCAGGAATTGATTGACTTTCTGGACGCACAGCCAAACAAAAGCGAGACAATCAAGCAAGCCCTCCGCGAGTACATGACCAACCACCCGGCAGACTAACCGGGACACAGAGAGAGGAGAAGGAAGCATGAAGACGATACTGATTATCGGGGTGCTGTTCTGCATCTACAAAATTCTGACCTCTGCTTCTGCCAACCGCAAGGAAGCTGAGAGGGATCGCAAGGAAGCACAGCGACAGGCAGAGGCCACCAGACTCCGTAACGAATGGCGTACCGTACAGGCAGAGGCCAAGGTAGCCATTATGAAGCAGGAAGCTGAGTGGAAGAAGGCCGCAAAGGAAAGGGAGGAATTGTTCCGGGAACAGGAGAGGGTACGGAAGGAACAGGAGCGGCAGAAGAAGGAGCAAGAGCGCGTTGCGCGTGAACAGGCTCGTCAGGCCGCACAACTTGAACGGCATGAAGATATGCTCATGAAGCTGGACACTCGTCTTGCCAAAGCTGAGAGTGAGATTGCTTTCAACCGGGAGCAGATTGAGAGGATATTCAAGCTACAGAAGATGGCAATCGAGAAGCGGGATGCTTGTACCTATGGTTCTGACGAATGGCAGAAGAACGAGCGCAAGGTAATATCCCTTGAGAATCAGATTCACACGTTCCAGAAGAGGATAGACTCTGCAAAGGCAGACAAGAGGTACTGCGATAGTAAGTTAGCGTAAGGGAGGAAAGAGTATGAAAACTTGGACCATTAACGAGTTTCTGTCAGAGTGCGAGGCCCTGTGCCGCAACGAGTATGGATATGATTACTCCAGGATGCCTGAGGGAGTCTGCAACGGACACGCCGTAAAGCCCTACATGGGAAGCTGGCACAGCATTGTGATTGACGGACTCATCTGTAACATGGCAACGTACAACGAACGCTGGCCCATTGGTAACGTGCAGTACGTTCACGATGGGAAGACTATGACTGCCCTGGAGTATGTAAGGGCAAGGCTGAGAGAAGGAGACAGGAACAATGTTAGTCTTTGAAGTAGGCAAGTCTTACGAAGCGAACGACCCCAATTATGACCCTATCACCATCACCCGCAGGACAGACAAGACCGTGTGGGTGGACAACGGCAGAGGCCAGTGGAGCATGAGAATCAGGCACGACAAGGACGGAAACGAGATTGTCACGGACAGTTCTGTTCCTCCAAAGTGGCGTGACATCTTCACCTACAGTTCCAAATGGGCAACGAAATAATAACACAACACAAACCCCTACGAAGCGATTGTGCCTCGTAGGGGTTCTTTTTTACCTATTTATCCCCATTGCTCTGCCATTGCTTTTGCAATGCCGGGGAAGGTTTTGCTTCTGGCCTTTGCTGTGCGCGGATCGTTCCAGGAAATTGTCTTGCCGTTCTCGTCTACTGCCCATCGCAATGCACCGCCGATAGAGAATCCATGCTCGTCCAGTTCTCCAGGATCTACGACATTGGTAGCAACAAGAGGCGGCAATCCTTTCAACCACAGGCAAGTTGCCTTTCGGACATGATGTCCAAACTGATACGGCTGAATAATCTGATCCGGCTTTCGGTAAACCGTTGACATGATGCCGATAGGGTTTTCCACCGCAATCCTGTTACAGTTTGCAAGAATCATTTGCATGAAAAAGACACAAGCCTTCTGCTGTCTGAAGTCTTTTTGTTTTTCTGCAAACCACCTGGCCCCACTAACGGCTAAATCTGTACAAGGCGGATGCGCGATAATCAAATCCCATCTATCCGGCATATCATGCACTTCACCGTCAACAGTGTGAAACCAACTTCGATCAATACCATCCATGCCTCTGTATCCGTTGATTACTTGCAGCACATCTCCCCAAATATGCCACTCAGGATGCCCCCCACTGCACGCCTGGATGTCACAGGAAAACGCTCTGTGTCCTCTTTCCCGGAACGCTTTGCAAACCTCTTGGCTTTCCTCACAAGCTATCAGTACGTTCATTCTACGTCCTCAACCTCCCGCTCAACCGCAGAAATCTTCTCGTCATCCAGAGCGGTATACCATGTTTCTTCAATCTCTGCGTCATCACTTTCCCCAACTTGAGCGGTACTTTTCTTGCCAAAGTGACCAGCATTCCCACCCTTGCCCTTGCGGTTGGGGTTGTGGCCCATTCTGTACGGATACAACGAGCAGTCGGTACAGGGGCAGAGTCGGACTTCATTCACCTGTCCGCACATACAGTCGAGGCATTTGGTACGGATCGCTTTCATCGGCGTGAGGATTTCAGGCATTCCCCATCCTCCCCTTCAACTCCTCCAGCTCCTTCTCCATCTCCACCTTCTGCTGATACAACTCGCTCACAGGGTAGTCATCGTGAATCGGGGAGCTTCCTTCCTCTACACGCTGGAGGAAGTCGCAGAGTTTGGTGTACTTGGAAAGGAGGGTGTTATAGGCCGTTACTAAATCAATCTTGTCCATTTGCTTTCCCTTTCTTTCCCAATATGCCCTTATGTTTCTGGCTACCTTGTCGGGGTGTGCAGCTCTCCATTTCCGCATATATTCCCGGTTATACTTTCTCCGGGCTTCCTTTGCCTCATCGGTCATTGTTCATCCTCCTGTTGTCCTAGTATGTCTTTGGCTCACGCTTAGTGCGCTCAATGTGATTCTGCCATCTAAAGGCATCGGTTATCGTTTCCATATACTTCAGCACGAATTCATACAATTCCCGGTTATCGGTTTCAAATTCGATTTTGCCCCAAGGTTTTTCCTTGGTAGGGGGTTGTCCTGAGAGTGCGTAGGTCTTCATCCCTCACCCCTCCCCATCCCATTCATACCATCTACACCCATCCTCCGTGCCATAGTTCTCACTATCTTCCTCGCACCAGTCCTCTGCCGGGTAGCAATCGTCAGGATCTGCATTGGTTTTGGCGGGGATGTAGTGGGCGTGGACGCAATGGATGCAACAAGAATTGTCACAGAACATGGTTTGTCCTCCTGATTTCTTCGATGATTTCATACGGTGCTTCCCATACGGTGGTAACGGTATCGTCCACGGTGGATATCAGAGTTCTTCTGGGGTATGCTAACTCTTCCATCTTGACGATATGTTCAGGGTTAATAAACACAACTTCCTCATCGTTCTTGTGCAGTCTGATAAACTCCATCAGTCAGGCAATCCTCCTTCCAATCCCTCATACTCTGCCGCGATCTCTTCGGCACTCTTCTTCTGACCCAAGGGGTCATTCTCCGTTGCCTCTACCTTATCGGCTTCTCTCATATTAAAGTGTGCTTTCTCCCACCAGATACCCACCACAGGATTGATGATCCCCGCCGCCATCATGGATTCAATTCCTGCCTGTACCGCATAGGTCACACTTTCGGCGAACTCCTTGTACTCCTCAGTCCGTGTATTACCCTTCCTCCACTGACTAAGCGTACTGGGCTTGATACCACAGGCTAGACAGGCAGAAGTCATAGTCAGGGGGCAGTCATTCTCTGCACAGAGTTTAAGGTAGGATTCAAAGGCGGCATAGAGGGAATTGATATTGTCAAGGTCTACTTGCGCTCCAAGGGCAACACACATTCCGACATGGACATTGACCGCTGTTGCCCTTCCCCTGTTCTCCTCCTTCAACATCTGACCAGCTTGGGTCATATACTTTTCCATTCTAGTTGCCAGCTTATTGACTTCTTCCTTGGACAGCTTCTTCACCTTCTTTCGGGGTACGGTAGTGGAATTCATGCTCCCGCTCATAGCCCCCACCCTGTTCGCCCGGTAGACTGTGTTTCTGACTACCTGATATGTAGTCCCCAGTTCTACGGCGATCTGTTTGTAGTCCAATCCTTTGCGGGAGAGTTGGATGATTTTGGTGATGTCCATTTTCTTTTGCTTGGGGGGTTTCTTTTCTTCTTCAGGAATGTTAATCACCTTCTAAATATTAAGCTGACAGAAGATAGAGCAATCTTCCATGATTTCTTTTTCCATCCTTCCTGCATTAGGGTCGAGTTCGTCTAGGAATATCATTCCATTCTGGTTGTGAAGGATGCTGTGTCCGATCTCCCGCTCCATCTTGGCCCTGTCTGCAAACACTTCTGGGAAGTCTTTGCGGATTTTGTTCCAATATCCGGCCCCACCCTCAACGCATCCAACACAATTGTTGTTAGAATAACCAAGGTCATACATCAGGGGGCGTTTGATTCCTAACCTTGCACAGATTCCGTGGGCTTCCTGTTTGGACAAGCCATTTTCAATTAAGGGGAACTCATGCTTGAACTGCGGCATTCCTTCCACAAGACGGTCTGCTCTGCGTTTCTCGTTCAAATCCATACCCCACACATAGGTTAATGCGTAGTCTTTGTGTTCCGATTCCCATTTCTTGCGAGTACGCTTCTTGAGAACTTCGGTACACTTTGCCCCGTGTGCGCTATTTACGAATCGGAATGCTCTGCAGAAATCCAGCAAACTTTGTAGTTAGTCACTTACTCACCTTCTATCTCGTCATAGTGCAAACAAATCCCGTCTTCATTCAGAAGCGTGTCAATCATGTCCTGTAAGGACAGAATGCCAGACGCGATATCCTGAAGATACTCAAGGGATGCATTATAGAGTTTCAGCTTATCCTCCTGCTCAAACCCAAATCTGTCATGTAATACCCTCAAGACTACTGCCCATGTAGTCTTGTGGCAGGATATGGTTGCGTCATGGGCAGTAGCATTGACCGTGTTCCTGAGTTGCTTTTCCAGTTCGATTAACTCAGGAAGGGTGAGTTTGGATTTAAGGGTATGGCGTAAGTCAGGGGTAAGACCATCGGTGTAGTGGGGGTCATAACGGAGGACTTTGGGTTTGTGGGGAGGGTGTTTCTTGACTCTTGATTTAGGCATCGTTGTTCTCCCCCATCAGAAACGCACACAGGAATGCGGCATTACAGGCAATATGGAATATCGCCGGGAGTCCACTTTCCTCATCTACTGCCCTCCAGTCTGCCCAAGAGTGCAGAGCATGACGGAGTAGGGCATCGTGGAATTTTTCAGGGTCTACACGTTTCCAGTTATCAGGATCAACATACTTCCTGTTCCCATACTCTCTGACTTTTGCTACCGCTTCGATCAACTCAGGGGGAACATCAGAGAGCTTGAGCTTTCCTGCATCGGACTTTGCTCCGGGGAGTTTAGGGAGTGTTGGGAGTTTGGGAGGCCCGTACTCAAACATCGTAGGTTGAGTTGCGGGGTTCCTGTCCCATGCACAGATGGAGCAAGGGTGTTCGTTCTCGCCATCATTGAACATACAGAGGTCGCAGTATCTCTGGTATCTGGGGTCACTCACACCTTCCACCCCCTCAACTCCCACTGAGTCCTTACTCCCCAGTCCCTCAGTAACCGTCCTCTTGCGGCTAGTCCGACTTCTTTCAAAGGTTGCTGTCTAAGGGCTTCCATACGTTTCTTATATGTTTCCCTGTCAAACCCACAACCCTCGCACTTGGGTTTGAATCTCTGTTCACTGCAATTACTTCCGCTTCCGTGATATCCGCAGATGCAGTTGATATAGTCACTTCTTGACATATTTATCCTTCCTCATCAATCTTTCGTACTCGTCATGGGATATGATCTTCTCCAGAGTATAGGTATTCTCCCCACATTTGGGGCATACATATCTTCTCTTCCTCTCACGGAGATTGCCCACATCCCGACTGTCTTGGCATATCATCCGGGAGCTACAGGCCCAGCAGTTCAATCTTCTGATCCTCCTCCCTTGCTCACACCAAACAGAGATTGTTTGGTATCACTCTGACGCATATATACTCGCTTATTACCATCCCCTACCCGCTTACTGCCCAACCCTATCCCCATCTCCCTAAGTTGTTCGTTCAGGAGTTTAGGGGAGTATTTCTTATCGTTGTCATCATTCTGGTCTTCATAGGCAGAACGGACTTCTTTGGGGGACTTGCCAATGATTACCATATCAATGTCGATATTACTGAGCCAGAGTGCCATGTGATTGTTTTCCATGTGGTACTGATCATTGTAGTCTTTCACCTTCTGGCAGAAGGTCAGGGTCTTGTTTCGGTATATCCTCTGATATCCTTCCACCATCAGTCTTGTCCAGTACTTCAGGGCATCCGGGGTGGTCATCTTGGAGATAAAGGCGGGGTCTGGTTTGTCTACCACGTTGAACATGGGCATCCAGAGAATACGCCTCTTGAACGCATAACCCTTCTCAAAGGACTTGATATCGGAGTTGGAGGTAAATATCAGCTTTACGGTAAAGGTTGCGTAGAAGGATTGCTGGTACAATCTCCGGGCCTCTATGGTATCGGCAGAGCAGATGTTCTTGAGTATCTTCATCTGGTCATTGTTGATGGTTTCTGGTTCACAGTCATCACCAAGGTTAGCCAACTTACCCAGCATTGACACCTGATATCTTGGGTCAGCACACTGTTTGATGGATAATGCGGAACAGTTCCGTTCCTTATAGATTCGCCGCATGATCTGGAGCATGGTACTCTTCCCGTTTGCCCCATTCCCCCGGAAGATAAAGAACTTCGCTACACTGCGAATCCTCTCAGGGTTGACAATCAGAGGGTATCCCATGACTTCACCCAACAAAAGTTTATAGTCAGGATCGCCGCCAGTCAGTTGGTTGATGTAGTCATCCACTTCTGGTATGGCAGGAGCATGGGGGTCATAGTCCACATCAATGAAGTACGGGGTGAACTCTTGAAATCCGGGGAAGTCTACGAACTCTCCTTCATCAAGGATCCCATTCCTGAATCTGATGGGGAAATCACATCCATCCCTGTGCTGTCCCCGGAACTCTATCTGGTTGATTACCTCCTCCCAGTATCTTGTCTTCTTCCCCGGTGCGCGAAGGGCAATCATCTGTTTCAGACGGTGGTTATCGTCAGCATCGGTGACATACTCCACACCGTTCCACCACCAGATGCTCCCTTGATAATTCACGCATCGGTACTCGTTCATGATATTCGTTGCGTGGTCATATTCGGAATCTGCCCCGTTGTTCCCGGTATAGTTGCGGACGATGTTGTTGAACTCTGGCTCTTCAAGAGGCTTGTCAAAGATAACTTCGTTGATGAACCTACATATCCACTCGGTATCAGGATTGTTGTCCAGCTTCTGTTTATGAGCGAATAGAGCGTTGTTCCTACCGTCACCTTCTCCGATTCCC
>Ga0265300_10000441_pt1 | contig 42958 bp, 49 predicted proteins | sample AusTroGonzalo_MG_FD_193482 | JGI IMG/M metagenome (GOLD analysis project Ga0265300, IMG submission 193482) | Bovine rumen microbial communities from tropical cattle in Woodstock, Queensland, Australia - Gonzalo_03 | ecosystem: Host-associated > Mammals > Digestive system > Stomach > Rumen ... | reverse complement strand
TTACAAACAAAAAAAAGTTTTTAATCATAAAAAACTTGACAACTTGATATTTTTTCTTGACATTAAAGCTTTTTTTTCATAAAATCTAAGTGTAAAAAATTAAAAAACTTGTTTTTTTGTTTTTTACACAAGCGATTTATAAAATTGACATTTTTTATACTTGTCAACTTTTATAAATCAAAGTTTAATTTATAAATTAAAGGTAAAAACTATGAAAACATATAAAATCAAAACAAGCGATTTTATAAACTTGAAAACAGTTGATAAAATCAGTGATAAAAATACACTTGAACAGATTGAACAAGTTGAAAAAATAACAGGTGATAAAATCATTAAAAACTTGAACAAAGGCAAAAATAGTGTTTTAATGATTGGTGAACAAGGCAAGTATTATATCACCGCCCGCCCCTGTTATATACAATCACTTGTCAACATTCTTGAGCAAGTTGGTATTGAACAAAAAAATATTGTTCAGTTGAAAAAATCAACACAAGTTGAAAATATCACACTTGAACAAGTAAAAAATATCTTGATAAAATAACACTTGAAAAGCAATACAAAAGCCCTTGTACAAGGGCTTTTGTAATAATTATAAAAACAATAGTTTTTATAACAGAGAAAAGAAAAGAAAAGAAAAAAGAACAGGGGGAACAAATGAAAATAATAAACTATGATAGAGAAGAGTATAGAACAGGAGAGAGCATCTATGGTGAACAATTCCAAATAGCAATAGACGAGAAAAGAATAAATGAACCAGAGTACTTCCAATTAGTACAACGCGCATTAAAACTATTGAAGAAAAAAGTTTCACAACACAGAAAAGAAAATACAATCGTGTATAAAGAACGGAAGGAAAAAATCTACACAACAAGATATGAAAATAACAAGGTATTGCCAGTTGAGCCATACAACAAGTGGCTGGTCAATATCATAAAAAAGAACGAGCGTGAGAGAGAAAACTTAGCCAACATAGCAAATATGTTGAAAGTAAACTAAACAAACAAAGGTGAAAGCAATGAAAATATATAAGATATTATATATTGACCAAGAAAATAGAAACAGAGTATTTGAAGAAATAGAAATATATGATGAAGAAAATATGCGAAGACGATTTAAAGAATCTGTGTTAGATGAACAATTATGCGACGGAACTAGAATAGAATACGGACTAGACGAAAACACAGACTTTAGAAATATACCAATGGAGAAAATACTAGAAATATTTGAAAGCGACGGCTATTCAGTAGAAGAAACAACAACAGACGCACCGATCGGGCAATATGAATTATAAAGGAGTACAAAATGATTACAAATAAACAATCATATAATTATGGAACGCTGGCAATACAAGTCAACGAAGCCGACATAGATACAATAGAAAAGGACATCTATATAACAATAGACAAACAAAAGAAACACTATTATTTAGATAGTGCAACTTGGGACGGGTTTTCACAACAATATCTATTGACATATAAAGAATATCAGGAATAGAAAAGAAAAACGCATAACAAAAGGAGGCAAAAATGTAGTAAAAACAATAACTAACAAGACAAAAGAAACCGTCATTTAATAAAGGAGTAATAAAATGACACAAGAAGAAGAAAAAATAAGCAGAGCCATAAGGGATATGTACAATATCGTGTACTGGTATTGGACAAGACCAATGGCAATATATTTAACTGCGCAATTATGTACTGGAAAACTAACAAGACAGGAAGCCAGTAATGTAGTTCTGCAAATCGATAAAAAAGCGTCAGAAGAACAGAACAGAAAAATGATGAGTCTATATGAAGACAGAGAAGTGCTAGGGTTTATAAAACTACATAGCATAGATTTTGATTTGGAAGATAGACCAAGTGAAACAATACAAGAAAAACTAGACAAATACAAAAGACTAAAGAAAGTCGATATAAAAATACCATTGAAAGATGTGTATTGGGTATTAAGACGATTAGACAAATCAAGACAAGAGTATCAATACAAAAGATATATGTACTGGACAGATATGGCATCGTCTAATGCTGATTTAAGAAAAGTATTTTTGCGTTTAACAAAATACGTAGAAATGAGACACAGAAAAAAGTCGAAAAAGTATACTGTATCAAGAGACGAAGACAGAGATACGTTCTATGTATCAGCAAAAGGAAGACTTGCAAAACTACCGCTTTATAAATTAAAGAAATATATAAAGCAAGGTATGATTGTAAAAGACCACGACGAAATAAGAGCGAAAGACGAAATACCAGATGGACAGTATGTAAAAGTCGGTAGTTATTTACAAAAGTATTTTCCAAAAGTGCCAAGTGAAATAAGAGAAAAGTTCCAAAAAGCATTTGAGGAAATAAGACCGTGCCATATGGTAATAGACACAGACTTTAAGAAAGCATATGACCCGATATATAACAACTATCAAGATACAGATGGTGACAGAGCAAGCAACTATAGTTGTATGTCTGGATATGGAGAATATGCACAACAGTTCTACGGTGGAATACACGGATGTAAAATAGTGCGATGGGAAACCGATAAGGGCGACCAAGTTGGACGGTGTATTATGTATGAATACAATGGACAACGACATTTCGTGCGAATATATGGACTGTATGAATACCATAGAACAATGATTAATCTTCTAACAAATGAAATGAAAGAAAACGATTTGTTCGGTAGGGGTTATTCTATAAAAGACCTAGAACTAGAAACAGATTGGACTGATGAAACCAAGTCAATGTATCTAGACGGTCCGTATGGTGTAAGAAGGGTATCAAGAGAAGACGAACAAGGAACATGGTATACAAAGTATAAAGTAGTAGAACGTGGATGGGACTTTGATTGTAAAAGCACAAGCCATGATACTTTAGACTATGAAGAAGATTCATATTACACATGCGAACATTGTGGCGAACGAGTGCACGAAGACGATGTCTGGTGGGCCGGAGACAACACGTACTGTTCTGAAGAGTGTGCAAATAACGACGGCTGGTATAGATGTCACTGGTGTGACGAATGGGAATACCAAGACGACGGTATATTCATAGACGAATATTTCTATTGTTGTGACGCTTGTGCAAGAAGAGAGGGCTATGAACTGTGTGAAAATTGTGGAGAGTGGGGAGACAAAGAACGAATGATAGAAATAGACGGAGAATATTATTGCAATGAAGACTGTGCAGAAAAACAAGGCTGGCACGAATGTTATCATTGTGGAGACTGGTGCGATGAAGATGGTGATTGCACAATAATAATAGACGGACAATGTTATTGCTGCGAAGAGTGTGCAAAAGCAGATGGATGGGTGAAGATTGGAGAGGAATGGAAACGAGCAGAGGATGTAGAAGAGGTAAAAGAACAAGAACCAGAAAAACCAAAGGAGGTTGTAAATGAAGGTTAATTTTACCGAGTATGAACAAATACTTAGGGCAGAGCGTGTAAGTATATACGATTTGCTTAAGCATTTTAAGAAAGAAGACATGGACTACGACGAGTGGGGAAATGTTTATATTAACTTTAGTAAAGAAACCAAAGGGACACCAATTATGGTGGCGCACACAGACAATGTGTTGCGTGGCGAACGAAAGCCGGTGTTAACACTGGACGGGAAGAGAATATTTGGTGGTAACGGAGTAGGTATTGGCTTTGACGACAAGACTGGTATTATATGTGCAATAGAAATATGGAAACGCATGCACAAGAAAGGTATGCGAATCATATTTACAGCAGATGAAGAAATTGGTGGTGTTGGTGCAAGACATGTGCCAGAGACCAAACTGGAAGACGCTGCATATATAATAGAGATGGACAGACGTGGTGGCAACGACGTGATTGATGTGTCAGGTGCTACACGGCTGGCAAGTGATGAGTTCGTAAAAATCTGGGAAGACTTAGGGTTCAAGACAGCAACAGGAACATTCACAGATTTGAACGAGTTCAAAGACGTGGCGCCAAAGGTGAACATGGTGAATATATCATGTGGGTATTATAAACCACATACGAACGATGAGTATTTAGAAATAGCAGAGTTCGAACATAATGTGGACAGAATATTTGAAATGATATCAACACATCCAGATGTAATTGTGGATGACACACCAGAAGAACCAAAGAAATACGATAGATATGGCACATATAGTGGGTGCTATGGTAATCAATACGACTGGGAAGATAAACTTGATAGATACTACAACACAGTCGATGAGTGTGCGTATTGCGGAGCTATTGTTAGACCGCATGAAGGTGTAGAAGACGCTGATGGAAACGTCTTCTGCGATGAGAAATGCCAGCATTGGTATGAGCAAATGGTTAATAACGAAGACCAATCTTATGGCGATGATGGCGAAGACAAAACAAAGGAGTAAACATGAGTACGATAACAGTAAAACAGATGGCGAATTACTTTAACAAGTTAGCCAAGATAACACCAGACGCACCGGTGTATATGTCGAGTGATGAAGAGGGCAATTCATATAGCACGATAGAACAACCGAGCGACAGTAAGTTCAGTTCGTTCTCGATACTGGTGACAAAGGACAAGAGAAACATACGCAGTGTAATTATATACCCGTGGGGATATGCTGACGAGGAAACAATTGGACTGTTAGACTTAGAGGAGAAATAAAATGAAAGGGCTATATGATATACTAATGGAATACAACATAACGTTTGACCAGTTGATTAGTATGATATACGACTTGTCAAAGATTGTATATCTTGGTTCGCAAGACCGTGTTGAAAATATCGTAAGAGATTTAGACGACACGTATGACGACACCGAGTACCAAGAGTTTGTTGAAAACAACATAACAATTAACCGTTAACAAAGGAGCATGACAATGGCATTTGACAACAAAGGGTTTGGCGTAATAGCATACGCAAGAGGGTTTACATATTGGATATATCAAACCAATGATAAAATATCCGATGTAAAAAGCAGTGATTATTTTCCTAAGGGCGCTATCGACATGATGGCGTGCGGGGATTTAATCATAATTATCGCAAGTGATACAACAGATACGCTGTATGTTAAATCACTTGCACCAATGAAACTAGAAAAACAAGGAGTATAAAATGATAGAAGTAAACTTCTGTAGAGCACCATCACATTACTGGATTGGTTGGTGTACATATGAAAACGGTACATACTATGCGTCAGGCAATACACTAGATAAAATGTTGTATTGTATTAAGCGGTCGTTATGGACTAAAAAAAGAATCAGTGTTAAGGGTGTCATATTGGCAACCAAACCATCAGAACAAGGAGACGTTCCATTGAGTATATTTAGCAACCTATTTAAAACAAAGTATTGGTTCGGTAACAACGCATGCAAAGCTGAAACAGTACAAAAGCAAGAACAAAAATTAGTTGAAGAAAAACCATTGGACCCAGCATCAGTAATGAAATATGATTACTATGATACGCGTGTTGAAAATGGTATGTTAGTTGTATATGGTATTGCAAGACATCGTGTGGCAGAATACAAATTGAATCCAGATTCAGTATCGTCGCCGTTTACGGTGCCATATACACAACCAAAGATAACTCCATTTGGTAGTCCACAACAACCATTAACAGAACCACTAGTCAGATACGATAGTGTAATGACAAACACGGTTGACGATGGTCCGAAAGAAACTGCAAAGTGGAAACCAAGACCAGACATTCCAACGGAGTAAGCCATGAAAGATGAAGACATCAAGTTCTGTGACGAACAAATAACAAAAAAGAAAGAACACATTGACAAACTTGGTGCCGAGCTGTATGACTTAATGCGTCAGCACGACGACTATCTTAGTCTCGAAAAGTATTATAAGGAAGAACGCAAGGCGTTGATACCTGCAATACATGAAAAGTCAGACGAGATACACAAGGAGCAATGTGAACTTGGACAAATGAAACGCCATCGTTCTGAACTCAAGAGACAGAAAAAGTTTCTTGAGTATCAGCACAAGATGGTAGACAACCAAAAGGAAAAGAAATGTTAGAACTACTGACATGGATTTATGTAATTGGGTGGGTAATTACATATTGGGCAGACGCAACAGCGATACGCAATATGGGTTATTCATTTGGCTGGTCGATAGTGTGCGCCATGATTGACGCAACTATATGGCCAGTAAGATGGGGCTGGGATGTGGTAATACACGTCCTAAACAAAAGAGGAAAGAAATGAGAACCCTAATCATAGGACAGCCCGGATGTTCACAGTGCAAGATGTTATCAATGTCTTGCCCTGATGCAGAGAAACTGGAACCACAACCAGCAGAACTGATGGCACTAGCACAAATGCTTGGTGTTAAAAGTCTGCCGATAGTTGTGTGCACAGGGGAACTGCAAGAACTGATGGACAAATTTAAACAAACAAACGAAACCAAAGGAAACTAAAATGCTTAAAAACAAAATTAAAGAAATCAAAAAGAACTTAAAGAAAAACGAAAAGATTAAAACTGGGAAGCACACAAACCATATCAAGATGGAGTTTGTATATGAAAAGAATAACCCAATGCCTGTTGGCATCAACATGTGCAACGACTGCACAATGGCTGACAAGATATTAGGGTTGACACGACTGATTGATGTTGTTGCAATTGAAGCTGCACGAGAAGGAAAATCAGTGTCCGCTTTTATTGCGGCTTGCATGAAAGCATACATTGATAAATGTGAAAGCGAAGAAGACTAATGGATACATTGTTTCCACAGAAAGCAGGTGCGAGATGGTTGTTACTGTCCCGCACCAAAGACACGTGTCACATAGATACGTATCGCACGTTTCTGCGTGCCGCAATTGAATATTCAAAGAGGGTAAGAGGTTAACAAGCGCACCATTATAAACAAAATTTTTGTCACGTCAAGTGTAAAGATTATGTTTTTGTGGTTGCACTTGTAAATTCGAATGTTATGATAAGGGAAAGGATTGACTATGACAACGAGCGAAAAGAATACATTAATTGAATGGGCGACACACGAGGTTGATGCCAGATTAAAAGCGGTTCAACGTGCATCACCATATAAAGATACACCAAAATTATTTCGTGCACTCGGCGAATGCAAAGAAGCAGAACGAGTGCTGAAAAACTTGCGTTTATTATTACGTAAGTTATAAAGAGTTTGCCGTGTCGGTTAGCACGGCAGGGCTGGGGTTGACTCCTATTTGCCTCAGCCCACAAAGCAAAGGGGAAAGGAAATGCTACAATTTACACCGCTGAAAAACAAACAACGAATCACCGCAAAAAAATATCTGGTCGGCGATTTGACTAACGCACAATGCGAGGGTCAGCTGGGTTTAATGATACCCAACGACATGGTTGTAATTGATATTGACAGTGAAGACAAACGCAGCGCATATTATATAGCATATATAAAGAAACTTTTCCCCGGAATTCTTATTACAAAATCACTTAAAGCAGGTGGCTATCACTTGTTCTTTAAAACCAACCGCACAATCAAACGCACCGTTGGACTTATGAGTATATTCGGATGGAAATTTGATATACTTAAAGGCAAAGAAAATTATATCGTGCTTCCAGATAACTATGAGGGGCGCAAGTATTTAACAAGATTCAACAACTTTAGAGAACTGGCTTTCGGGTGGGACGACTACGATGTCATGTTGCCAGACTCATTGGACGACGTAATACCGTTTGTTGACGCAAACGTAGACCATCCAAACATATTAACATTACAAGACGGCGAACGAAACGAACGAACAATCGAATGGCTCGGTTACTTTATAGCAAAGGGAGTGTCGTTTGAAACTGTGCAAAAGTTTTTGCCAGTGATATCTAAGATTTGTGGGCTTGAAGAAACAGAATTAGAAAAGACTGTGATGGCAAGCCTTGCAAAATACAGTGGGCACACACGTGACGAAATAGACCGTGATGCCACTGGCAGAGAACCGATCAAGAAATTTGTTGGGGAGGATTACGTGGACTTATCAATTCAATTACGTGAGTTCCTGTTGGGGAACAAGATGTTTGGGTATGACGAGGCGACAGGTCTCGGCTACTGCAATGTGAATGGACGCATGGAAAAAGGTTTGTCAATGAAAGAACTGCGTCAGAAAATGACACTGTATCTTGGTGATAAATTATTCTTGGCAAACAAAGACAACAACGGACACGTTAAAAGCACAACACGCATGCCAATCGGCGACCGTGATGCACTGTTTGAAGAAATAAAAGAGAACGTGCGATACAATTCACGTGAAGATATATATAAGAACATACCAAAGTGGGACGGTATTGAACGAATCAACACGTTCTTAAAACAATACTACGACTGCGACACGAACCCCAATCTGTTTTGGTTGTTTATGACATCGTTGGTTGGAATGATACACAATCCGCACGAAACATATGTGCCATACTGGTTTGATTTTGTGTCACAAGAAAAAGGTGTAGGCAAGACACTGCTGTTAAAGAAACTGTCGCACGGATGGTGTGTGTTCATGAGCAAAGGTCGTAGTGTTGACGATATGTATGTCAATGCATACAGCGAAAACGCAATCATTGTAATCGACGACGAGTGTGCAATGTCAGACCCAGAAAAAGGACAGGGCATAAGCTACGATTTGTGGAAACAGTTCGTTACGTCAGACCGTGACACATTCTCACGCAAGAACCAACAACCCGAATCACACCCACGTTCATTTATTGTTACACGCACAAGCAATAAAGTAAAGACTGGGTATGCTGTAAACGAACGCAGACAGATTGTGTTTGAATCTAAACTTGGGCAAGACGAATGCCGTATATTAGATTTACCAGACTCATACTTTGAACAACTGATGGCTGAAGCCAAGGTATATTATGAAGCACACGGCAACCAACCATACAAACTCACCGAAGAAGACAAAGAAACAATTCACATTCAACAAATGCTATACTTTAACACCGAACGTGATGCATATGCAGACGTAAAAGAATATGTAAACTCGGTGCGTATTAAATTAAACTCACCAGACCCAGACTATCAATCGCAAGGTTGGACCGTTAAGACAGACAAGGTGCCAAGCGGACATGCGTTGACATGGAAGACATACAGAACATGGGCAATGCAACGTGGTGGGTATAAGGTGTATGCGTCACAAACATTTTGGTCATGCATAGATGCAATCGCTGTGCGAACAGGGCTCGTGTCAAAGAAACACATGATGCCAGTGTCGTTTGATGGGTCAGAACCAGAGTATTGTTGCACGTTATATGTTAAAGATACAGACGTTATTACACCGACACTTGAACAGAAAGAGGTTGCAAGTGTGTCGGTATTAGATTTCTTTGAAGCACCAAAAGAAACAAAAACATTTAATCCAAACGAATCAGAAAAAGAACTTGGTGCCGAACCAATACCACAAGATATGATACGCAGTGGGTATATATTACCACCAGAAATTATACACGTGCCACCAGAAGCTCGTATATTCTTTGAAAAGTTTAAAGAAGATTGCAGTGAAATGGTGCCGACACCAATTCGGTGTGCGTCTGATGGTAGTATGGATGTCACCTTTGGTCTTGGTGGTGCACACTTTGCTGTTCGTGGTTATAGTGGCACCGACATTGTTCATGTTGATGTCAACAGTATGTACCCGAATATAATGATTACCAATAATTTATTAAGTCGTGCCGTTAAATCACCACACGTCTTTATCAAATGGGTTGAAGACCGTCTCGCCGCCAAGGAAGCTGGCAATAAAGAACTTGCCGACTCGTTGAAATTGAAAATTAATAGTGTTTACGGTCTTATGAAATCAAAAGTCAGTCCGTTATACGACCCGTATTATGCCAGTAGCATCGCCGTTAGGGGTCAGGTGCTTATCACCATATTGGCGATGGGCTTAAAGTCTATTGGCTGTGAGATTATCAACATCAATACCGATGGTATATTCTTAAAGCCCGTCGATGGCTATGAAAACCTATGTGAAAAATGGGAACAGCGCACCGGCTTAACCTTATCACATAAAAAGTATGCGTCGATTGCACAGGCAGACGTTAACAACTATCGCCTTATCGATTACGATGGCAATGTTATCAACAAGGGGGCAAAATTTATTGTAAAAAATAATTGACATATCAAAAAAAAGTTTTATCATAAACTATATAACCAAAGGGGAAAGCTATGGAAATCAACTATGACGATAAGTCACACACCTATAAATTAGATGGCAACGTTGTCCGTTCGGTCACCGAAATTGCCAGTGAAATTTGTGGTATCAAACCACAGTTCTTTCAAGCTGCAGCTGCGGCTCGTGGCACTGATGTTCACTCAGAACTTGGTCGGTATTATGACCCGAGTTGTGACTTTGAAGCCGAAGATTTTACAACGGAACTGGCACCTGCAATCGCCAAGTTCTTAAAGCGAGAACCAAATATGCTGACCGAGGTTATGATATACAACCTTGACCTGCATTACGCAGGGACGGCAGACTTAATTCGTGTCAATGATAAAGTCATTACCGACATTGTTGACTTTAAGTCGGGACATGTAAACAAAAAATATTGCACAGTCCAGTTGTCGCTGTATAAATTGGCACTTGATTACATGGGGTACGACACCTCGTCCGCTCGCTTGCGTGTTATCTCACCTGCCGGCATCACCACAATTGAACCACTGTCTTGGAAAGAGTGCTGGGACATGCAGAAATCTGAACTTGACCCGATTGATAAAGATAACATTAAAGCGATGGAACATAGGTTAAAAGAACTTGAACCCTATGTTAAAGAGTATGATGCCATCCAACAAAAGTTACGAGCTGACCTGCTTGAACAATTAGAAATAGCAGGCGCCACAACCTACACTGGTGATACTTTCGTTGCAACATACGTAAGACCAACCACCCGTGTCTCGCTTGATACCGCTAGGTTGAAAGCCGAGAAACCCGACATCTTTAATGCCTATTCAAAGGAAACAAAAGTTGCCGGAACAATTAAAATACAAATGAATAAAGGAAACGAAAATGACTAATGAACTAATGATAAAAGTAGCGCAGGTTGCTGGACGTGGTATCACGTGCATCAAATCTGCAGAGAACCCGTACTTTAACAGCAAGTATGCTGACTTGGGCACGGTTGTTGATGCTCTGAAAGAACCCTTGAAAGAGGTGGGCTTACAGTATTGCTTTGGCATCGATAAAGAACAAGTGAAACAAGAAGACAAAGAGGTTGTCGTATGGTATCTGAACACGTACGTAACCGATGGCAAGGACTTAGCCCGAGCCGCACAGTTTCCACTTGTGAATACCAATCCACAGCAATTCGGTGCGAGCATCACATATGCAAAGCGCTACTCGTTGTGCACATTGTTTAACGTGATAGCCGAAGAGGACGACGATGGCAACGAAGCTTCAGGTGTGAAAGGGGCGCTGCCAAAGAAAACTCCGACCAAACTACCACCGAAACGTGATACAACAAATGACGAAATCCCGGAATTTTTTTGATTAACTAATGGAGAAACAAATGAATAAAGAAACCGAACAAAACAAAATTAAAGTTATTTTCTTACAACGTGACCCACAAGGCAAGCGCTTTGGTTCGGGCGAATGGGTTGATGGTGTAAATGTTTACATCAACAATTTCCGCACGAAAGAAAATCGTATGGTTGCTGATGTTGACATCAAGACAGACGAAACCTATGTTAACAAACAAGGTAAGGTTTGCAATCGTCACAAGGTCTGTGGTATATTATCATTGACACAAGACGAAGCAACGATTATCGTTGAAATGGATGGCAAGAAAGAAAAACTGACTTGCGAACCACGTAAGGTTACAGGTCGCACAAACGGAAAAGAATATTTGTTACTGGACTTTGCAAACGAAAGAACAAATCCGTATGAAGCCGACTTGGGATTGGGTACTGAAACAAAAGAAATCGATGTTGACGATTTGGATTCAGTAGCCGAAGAGATGGGCTTGTAATAGCCAAGGGTCTACCTGCGTCCAAGCAGGTTTTACTCACACTCCGCCAGTAGTGCGCCCGAAACTGGCACATTGACGCATAGCTCAGTCGGTAGAGTAGGTGACCGTTAATCACTTGGTCGTTGGTTCGAGTCCAACTGCGTCAGCCAGTTTATCGGTGGGCACTCAGTATAAAAGGCCCACGTCAAGAACCAAAGGAAAGAAACTATGAAATGGAAAAAATTTAGATTTGTCGCAGAACCAGACGAAAGAAGTTTTGACTGGACAGTTAACATACCAATTTACTGCATGTATGCGGTAGTAGGTTTGATTTTAGTGTGTGGGTCGTTCTTTACTATATCAGAAGGACAAAAAGCCCTCGTCACAACGTTTGGTAAAGCATCAGACCATATCTATGGCGCAGGCATGCACATGAAACTACCCTTGATTCAGTCTGTAAAACGTTTTGATGTTAAAACTATCAGAGCGGATTATACAACAGAAACATATACCAAGGACATACAGACAGCAAAGATTCGTGTGTCGTATTCTTATAACTTGATTGCGAACGACATTGTCGCTACATATAAAGAATATGGAAACGACTGGCAAGAACGTATCTTGTATCCTAATTTGGAACAAGCGGTTAAAGCAGAGGTCGGGACCTGGAATGCAGACACAATGGTGGCTAATCGTGATAAGGTTGCAGAAAACGTATTGAAATCATTACAAGGCCGTATGATTTCACACAGTTACCCTGTGTCCATAACAAACTTTCAAATGATTAACATCGACTATTCAAATCAGTTTGAGCAGGCGATTGAAAAGAAAGTTATTGCTGAACAGTCCGCTTTGGAGGAAGCAAACAGAACAAAGCAGATTGAACAAAAAGCAACTCAAAAAGTGGTTGCGGCTAAGGCAGAAGCAGAATCTATGCGTATTCGTGCAAATGCGTTGGCACAAAACCCAAAGTTAGTGTCTTATGAAGCGGTGCAAAAATGGGATGGTCGTTTGCCACAAGTTATGATGGGCAATTCTACACCAATCTTAGATTTGCGTAGCATAAGTCAATAAGCGATTGTGGCGTAATGGTAACGTGCAACATTGCCAAGGTCGAGCCTCGGCTCGACCACCAACATTATGGAGAAGAAAATGGCTACAAAATTATCAGAACATTTTTCGTTTGAGGAACTTGTGAAAACATCACACAAGGAATTCGCAAAACAAAACGAAGAGTATGGCAGAAAGAATATCAACAAACTGAAAGACCACGCAGACTTTTTGGAAACAGTGCGTGACTTGCTCGGCTGCCCACTGATTGTGTCGTCGTCAGTCCGTTGCCCCGAACTGAACAAAGCAGTTGGTGGTGCAACGACATCACAACATATGAAATGTGAAGCAAGCGACATCATACCAGTTGGTGTCTCGGTGCCCGATGCGTTCATAAAGATATACAAATCAAACTTATTATACGACCAAATGATATTGGAAGAATCTGGTGGCAAACAATGGATTCATATATCATATGTCGGGTATGTTAATCGCAAAGAAGCGTTGACATATAATGGTAAGAAATATGTAAAGTATACGGGGTAATCATGTCGACACTCATAGAACTTGCGGAAAAAATAATAGAGGAAAAAGGCGGCGACGAATTCAAGATGGCTTGGTTGAAAGAATACCTGTCAGACCCCGCAAGGATGGACGAGTTTATGGCCGAGCTGTTGAAGAAACAACTTGCTGATTCTGTTAAGAACAACGGAAAGAAAGGCGTACCACCACCGCCACCAATAAAATGATACTAGATTATAAGGCACTTTTAATTGTCGACGGCATGAGCGAACAAGACATATTCGATTTGTTCGACAAGGAAACTGCACCTTTAATTCTAGACTTACGAACAGGGCCGATTGAAAAGACAGTGAATGATTTAGTAAGGGAATACAATGCTTATAAAAAGAAACAACTTGCTTCCCGGGGGCTTCGAGCTCCGGAATTACCAGACGACAAGCATCGACCACCTGAAATTACGATTGGAAACGAATAGGTTTGGACTTGTGGTTCTCGCTGTCGGGCTTGGTAAATCGTGGGTGATGGTTGGCATAGCAGAATACTTTAAAAGAGTGGTTGTTCTTCAACCATGTCTAGAACTTGTGAAACAAAATCACGAAAAACTAGAAGGCGCTGGTATGAATACTGCAATGATAGACTCTGCACATCATGGCTCGTGGAACGCAGACTTTATTTATACCACGCCACAGACATTAGTAAAACATTTACACGAGTGTGAAGAACCAGACTTGTTAATCGTCGACGAGTGCAATTGTTTTTATGAGGGTAAACTGTTTAGACAAATCTTTGATGCTTGGAAGAATTGTAAAGTCGCAGGGTTCACAGCCACACCATATTATTATCGTCGCAAGACCAGATATAAAAGCGGATGGATGTGGAACGAAACAACCATTGTGTCTATTGAAGAACAGTATGGGCCTGCGGTTATAAACATTGACCGTGAAGAAGGACATCGCCTTGGTTACTCACCAGACATTAATATAGTGCGTGTGCCAATTACACAATGTAATGCCATGCATTTACAGAACCGTGCTGTTTATTCGCCAATCATTCGTGAACATTTACAAGGTGTTAGCGATTTATGTAAGACACTAAAGAACGGAATCATATTCTGTGACAGTATATCACACGCAGAACTTATAAGCCAAACATTTAATATTCCATCTGTGTTCGGCGATACTCCAAAGAGACGTCGTGAAGATTTGGTGGAAAGATTTAGACAGGGACGCATCCCGTTCCTTGTAACAGTCGGATGCTTAGTGCGGGGATTTGACTTTCCCGGATTAGAAAATATAATTATACTAACTAACATGAATAACTCATGTGAGGTAGAACAAATTGTAGGCAGACTTAACCGTGGCAACGGTGTGAAAACCTGCTGGTACAATGGAACTTTAAACAAAAAGAAACCCGTTGCAGGGGAACAAGAACTAATAAGAATCAAAAGGTTGTAACATGGCGGTAAGATATACAGGCAAGGTGTTTGACATCTTAACTAAAATAAGAAACATCGTTGAAGATAGCAGTATGGGTGATGGCGAAAAGGCTGAGGTCATTGCGTTGCTTAATGCTGCAGAAACTTTAACACAAGCGGGACACCTCGTTGGGTGTGGTCGCACAGTAAAAGCTTTTGCTGAAATAACAAAACTGACAGAAGAACAGATAAAAGCTACAGACGTATACAAATCATTAACAACGGTTATGCCGGGCGAGACAGTTGTCATTAAATGCCCACGTGAATGGTTTAGATATTGTCGTGCAATATTGAAACGTGATTGTTGTTCGTTACGCATACGCTGTAGAGAAATGAAAGACGGCGAATTAATGGTAACGAGATTGGCATGAAATACAACGAATCACTATTACAACAACAAGTCGTACAGCAATTGCGTGAGTGGGGAACTGTTGCCTTTCACGTTCCTAACGAACGCAACATGGGGGTCGCCGATGCTATGAGAATGAGAACCATGGGTCTCACCAAAGGTGCCCCCGATTTAATTTGTTGGACACGCAACGGCAAATGCTGGTGGCTGGAATTAAAAACACCTAAAGGCAAACGCTCACCAGAACAGATGTGTTTCGAAGAGCTTGCACACAAATTGCATATAGAATATCGTGTGGTTCGTTCGCTTGATGATATAAAAGATATTGAATACTGGTCTGGACATATGATATAATACATTAACCAAAAGGATGCGACATGGATGAAGAAAAGAAAAATGCTTGGACAGCTGTAATGTGGATTGCAGTTGTTTTTTTAATTGTTATGCTGTTGTGTGGGTGCTCCCGTAAAACACCAGTATCAGAAATAAACGACGGTATACAACAAGAGGTTGTACAGCTTGTAGATTATGCTAACAACAATATGGATATGGATGCCGATAAACAATTGTTGCTTAAAGGTGCACAGCATTGTGCTGCACGTGCAAACGATTTAACACACACGTGTGAAGAAACCATTCGTGCTTATAAAACAGAAGCATCCGGATGGAAGCTCGCAACAACATTGATGTCCATCATAGCAGCGTTGTTAGGGTTGGCGTGGATTAGAAAATAAAAAAACCTCACCGTTATGAAAGGAAGGAAAGCTAGAGAAAAAGAAATAAGCGGTGAGGTAAGAGGGTGTTAAGGTGTACTTAACAAAACAATACTATCAATTATTGTTATTCTTGTCAATAGTTTTTTTAGGAAGCTTCACACCGACCTTTTGTTCTATTTGATTTTTAAAATTTAATGTCAACAAATCAAAAGCCTTTGACCCCGTTATGTCTTTTAGGTTTTCAAAGCACGACATGATTTCTATGCCAGCAAAGAAACTAAATATAATTCGCCCCAACTCTAATGACCCACTGGCCCACGTAGGAAAGACCAACATTTCGCACACGTGGGCGAGCAACCCAGCGGATAGGTACGTTATCATTTTCGGGACAACTTTGCGTAAGGACGTGGAATTTCTACGTTGATTGCGATATGGTGCGGCAACTAAACCTGTGATGGTATCGGCAGCTATACAAATCAAAAGCCCCAGCATCGCCGATTGAATGCCATAAGTAAGGGACGCAATTGCGCCACCAATTCCGTATATAAACTTAGGAAAGGTCCAAGATATTTTATACATATGACTCCTAGTCCTGCTACTATATATTATATATCTAACAGGACCAAGAAATCAATATTTATTTAATAAGTTTTGCCAGTGCCAGAGTCGCTTTCACACCAATGTGCTTTGGCTAAACTCTTCTCAGCATCAGCCACGTCTTTGAGAATGTCCGCAGCAAACATCATTTGCTGTGTGGTCAACTCGCCAGAGTCAATCATGCGTTGTACCTTGTCTAACAAGGTCATGCCCATACGATGCATATGGTCACGCATCTGCATTTTTTCTTCATGTGTCATGGTTAATCTCCATCGGTTGTGTCATCTGTGGTAATCGCAACAGCGGCACTTGATGTCGCATAAGCAATATCACACGGTGTGTTTAAAAGAATTACATACGGCGTTCCTTCCGAAGGAACAATGTAATAACCTCTGTATCTTTTACGTGGTTGCAAATGGTCTGTGCTGATTGGCAACCCAAAACGGTTCTTTAAATCAGCTGTTGCACCGTTTACAGTTATTGTAAAATCAACAGGCGCACCCAAAATAACAGCGTTTGGATTCAAACATAATACCAAATCAAACGGCATCAAGTTTGCAATGTTGTTGCTATTTGTTACCGTTAACAACCCTCCGGTTGTCATGCTAGTGGCTCTATGTAAATTGCAATTGCAGTCCATTTTCGTCTCCATAGGTTATAGGGCGGAGAGGAAAGGAAGCTCCGCCCAATAGGTTAGAAGCCGCAGCCACAGCCGCTGCAGAACGGCGAAGGTCCTGCGTTATAGCTGAAGGTGTTCGGGTAACGAACAACACCAGATGTAGCTTGTGCTAATTCAAGCGAGTTGATTTTACCCTGCAAAGCTTCAATCTTGTTTTCGGTGATAGCGTCCAATACCTTCTGTACTGCCGCTGTTGTGTTTGCGTTGATAGCCGCTGTTTTTTCCAAACTGCTTTAATTTCATTCCACATAGTTCATCCTTTTTTGTTACGAGTTAGTGCTGGGCAAATCAAACAATACCGTTCCACTTGCAGCCCCGAACGGTGCCGTTGTTGAATAACCAGAAAGGCCTTCAATAATCGATTGTACATTTGACGGAAAGTGCAGAGTTATACTTGGAATCCCTGTGCACATACCACTGAATTGATTTGTTCGCGTTCCAAACGATGCAGTTGTTATTGCTGGGAAAGACAGTGATGTAAGACTTGTACACCCAGAAAACATATATTGACAAGCGTTAGAGCCCAAAGTCTTTAATGAAGATAAGTTAACGCTTGCTAACAATACACACCCCCTAAACATTGCGCTGCATCCAGACGTTCCGCTTATTGTTTCCAATGAACTAAGGTCAGCACTTGTTATTCCTGTACAACCTTCAAACATACTTTGGCACGCAGTATTATCGCTTACCGTTTTTAAGGCAGAAAGATTTGCACTCGTTAATCCTGTACAGTTAGTAAACATAAACGCACAGGCGTTGTTAGCACTCAATGTTTCTAGAGAACTTAAATCAAATCCAGTTATGCCAGTACACCCACTAAACATTTCCATGCATGCTCTAGAACCGCTTATTGCCTCTATATCTGACATATCAACAAGACCAGATATTGCGAGATTACTAAAATATGCATAAGTAAGAGCACCGTCATACACGTCTGTTACTCCAGCAAAATCCATAATATGCGTGGTCGTGGTATTTGGTACAAGTTTGCCATTAGCATCTAACTGAAATTCGCGATATAGTCCTACTGGACCAGACCCACCAGAACCTTTAACAACTTGATTTATAATCATTGTCGACTCCTTACATTGCTATGACATTGACCGTTAAATCATTCGTCGGCGTTGTGCTTGCCGTGAACGTCAGACTGTCTGTCGCTTGCGCCGTGCATAAAATGCCAGCAGCTGTATAGTCCGCCTGGCTTGCTGGCGCTGGCGCCACAATCACTACGGCTGTTGTTGTCATGCCAGATACTGTGATTGTCTGACTGCCGCCCGACCAATCTGCTGCCGCAAGTGTGATGGCAGTGCTTATTTTCGCTGTTGGTTGGACATCAATACGATTCCAATCAGCAACCTTGCTTTCAACTAAAATCATATCATTCGAAGATGGTGTCCCAGTGTAACTTATACCATACGTTGTAAGGTCGGCTTCAAAGTCACCCCTTGTCCAAGAGCCGTTTTTATACGCGAACAAATACCAACCAGCCTTACCATTGGTTTCTTGGTTAAACCGATTATTATCAACAAGTATGTCAGTTAACGAACCTCTTATACAAGTCGCAGTTAATTCTGATTGGGCAAGTAACGCTGATTTATAAAAATATCCATTTTCATAATTCTGCGTTGTTGTTCCATCATATTCTGCTATTCCACCAACATAATCATTGGATACCAATCTTCCAACAATTCTTGATGTCGTTGGCAAATCAATAAATGTGGTATATGAAGCAGAAGTCTGCGATGAAGTTGCCAGATATGGTGCGGCATATTCATCAGTATCAGCATCATTCGTTCCAATTCTTGCAACAGAAGACATTATCGGGTATCCAAGATTTGTCGCATTTTTGAATATCAAAGATAAGGCACTTGGGTCCGAATTGTTGTATCCAAGTTTTGCATCCATAAATATGCCAGTTACTTCTTTTTCATCAACAACTGCATAACTCATATCAGTCCCATTAAACAGAACATCTGCAAAATATTTTCCATTTGGCGAACTTACTCTTATTTCCAATTTTGAAGACAATGCTTTATTGTTGTTTATTCCAGCAAAACTTATTTTAATCCCATATGTTTGCCCAAAACCATATAATGTTCCAGCACTAAAATTTGATGAAGCATAATGGTATCCTGCTGGAAATGCCCTGTTCATAACGGTATAGCCAGACATCGCATTATAATAAGTATTACTAAATTCCCAGAATTCTGGATAATATTTTTGACCCGTTATCACATTCTTTATAACAGATATTTTATGTGCACCTTCAATATTTTGTCCAGTTGTTCCAATTGCTGTATACCAACAGGTTGAAGCAGTGCCAATAATAAGGTTTGTCCCACCATTTTCAACACAGATAAGATTGTAGTTAATAAGATTATTTGATTGCAACATAGTATATTCGTCAGCAGTTAATGCCGTTTCACCATCATACACTAAATAAGCATTTGCATCGCATTGACGGTTTTGATATTCATCTGTTGACAATTCAAATTCATACTTAAAGGTGGCTTTTGCCAATGGTGCCATTCCATTGCTTACATTAGCAAGTCGTTGCCAATAGAATTCATACTTTCCATCTGGTAGGTTTTCAACAGAATATTTGAAAGTTCTGTAATTTCCTTCCTGATACTCTGGCAAGAAGTCTGCGCTTGCCGCCCATTCAATTTCATCACCATCACTACCAGAACCAGATTGAACATCTATCTGTTGCCAATGATAACCTATAACAACAGGTGCAAGATAATCAACTGTCAACACATCACCATTGTTAGGATACCCATCAACAGATATTCCATAATTTTGTAAATTCACATATTCGTTGTTGCATAACCAATTACACCCACCATCTATTATGGTCGCTTCAATATAATCATCTTGCTGTGGTGTGCCAGTTATTGTTATACCATAACCTTCAAGTTCGAAAGAACTTAAATCCCCAAGATTCGCTTGGTAAACATTGCTAACATCCCAAGACGACCCGTTATACGTAAAGGTTAGACCAAAGTAATCTGGATTACTGAGAGCTTCACAAATGTCATAATACGCACTTGTATTAGAACTAAATGTGGTATTGCCAGTATGCGTAATATAAGATACTTCTTCGGGGTAAGTTTCTGCAACAAACGCTAAGTTTTCATTAGCGGTCGGTTGACGATATTCAACATAAGTATTAACATCCACAGCCAGATTATATAACCCAGAACCAGTTGTCTGACTTATTGTCGCGAACGGACTACTGTATTCACTTGTAGATTCATAGAAGAAGCCTTTTGTTATTCCAACCTTTGCCGCATTATATGTCACTTCTAATGTATCGCCATTATTTGGACTTCCATTATACGATATTCCATAATTACTAATGTTCACAGTTTCGTTATTAACTTGCCATTCAATCGCACCAGACTGCGGAACAACAGAACCAATAACTGTATCATCAACTTCTACCCCTTGTCCATTATAGTCAATAATAATACCGTATGCTTCCAACTCGTCATCATAAAAATCTCCAAGGTCTGAACCACCACCTTCACCCAATTCGGTTACTCCCCATTGTGGTGCATACCCATCTGTGCTTTTACAAACAAGTTGTATTCCATTGTTTCCACGAGCACCAATATCTTGGAAGTTTGCGGCAGATGAAGTTACGGTCATATTCCCAACAGTTGTTTCAAACGAACATTCTGTGTTAATATTTCCACGAACCTTGTCATCAACCTGTGGCGTTCCTGTTATAGTAATTCCACAAGATTCAAGATTTGACGTGCTTAAAGTTCCGATGGCTGGACTTTCCCAACCCCCCATAACTACTTTTATGCTCCATTGATTACTTCCTGCATACGTGAACGAATAATTGCTTTCAACAGGGTAACTGGGGTCTATCATATTTTTCATTAACAAAAATGCAGAACCCGGTGATGCAAACGATATATTACCTGTGACTGTAACATAGGTTGCAGAAGACGTATCGTGTGCAACAAAATCCATTGTTCCACCATCTGCTAACTGGGCTACACCCTCAAAAACATCTACATCCACATATAAATCATATAAACCACTTCCGACAGTTTGTTCGATAACCGCAGATTCTTCTGCTGGCTCTACTGTTGCACCTATATATTGAACGATATCACCTAAATTACTTGCAGAAGCAGTTGGCATTACAGGATATTGCTGAGCAGAAGTGTCTGCCTTCGCACCCTGTTCCGCTGTCGCCCATGTCTTCCAACCACTCACATCAGTTCCACCATTCCAATATGTATATTGCCATTTATAAGGTGCAGTATTTCCACTCGTGCAAGTCAAAACAATCACTTTGTTTTGTGCTGTCGTTCCATCTATTATTTCAACAATAACTTCTGCATTAACCATACTCGCTGGCAAATCACTAAATGTCACTTCACCAAGATATGCTTTACCCTTAGTCGCAGTTGTATCAGCCGCAACAGCATCACAGAATGCTTTTGTTGTTCCAGAGGTTGTCCATCCATTAGGATATGTTAAATATGTTGATAATTTAATATCACCAGAACCCATTAGTGAATTACCATTAACAGATTTGATATTAACTTGACCTGTTTGCCCATTAACAGATTCAACCTGACCCTTTTGGTCGGTATCTTTCCATGCGGATGTACCACTATCCCATACCCAAATGGTGTCTGTGGAACCCAATATAGCAAAATCACCATCCGAAGCTGTTGGATGGGCTGTCTGCAGAGCCGTCAAATCGGCATAATAACCTAAATTGTGTGGGTCAGAGCCGCCGCCCCCACCACCATTAGCACCAGCTTCTTTGAAAAATTTACCTTCAACAAACAAGGACATGTCTCACTCCCTTAGGCTACAGTAATTTCTTGTAATTTCAATCCGGCAACATATATTTCTGCTGTTGAATCAGAACAACTAAACGATACAAATTGCAACGAACGTGCATATGGGCATTCATATACCGACCCTTCCGCACCATCAGACAATTGTACTGGCAACGCATTATATTCACCAGTAAAGTCTGGATTCGATGTGGCACGAATAATCACGGCTGACGAAGCCTTTACAACTTCCACCGTAATTGGTGTATAGTGATGTGGCACAGGTTCTGATGCCGTTTCAACTTTATACAAAGTGTTTAATTTAATTTTTACAGCTCTGGACATTTTGTTCTCCTTGTTGTCTTTATTATACGACTGGGCTCATGTTTTTGCAACATGTTTATTGTTCTGAATACGGATATCTTTCTCTAATAGCGTTACGCTTTTCTGTTCGTTCTGCAATCAATTTTGCTATTTCTTCTGATTCTGGTTCGTCGTCACGCAAGCGTTGAATATGTGCCGTGATTGGGTCAACTTCTGCAATGTATGCTATTTCACGTTGTTTACTTTGATATTCATTATCTATCGCTGGCGCAAACCCTTTCAGATATTTATCGCCATTGTATGCGGTTTCAATATCTTTGTCTGCATATTCAGCAATCGCTTCGTCAACCGTTTCCTCTGTGAACATTGGTTCATAGTGTGTTTCGGTGTGTTCGCCAAACTTGTTTCCAGTTTCATAATCAATATCAGGCACAGTTTCTGTGACTTCCTTTGCCAACATTAAAGCGGTTGCACGCAATTTATCGTGGTCGCTGTCCAACAATATGAATTTTTTATTATCGTCAATTATTCCAAACATAATTTAACTCCTTATTTTGCGCCTTCGGCATATACAAATCTAAAAAATATAACAGCCTGCGGCATATACAAATCTAAAAAATATAACACTTGATGCAGTATAACTAACAGAACATATATCGCCTTTTCTTGCTGGTATAAATCCATGACAACCGCCACCATTTATTGGCACCCATTGAAAAGATTGAACACGCCCAGCGGTTGTGTTTACCATCCCAAAAAACTGATTAACATCGGTTGTGTTTACTTGCCACGTAAAATACCCATCAGCAGGTGCCGTATATGTAGAACCTGTTGCGCCCAATGTTAAATCTATATATTTATCACCTGGCATTGCTTGGTGTGCTATATATTCTGTGTCGTTGTAATCAACTGCGTGGAACACTTCGTTTGTCCTGAAGCCAGATATTACTGAATTTGTTAAGCTACATGCTCCTACAAAGACGCAACTACGCGGCGTTCCGCTATCAAGACAATAATTTGTTCTTTTGTCATAACCGTAATCACCATTGTATGCTATTGCGTCGTTTTCCAGAACAATCGCTACATCCATCGTTAAAGACGATACTGGTGTTAGTGTTTTTACCGACGTTATACTTATTTCTGTGCTTTTTAGCGTTCCATCTGTATTTCTTCCATTTGGAATTAAACCTTTTACCCCAGGCAAAACAAACGCCGTTGACCCAATATAACCAAAGCCGTTAAATACTTTATTCCTGTAGTTAACATGGTCGTTTGTCACGGCAAACAAACACAAAGGGAAAGCAAGCGTTCCGTCATTTGTTCCGCCGTTTATATCGTATATCTTATTGTCCGTTGTATTATAATATGCCCAGGTAGATGATGTAGGTGTCGTTGTGCCAGAGCCTGTTTTTGACTTCAATTTAAGCTGAGACCCATCGGAAGTAATCACTAAGTTATATGTTCCAGCTGGTAATATAGATGCAGGAACCAAAATAGATATATCGTTTTCAATCGTCAGAACATCAAATTTTGGCGTAGTTCCATCTTGTTCAAATCCGTTTGGCACATAAAGTTTGGACCCTGCTTTTAATGTAAATCTGTCATTACTATATTCCAGTTTTATATCTTGCGGTATTTCTGTTAAACAATTAGTAACATTTGATGACCAATTACCAATGTTTGCCCCTGTGCTGCTAAGATTGCTTAAATCAGTGTCGGCTTTTGTGTTTAGCGCCGTTGTAAGATTTGTATTGTCATACGGGTCGCCTGTAATACCACTAAAACCTATAGATGCCGATGACGCAGCATTTTTCCATTTGCCCGCATCAGCGTCATATCTTAAAAATTCTCCATCAGCAAGAGACGATATGTTTGTATCTGTCAATCCCGACAAAGATTCAGACGCTAAATAACCAGCATCATTTACCAACGAGCTAATGTTGTCCCCGGGCTGAACAGCTGTTGCACCTGCAGCAGCGCCACTACGGATTGTTGTTAAATCAGATATTGTTGCCTGTTTGCCGTCAAGCGCTGTTTGTGTAGCTGTTGATATTGGCTTATTTAAGTCAGATGTGTTATCGCAATTGCCGAGTCCAACTTGTGTTTTAGTAACAGCGTGCGGGTTGTTTTTATCTGCAATATGCCCATCCATTGTACCTTTGTTGACAGTAATCTGGTTTTGCAAACCACTATCCAAATTAGTCACATATGTTTTGTCAGCCAATTGATTCGTGTCAGACGCTGCTGCAGGTATTTTTGCTTCAATATCATCAAGTCTGTGTTCAACACCAGAGAAATCTACGATATTTTCCATAACAAGCGCTTCAATTTGTTGTTCACGCATAGTCATGGTATCAAAATCTCGTTCAATCTGGTCTGGGTCAATACGACCAATCACATAATCTGATTTCTGCGTAAATGGAACGTCACGCAAAATGTTAAGTTTAGTGCCAACCGGTGGTTCTACAGCCAATACAATACTTAAACCATCGGGCGACAGCGTATAGTCTGTGCCATAGACCAATGGAGTATCATATATCGTTTGATACGTCACCTTAAGTTGTGGCGTATCGTCTTCAGGATTCTTGTAATAAACGAACCCAATTGGATAATCCAACCGTCCTGCTGTAGTTGTATAAACACTTTTTGCAACGTCACTATTTATCATCGCATTCTCCTAATGGTTTTATTGTACTATTTGCCTTCGTCTTTTTCAACATTTTTTATGCCGGCTCGTTTATTTGCATAGTTTTCAGAACGACCAATTGCACGATATAAACCTGCCTTTAATTCTTGTGGCGTTTCTGCTGTTGCTGCTTGGTACGCACCAGCGCCACCGCCTATCAAATTCTTCAATCCAACAATTGGAACTGTCGCAGATATACCGTCTATAACCGCATCATCCCAATCGCCTTTTGATAATTTTCTAAGGTCTTGTGTTAATATCTTAGACATCGGGGTTCCAATATCACCACGACCACCGAACAAAGACGATATAATTGGAGCAATTACACTGTTACCAACTACAGAACCACCAACAATTGCTGATATACCTTCTTGTCCAAGTGATTCATATACTTCTTTGTCGTTTTCTTCGTCGTTGTCGAACAAATCTATTACACCCGCCGATATCAACGCAAACAATATCATGCTTGATAATGTTGACGCAATTTCTTTTGCTGCATTACCAGCCGTGCGTTCACCTTGTTGCGCTTCAGCAATAGCAGAAGCCATCGATTTAACCTTTTGTATACCTTCAGATGAGAATCGAGCAAGTTCACCACGAATATCACGACCCCATTCTCTTTGCAATAAAGAACGTGTCGCTTGGTTGCTCGATGCCTGATGCTTAACAATAGCTTCTGACAACTTATCGCCTGCCTTATCGCCGTATTTAGCTTCATACTGCTTCAACAAGCCATAGCCACCAATGACATTTGATGCCAAGTCACCAGACAACATTGGTGTATACCCTGCACGACGTGATGCTTGTGTTAATGCAACCAAATTGCTTACGACTTTCTGTCCCTGAGGTCCAAGCTTATCAGACCGCTTTGCCCAGTTCATTAACAACGAGTCGGTGCCGGCCGTTTGCTGAGTTAACATTTCATCAATGTTCTGACCCTTGTAACGATTACGTATATACGGAACTTTTTCCATCATATACTTTGCCGCTTCAATCGGATGTGTTGCCGCCCATGCCGTGTCAGCCCAATACTGTGCCTGATTATCTGCAAGACCCCAGAACCCACTAACGTTAGCCAAGTTCTTCATAAACTGTAATGGCTTCCATTGCAACAAACCACCTGTTAGATTACGTGCGGCTATATTTAATGATTGTGAACCAACTAAAGACTGCTCACGCTTTGCCAAGAAGTCGTCCAACAAAGCTAAGAATCTATCGTAACGACCTTCGCTACCCATGTTTGCTCTAGCCAAACCACGAATGCGTCTTGAATTGTTCCACATATCTTCCGATAGTTTTTCACGTGCTTGTGTTGGATAGTCGTCTGTGTATTCGTTCTTTTCGTAACCCATAAGGTCTTTAATTCTGCGAATTGTAGAATACACATGGTTGTCCGCACCAGCGACACGCTGCACATATGTGTTAAATATTTCACGAGCGTCAACGTCTAACGATATAGCATAGTCTTTACCTTCTTTACGTGCTATGTTAGAGTTAACCTTACGGTCTCCCGTTGCAGCGTGAATTGCTTCAACTACTGGCCAATATGGTTCGTCCTCTATTGTGTCGCCTTCTTGTTCAAACGATTTCTTATACTGCGTCCACTTGTCTTTAATAAATTCCTGCATCGTATCGGCATACTTTTTCTGTTCTGGTGTCAACGCATCAATTACGCTCTGCATTTGTTTTTCGTTTCCACCAAAAGCATTCAACATGTTTTCACGTGTCTTCGGATTTTTTGCGTGCAGATATACATTCATAGCGACCAGTGGCGATATCTTCATAGATATTGGGTCACCTGTTAACGGGTCGATGGCATAGTCTACATTAATAGATTCAACAGATGCCTGATTTGTAAACGCATCACGTTCAATATTATTTTTAAACCCAAGCGCCTTTTTAATACGTCCGTCAAATTCTTCCATCAAGCCTGTCGCTTCGTCATCAGAACGATTCATTTTGCCAATCAAATCAAAATGGTCGACTAATTTCTTTCCACCAATAGACCACAATGCTGTATTGATGTCACCGTTGCCAAACAATTTAGCGAACCATCTTGGTGCTGGTTTTGCTTCTTTAATGATTTGCATAACTTCTTTAGCATCGGTTGCATAATCATTACCTGTCGGTTTTTCGTCGGCACGTTTTTCTAAAGCAGACTTACGTTGCTTTTTCATATCACCAAGTATTTGCGATACATCAAACGTGTCTTCGTTAATTGTTGTTTCGTTAATATTTTCCGACTGTCCTGTTTCGCCCTTCTTTTTCAATGCTTCTTGTAATTTATCAATGGTTGTACCTTCTTTAATTGATTCGCCAAACTCACGTTCTGTACGTTCCATAAATGTTTCTGGAGACATACCTTGAAACGCATCTTCAAGTATCTTCATTCCATCAACACCGGTATATGTTTTCAAAATATTATACAACGACAACACGTCTTCTGGTGCCAATGCGTTAATATCACCAGCAGCATAATCACGAATCTTGCGAGCCAGTTCGTCTTCGCCCATGGCTTTTGCCATTGCAGCCAATGTTTCGTCGTTCTTCTTTATTAATTCGTTCAAAGCATTTTGATACACCGTTAATTGTTTTTGAATCGACGGTATCTTTAATTGCATCGCTATTGCATTTGCTGCATCAATATATTGTGCAGATTCGGCTGCATCAAAACCAAACGCTTTTCCTATACGACGACCAAGACGTCCAAGCGCATACGCAAAATATTCACCAGTATCTTTTTCGTTTATTTGACCGAGTAATTTATCCATGCGTTTTTCGGCAACGTCTGCTTTCTTGCCAGATTTTGAATATGCTAAACGGTCTGCCTCGTCTGGCATTTTTTCCATAACGTTCTTAGCTTTTTCTTTACCATATACTTTGGCAATCGCATCAAAATATGTTGGTAAAAATTCTTTATAATTCGTGCCTTTGCCTAATTGCGTATCTAACATATGACCAAGTTCATGCAATATACCACGTTGTACCGGGTCGATTGTTGGAAGTCGTTTGTTTGTCACTTCCATTAAATCAACCGCTTCGCCTGTAGACTCCGTGTTAATATACAATGTGTTTGTTCTTGGCACGTATTCCATTGGCTCGCCATTACGAACGATAAACCGTGGCATTCTAAATGTCCCACCATTAAGCTCTATAAGTGGCGCTATACCACGCATTGCACGTGATATCATAACTTTTAACGACTCGTCCATGTCTTTTGGCAATGTGTTGTATACTTGTGTATCCATCTTCGCCATATTTTCCATAATCTTAGCAGACTGACGTGTGCCAATTTCTTTTGCATATGCAACCGCATCTGGCGACAATCTATCGAGTACGCCCATAAGTGTTTCATTCTGTTTGCGTTTGAAATACGCCTGACCTTCTGGTGAAGCCATGGCTGCAATAATTTCAAGGGCGTCTTCTTTCGTATACAAACCTTCAGCTGACAATGCGTTTACTGCTTCGTTTAAATCTTTCACAAATTCTGGTGCGTCTGCACGTATCTTGCCAGCTAATATCTGCTCTTTGGCAATCTGAAACCTTTCAGCACGAGCCTGCATTGGAATACCAACAATACCACCAACTGCACCAAGTACCAATGCCATTGTGCGTTCGTTTAATCTTTCTCCAATACGGTCATCACCCATATCGTATGTAATATATTGTTCTAATGCTTGGTCGCCATATTCAGTAAGACTTTCTATAGCCATACTGCCAACACCTTGCAACCTTGCAGCAGCCATACGTTTACCATAATTCTGTACAAACTGACGTGCTGCCGATAACCTACCGCCTAACACGCCCCATAAACCAAGCGAATTTAATGCGATAGAACCCGCTGTCCCAACTGCCGCTCTACCAAGTCTTGCTTGCGGGTTCATTGGAACACCCATTAACTTTTGATAATCTTCCAATCCTTGTGCAGAGCCAAACAATGCGCCACCAATACCTGCTGATAATGCAGCGGATACTGCCGGAGAAACCCCAGCCCCTCCTGTCATAATGCCAATTGCAACTAAAAGACCTACCTGCCCTAATACATCAGGTATACCGGATACCAACGTGGTTGAAAATGGCGCAAATTCTGTAAGTCCTAAATTGTTTCTGCGTTCATAATCAGCAACTGCCTTGTTCCACCAATCGAGTTCGTCGTGCACAACATCTTCAATTGCCTGTGTTTTTGCATTTAATGCGTTCTTAACGTCTTCGTATTTATCACCAAGCAATAAATCAATTCCTGCCTGACCATAATTTATAATTGTGCTACCAAGAATACCCGCCGCCAAAGACGTCTTATGAATCAAGCCAAACAAACTTGTTGGCAATTCTTCTGTTTTCTTAATCAAACCAGAATACCACGGTTCCGTAATATCAAAGCCTGCATTTGTATAACCGACATACGACGGTACGTTACGACCACCAATCATTGTGGCAACTTGATATGCAAGTTTTTCTGGGTCCATAGTTTCACTCATAACCTCAAGGTTATATTGTGGAATCTTAACCTTGAACGGGGCAACTGTTGTGTTCAACAATTGATACCGACGACCAAATAACGCCGGATTACCTTCAGCACCACTAATGTCTCTTAATGTAGAATCTGTCGAAATGTTTAAACCTGCATCGCCAGCACGTAAGTTTGCAACATTTACGTCGCCTTCTGCCGTTCCTGCTGATGCAGCGCCACGCCAATCGCCTAATCCATATACAGATTGCGAATAATCTGTCGCACCATGAATGCCTTGCTTATAATTTGTAGCTATTTTTTCTGTTGCAGTGCCTTCTTCTGGTATATTAACCCCAATACTCTTGTCTATTGGCTCTGACGCCTCTGCCAACTTAGCCATTTTATATGGCGACACGCCACCACCTGCAGCAATCATAGAACCCAAGCCCAAATTAATCTGCGGTTGTTCTGCTTGCGCTTTAGATTCATTTAAAGCCGCTACTATCTTTTCTGCAGATTCTTTGTTCTGTTGTACAGGCGAAGCATCTGTTGTCTTTTTGATTGCAGATGCGATTTGTTCAGCTATTTCTTTGTTTGTCTGCATTATTGTTCACCCTGTTTTGCTTTTTTTGATTGCTGTTGAATCATTTTTGTTAATGGTGTAGAATAAACTTTGCTTTCTTGATGTGTTGTAAATTCTGTCGGCGTATAATTAAACGCAGCACCGCCTTTACCATATGTCACAGTGGCAAGATTGTCATACCATCTTTGTTTTGCGTCTTTTTGTTCTTGTTTTAACGCTGGTTCGTGCATGTTGTTTGACAAATTTAAAAAGTCATTAAATATTCCATCTCTAATTTTAGTAGCGTCTTCACCAGACATGCCTTGACCTATAATAATATCTGTTTGTCCTTGTGCTTCTAATACACCAAGCATTCTTTTGTATGTCAAACCAATCTGATAATCGTTGATACCAGCAAGACCAACCATTTCTCGCTCTGCACCATTCATAGCCAATGCATCTGCATAAACGTTCATCAAATATTCCAACTCAGAGCCATAAACGACGTCTTTGCCTGTTTCTTTTTTATAATTGTCACGTAAAACAGATGTTAATTGCCGTTGCCAGCGGGTTTCTTGGTCGTTCCCGCGTCTATCAAGCACAGCTCCAACAACGGATTGTGTTGTTCCGACTTGTAATGGGTCTATACCAGCACCAAAATTCTGCGCTACATCACTCCAACTAGAACGTGCCATTGTAGTATATTCATTTGGCGCCTTTTCAAGACGACCAAACGTAATATCACGAACCATTTTTGCAGGCGATGGTCCTTCCCACTTCTTACCAACTCCATACAACAACTTCTCGTCCCTAAAAGTTTCATACGGAATAACCTGTTCGTTCGCTGCATAAACCGCTTTATCGACAATGCTTGTTATTTTCTTTTGTGTGTCTTTATCAATCGCATAGAACAATTCACTGTTTACAAATTCGTACATTTGATTGAATTTCTCGCCAGTTAAACGTTCGCCCTGTCCAACCAAATATTGGTTGATAAGATTGTTTGCTAATTCATTTGCCCTAAGCGACACCTTACGAATATTCATGCAGTCTTCTTCGTATGTTCTTGCTTTCTTTAAGGCTTCACGACGCACGTCTGGGTTGATATCTTTCGTTGTTATAGAACCTACAACGTTTCCTTTGTTGTCAAGCAGTTCTATTTTGGCGTTTGGGTTATCCAATAACATTTGCATTTTGAAATAACCGGTGTCTTCGTTGTCCATCTTGTATAATAATGTATCAACCAACGCTAATTCAAGTTGGTCGTCTATATCTTTTGTTGCTTGTTTTTTAAGAGCCTCACGTTCCTTAGCTTCTTGTTCGATTGTTTTTTGTATAGACGCTTTTAACTCGGTTCTTTCTTCTGCAGAAAACGTATCTGATTCCTTCGGGTTTTCTAATAACTTTATAGCATCACTATAACGTCCCGCATAAACCAAATTCTTTATGTTGGTTGTTTGAACATCCCTGTCAAAAGAAAATATCATTTGTTCTTGAGTTGCACGGTCCATATTAGCAACCATGTTATCAAGTTCTTGACGTGCTTGTTCATATGGTTTTTTCCCTTCTGTAACTTCAGACGCAAGCATCGGAACTGTATCTTTTGCTTTTTGGATTGCAAAAGTTTGCTGTTTTTTAAACACAAGTTCTTTAGCACGCAAATCTGCAGCAGCAAAAAATTCCGGATTGTCACGCATAAAACGTTTTCTTGTTGCAACATCATATTCACCAAGCTTATACTGCAACCCATCGTTGAAACGTTTTAACGCATCATCATAATTATTGTCAGACGGATTTTCTTTGTCCAATTCATTCATAAAATCATCAACAGAATGCGACATTGTTGCACGTGCGTTTGTGTCTAATATGCTTTGAGAATATTCTGCGACCTCTTGTGACGCACGACCAAGTGTATTAAAGGCATCTGCCAATGGTGTTATGTCCGGCTTGGCTAATGAAACTTTTTGTGCTTCTGGCGCACTCCACGAAACTTGATTCTTATGAAACTCTGGCATAACTTTCTCCTTTAACCGCCCCAAGCACCATACATACCACTATTATCAACCGCACCTGTATATGTCGTACGAGGTGTAGATGCTCCACCAGCGCCAGCACCCCAACCCATAGTTTTGCCGGCTGCTAGTACTGCCATTGATGTATTCCCTACACCTTTAATCGACGATGCTAATATACCCATTCTGCGATTATAATCTGCCATCTTAGCGTGCTGTTTATACATATTTGCTTGTGTGCCATACTTAGCAGCTTCTGCATCATACTTATACTTTAATGCAGACAAATCTTCTGATAAATTAAATGCGCCTTCATATAATGCTGATTGTGCCGAAGTGCCAATGTTCCCAGACGCAGACATCATGTTGGCGCCCGTTGCTAAATCATGACGGCCTGCACGATACCGTTGCGTTACATTCAAAGACTCTTCTTGATACGCTTGTTTTTGTGACTGTAAAGCTTGTGCACGATTTATTTTAGCTTCAGCTTCAGCAAACTTACCCTGCTGATTAACCTGAATGCCTTCAACAACAGCGCCGGCTGCAGTAGCCGCTACTGCTGTAATCGCTGCAATAGTCATCGTTGTCGCCGCCATTTCACGTTTCCTTTATATATAAATGATACACCGTTCCTAGTTTTTCTTCAACAAAATTTGTTCTCTGAAACCCAAAAAATTCTGCAAATCTTGCAAACTTCGGATTCGTTTCATCAATCAATACTAAAAACTTAAACCCTATCCTGTCGAAGATTAAGTCTTTACAAAATTGTACCGCCTTTCTTGTGTGTCTCCCTATGTCTTTACTTACTATCGCCCATACACCTGTCGTCATTATTAAATCACCAGTCGGATATTCTATACGACCAATCATCATTATCGGTTCGCCATCACATTCCATTACTTTTGTTTCAACGCTCGTGCGTATTACTTCTTCGTCGACTTTCCCGTTCTCCGTTGACGCCGCCAACAGCTTTTCAAAATCTTCTGGTCGTGCGTTTCGGAAAACATACTTCATCGATATATCTCCTGTATTGATAATATGTTCAATGGTTCTGGCGTATCACTGCGAATGTTTACGCCGGTGCCCGTTGTGTTTGGATACGGACCTTCACCTTGATTTGTGTTCTCAGCATATCCAAGAGGAATGTTTAATGTTGCGTCCCCGGTAAACAATCTATGCTGTGCACCCCATTCTTGTCCGTCGTTCCAATAATCGTAATGAAAATACTTTGTGAAGTCAACACTGCTTCCATAGTCAAATGCACCTGACTTATTCAACCGTATACTAATATATATGCTTTGCTGCTGGTGCCCTTCAACCTTTTGACCGAACGCAGGTTGTGTACGAATCTCCGATATCATCGGAATGCCAACCTTAAAGTATTTTGATTGTGGTAATATAATCGTTGGTTCGCCATTTGCATCTAATGTATCACGAGCAAACTGCGACATGTCTTCACCATAACGAATCCATACGTCTTTGTTTGCCAAATGCGGTATTGCCGTAAAATCCGCAAGAGTGCCATTCCCTGTTGTTATAACATCAAACATATACGTCGGATTTGCTATAGCCAAACGTTCGAATGTTATCTTTCCATTGTTACGAACAACAGCTACATATCCAGCTACTACATCGTTTGAATATGTTGTAACAAAATCTAATACCGGCGAACCAAAGGACAACTCAGAAAAGCCCATAACCTTTTGTTCACGAGCAAAATTAAACAACGACATTTCGTTTGTGTCGTGCAACAAATAAATATTACGGTCCATGTTGTTTAACGCCTCAATACGACGCACACCCTTTTCCATAATATGTTGCGTTAAATACCCAAGTGAATGTGGTGTATAATCTTCTATTGTATAATCATAACTGATTGTATACAATTCTTTACCGGTCGCACCGACAAACATATTGAGTTCTTTGTACTTCAATGGCACAACAGATTTGCCACCCATATTAGATATGTTTTCGACAACAGTTTGTGTTGGTGTTAATACATTATTTGTTCCGCCCTTAATGTTGTATTCACCAGAATACGAACCCATATAAACATTTTTGCGTGATAACACCCAATTGATAGCGCCAGATTCGTTGTTACCAATCAAATGAACAATTGCTGATGTATCAAGTTGCTCGCCGTATTCTTCAGTTGAAAAATTATAATAATCATCGGTTACAGATAATGCGTTCCACGCACCATAGCCTGCCGTGTTACAGACAAAACCAAGCCTGTTTCCTACCATATACACATCTGACGGATGCACGCCGTCTTTACCCCAAATAGACCATGCATAGTTTTCATATGTATTAACACCATTGTTTGTGTTATTTGGCAACTCTCCACTTTCAACTAATGCTGTAAACGAATTTGTTAACGTGTCAACATTAACGACGGTCGCCGTATTGCTTCCACTGTGTACATATAACCACGCAACGCCGGGAGGATTAGCACCAGGGTCTCCATCATATCTTATACCAAAAGTGTGTGAGGGTTGTATGTTGCCACAAGTACCAGCGGTTTCTGCTTTATACCAATGTCCGTTTGAATACGCATAATCCCCTTGTGAAACCGAACGGCCTTGCCACCAAGGAAGGACTTCTGTCTTGTCATTGAAATAAAATTTTATCTTACGACCAATCCATTCTTCTGGTTTGTAATTTTCAATTCTAACATATGCTGGTTCGTACGGAACGGATGTATAGGTTACAGCGGGAAATGTTGTGCTATTATATCTTAAATAAACAATTTTACCAACTTCAAGCTTCAAATAATATTCATCACCATTTTGGTGTCCCCCAACATTGTTTAATATTATTTGGTCTGCATGTAAATATGAACCCGGATATGTGGCTTCTATAACCTGACAAATACGCTCACGTGATATTTGGTCTGTAACACGATAGTGATGCCCGTTACTATCTGTATGTTCATCATTTTGTGTAACCTGATTACAGACACCAGAACACAATTCTGTATCAACACCGTTTCTGCGACGATATAATTTAACAACGGAATTATCTACCGTGTGCCCTTTTTCATTTGTAGGATAACCGGTTGGTGTCCATGTTGTATGACCGGGTCTGCCGGTTCTAACATAAACAGATTGGTCTGTCAATATTGCCGGAAAATTTGTTCTAACACTCATTGCCAAATTTGGAATCGACATCGTGACGGTTCCGCTAACCCCAGTAGACTCAAGTGTTCCAACATAGTCTTCCGTCGTGTCTATAGGAAAATATGGTATTTCTTTAAATTTGATATTTTCCGCTTGAAATATATAACCGCCATTAACTTTGTCTTGACCGTAAAACTTTACAGAAAACGGCTGCGTACTTTCATGTGCAAAAATAATAACATCGTTAATTTGTTTCCATCTAAGTTTTTCAACTTCAACAGACGACGGAAACGCCACGTCGGTTAACGGTTTATAATTATCACCATATATTAATCCGACTTTTAACTCATCTGCTGCTTCTGTCGCTTCGTCTCTACCCCAAACGACAAGAACTATCGGCTCATAACTATTTATAAACGGAATAAATTTTACGTTAGTCTTTCCAGCGTCAGGCGTTACTTCTGCAACATGTGTAGTACCATAAAATTTCTTAACGCCACCAGATATCTGTGACAACATATTCGTCATCTGCCGTGTTGACGAGTTAAATGACTCGAGGTCTACACGACCTGCAAGTTCGGGCGAATATTCGCCCGCATTAAAACTTGTATATTGGTGAACCTTTTTATCAGAAGCCGCCATAGTATCTTAACCTCGAATCTTGTGTTTCAGATGTCCCTGTAGCACTCGGTTCCATCTGCAATAATTGCTGTCTCCGAGCCGCAGATACTTCCTTATTATATATTTGATTTAAAAACGCAATGTCTGCATCCGTTCCCATAACCTTGCGTGCGATACGAACCGCTAACGCCGCTGCCACTACATCACAAAACAGCTGAGGCCATTTGGAAATTTCAACGTGGTTGCTCGTATATGGTATTTCGTCAATTGGAAATCTCGTATACAAATAATCAGACGTCAGAAAATAACTGTGACCTAATTCATACTGATTCTTTCTATACGGATAATATGCACTAAAGAAAAATTGTGATAATCTACTAAAGTCCGCCGGCAAATGATATGCTATGTACCCTTTAATTTCAACTTCAGGATGCGCTTCGATATCTACTGGCAACGCCTTCTGAACTTTATATGCAAAAAACCATTCAAACTTATCTAATTCGGCTCTAACACACTGAGCGTAATGCCGATTACACAATTGTGCATTTGGATTTGTGTTGTCGTCAATACTTTGAATATTGAGTCCACCAACATGGTCCAATGCATTGTTTGCGATATCAGTTGCGGTCAGTGTGTTAGTCATTACTTCGCCTCTATATTAGTCGATGTTCTGGATATCCAGTGCGAACACACGGTCTTCGTCCAAACGAGCAGCCGCCATAGACATGGAGGTGTAGATTTGACGAGCGTATGAATTTTCTGGCAATATGTCGATTTTTGTCGACAAGTCACTCCAGATACCAACGCAGATTGGTTTACCAGCTACAACCAAGCACTTTGTGCCGTTGTTGAACACATCAGCATCCGACAGACGAACGAACTTAACGCCACGATATGGTGCCATTTCGCCATCGCCCAACACTTGAGTGCCCATGTTGTTCCAGTTGTCATAACGTGGGTCTTCGAACAGCAAACGTTTTGCCGCAGAAGTGATATAACATATAACTGGATTCGCTACCGTATCAACGTCTTTAGCGTCAATCGCTTCCAAAACAGAATCCAAAGCTTCCGTAATGGTTGTGCCCGCCAATGGAGTAATTGTGTTACCCGCTGGCAATGCGACATATTCGTATGGAGATGTGATACCAGCTGGCGCTTCGCTACCCGGTGTTGTTACTTCAGCAACCAAGCTGATGTTTGTGATAGCAAAACCCAAAGCCGCATCATAGAATTCTTTATCCATGTGTGTTTTGAATGCTTTGATTTGTGCTGCACGAACTGCAGAGTCTTGGTCGACCAAGGTCAACAAATCGAATGTTGCAGATTTGCGGATGCAGTGTTCCACTAAGTGTGGTGCTGGCAACCAACGTGACTGCGCTGTTGCGGAGTCAACAACTGTCGTACGAACAGACGACAAGTCGGTAACAGTACGAACTGTTAATTTGCCCAACCAATCGATGACTTGAACGTCACGAACAGTCAAACCTGTTTTTAACAACGATGATTCAGCGGTACGAGTTTCGCCTTGCTGAATAACTGGTTCCATCAAGTTGGTATATTGCTGTGCAATCAACTCGGTTGAAAACCCATTAAAGCTTCCTGCCATAGTTTTATTCCTTTATTAATAGTTTTACACTTGAGGTTTCCCTCGGTTCTTGTGAGTCAACTATTGTACGGGATGGTTCTGCAATAAACCGCCTACAATGATTCCTCTTCTTTAACTCCCGCTGCTTCAGGTTCAGTGACGTTTGCAGTCGTCTCTGTTTCTTCCACAGGAAGGGTGTCGGTCTTTTTAGGTTTGGTCGTCTTTGTTTTTTTGGCGTCCTCTCCTAAATCTTCTTTAAATAAATCTACCACATATTGAAAAAATTTGCAAGTAGAATGTTTATCAAAATATCCCCAGCGTCTTACAACCCATTCTACGTCGTAACGTAACAAATTCAACGCAACTTTTCCATGACGGATGTGTCTGTCTCTATTCATGAACTTGTTCAAGACTTGGGATTTCGCTGTCGCTACCATTTAACGCTCCTTCGGTTGGTAAATTATCTATTCCAAATTCTTCGTGACGGTCTTCTCCCCATAGTTCCGTCATTCTTTCTTGGTGTATTTCTTCTTGTGCTAATAATTCTTTGCGAACCGCTTCAAATCTATCGCGTTGTTCTTCTGCGCCTTTTTCTGTTAGGCGTACTGCATACGCTTCAACAGCTTCATTCAACAACGTGTAATACAATTCGCCCTTTGATTTGTGCAAAAAGCAACCAATCACAATCGATTTTTTAATTTCCAAATCACCATGAATTGTTGGGTTGAAGTAATACACTTCAGACCCAATCGGATATGTTTCAATAGTTTTCATTTATTACTCCTGTACTTTCATCGCCAACGCCGTCAAACGATTCATTTCCTTAACGGCTTCTCTATCTGCCACTGCAAGTTTTGCAACGAACTCTTTGTCTTTCTTAAGTTCTGCAATCTTAAACTTCGCAATCTCTGGAGTTTCTTCACCGGCATTATAGTTTTGTAAATTCTTTACGCCACCATCTTTAGCACCAATACTATAAAATAATTTTGTTGCTTTGTCGGTTCCTAATGCTGATTCAATTTTGTTCAATTCGTCTTCGGTCAAACCGGTTGCTGACACAATGTCCCGAACTGCTTTCTGCGCCAATTCTTTTTTAACTTCGTATTCAGCTCCCCATTCTTTTTTCAAAGCTTCAATACCTTCATTGACTTTCTTGTTCCAGTCTTCGTCAGCATTTGCTTGAATAGTTTTGTCTTGTTCAACCATAAAATCAGACAATGCTTTTGCCTGCTTAGAACTCAGACCCAATTCAAATAATTTATCTGCCGCAGCTTTTGCAAAATCAGTATCACCAAGACCATAGTCTTCTGCTTTTTCTGGTCGACCAAGCTGCTTATAAACTTCGCTAAGGTCTCTGTTCCCATCTTTATCAGCTTTCGGTATGCGAACCAAATCGTTCTTATCCATGCCAACGTATGATTTAGTAGACCGAAAGCCGTCTATTAACGAAGCGGGGTCTTTATAACCAGAGTTCTGCAACCAGCCAATGTTCTCGTCTGAAAGCCCCCAATCTGCATAATATGGTTTGTTTTCGCCATCATTAGATGACACTGTATTCTGAATGTTTTCATCTGCCATTCTATCGTCCTTTAGTTTGCAACTATCTGTTGCGTGGTTAATTCCGAACCGTCAGGCATATGTGCCTTCTTTGGTTTCGGGTATAAAGCTTCTTCACGTGCGTCAAGTATCGCATCAACAATAATGTTCTTGCCAACCTCGACAAACACACTGTTTGCGTTCGCCCCAGCATTAGAACCTATCAACGGGTTCTTATGCCGCAACGACTCTAACCATATTATAAAATCTTTTGGCAATCCTGCAAGGGCTGCCTTAACTGTTTCGTTCATCACATCTGTCCTGTCGCTTTTGCATCAGCAATATCTTTAATCGCACTACCAACACCCGGTGCTGCATCTAACATTTGTTGCACCTGTGCAGCTTGTGCTTTCTGGTCTGCAATCGCAGCAACTTGTTCTGGTGTGTTCATAACTTGCGCTGGAACATTCATCGTTTCCTGCAGGTACCGCACCAACTGTTCTACGTTGATTGAATTTGCAACGTTACCATCGACCTGCGCAAACTGTGCAATGTATTGCATCAACGATACCGCCGAATTTACAGAATCCATGCGCTGACCTTTTAACAATGGGTTGTCTAACACAATGTCAAACTGCACACCATCCAATTCTACAGGCATCTGTGGCAATATATTCATATCACCATATATAATAAGTTCAGCTTCAATCATTGGCAACAAGAATTCACGACTGATACGGTCACCTGATGGAGCAACCAAGTTTGCACGTTCGTTCGCTTTAATCATAGCGTCGGTTGCCGAACGAGACTGCGTATCGCTCATCAATGCCATGTACTTTGTAAGTAAAGCCGTTTCAATTGTGTCTTGGTATTTCTGGATGATGTAATCCATCGGTGGAAGTTCGCCGTACGCTTTTAATGGAACGACCATCGGGCGACCTTCGTCGTCGACACCACCTTCAATAACTGTTCCAGACGCAGCAACCTTACGTGCATCAATGATGTCGCTGTTGGTTAACAATGTTGGTTGACCAACCAAATCTGTTTGTTTCATAAAGTTGAACTGTAAACTGTTCAATGCTTTCACCGACGGCATCACAGACATAATCGGAGAGAAACCATATGGGTCGTCGCTGGATGGAAACACTGAAGAACGGAAACATAAATATGGACAATAGTTCATTTCTGTTTCTTCAATGATTTGCATATTAGTTTTATCAATATATGCCGAATGATATTTTCCAGATGTGGTCATTGATGGTTCAACTGCGTGTATCAATTCAATTTTATCGTCTAACCACTTGAGGTCTTTACGGTCTTTATATTTTTCTGGTAAATAATCTGGGAATATCGTCAGCAAATTGCGCATCGTGTACATAACTTTACGATAGAATATGTTCACGAAACCATATGCGTCTTTATCAATGTAAAATTCTTTGACCGGCAGAGCGTGATAGCCAATACACTTATGCTTTAAGTCTGGTTCAATTTGCATAATCGCATGACCAAACGCTCCCGCCGACATGTAGCACTCATTCATAGCCGAAGTGAAGTTCGAATACGCTGAGTAACGTCTATTGTATAAGAAATTATTTTCAATGTCAAGCGCTGGACCAAAATTTTTTTGCATCTCTGGGTCAAAGAACTGTAACTTGTGCCAAATATATGCTTGCGGCGTTAACATTGAGTTTAAAACTGCTGCGTAAATAGGCAAATTTGTCTGAGCCGTATCATCCATTTTCGGAATTAATTGCGATAAATCGCCGTTGGTACGCTTCACACGGAAGTATGCGTTTTTCGGGTCGGCAAACACTGCAATTTCGTCCCACTTTGGGTCATAATTTTGACGCTTCATTTCAAGCGTGTCTAATCTGGACATATAATATGTAATGTCTTGACTCATCAAACCTCTCCTTATTATACGTTAGACGAACCAAGTTCGTGCTGCCTCATAATATTTGCCAACATACCTGCTGAACGATTACGTGGTTGCAGAAACGTGGACAGCAAACCTTGTTTACGTTTTTCGTTTTGGTTTATAGAACCAACATCGGCCATATTAATAACCGGGTCTGGTGTTTCTTGAACAACTTGTTTAACGGATGGCGTGTGTGCCGACATCTTACTCTCCTATAATGCTTGTGCCGTATAACGACACTCCAGTATTGTATACATCTTTATGGTCATTATAATTCTTTTGAATAGAATTTGCAATATCTAATTTAATGTGCTTCTTTCTCATCACTTGGGCGGCATATAAGAAGCTCGCCACCACGTCTTGCGACAGCCCGTGTTTGTTTGTGAAGTCTTGGAACTTACCAAGTTCGGACAATGCCGGTATACAATCACGTGAAAATATTGCGTTGTTGATGAGCCAGCGCCCGTTCTCGATTTGTTCGGGGCGGAGCAGTCTCTTAATTCTAATAACATTAAACCCTTGACGCTTAAACGTCTGGACCAGTGTCAACATTGTTTCTTTAGATGTGGTGTTAGCATCAAATGGAAGTGCGACGGTGCGTATGCCCAAGGTGCGCAGACGTTGGTACCAGTATTCCCATGGTTTGTTGTTTTCCCACTCTATATATAATACGATTGGAGCCTCTGGTGTTTCTGCCGTGATAGTGCACACGGTATAATCACGTCCTGCGGAATGTCCAATATCAAATGTAGCGATGTGGGAAGACTGGGAAGTTGCTGGTAAATCTTGTGGTGCTAGTATCCGTGGTGGATTGGAATCAAACAATGCTTGTAGTTCTGGGTAGAATAGTGCTGTCATATTTGGTTTTCCTTGGTCAATGAAGTCGAAGTCGCACAGGAACTCGACATTATATGATTGGAGGGCTTGTTCCATGGTCATACCGTTGGTCAAGCAATATTTAATATGTTCATCGAATATTTCTTTGACGCGTTCTGGCGGGAAGGCTTCTGGGTTGTCTTGCACCCCGACCATTTTAGAGAACCAGTTCGGGTCATCTTGGTACGCTTGGTACATCCGGTACAGGCGGTAGCCATCGTCGACACGTGCGGTACCTAAGAAGGCAGCCCAACCATTTCGGTCAGCAAGGCAGTATTGGAGGACATCGGAATACACTTCAGGTGGGACTGATGAGAGCTCATCGACGACGAGTCCATCAAGGTAGCGTCCACGGAATTTTTCAGCGGTACGTGCACCGCCTAGTGTAATTGTGGCGTGGTTGGCGAGGGTGATGACCCCTTCGGTTTTGGAATAATTTCGGATATAGCCTTCGCCATTATCGAGGGTTTGGAATATACCTAAGACGTTAGCGACAGATTGTTCAGCAAGCGGTGAGCACCAAAGGTATTGTCCGTCGTGAGGTCCGTTATACGAGCGTTTCAGGGTTTCGGCGGCGGAGGCGTAGGATTTACCGCAGCGTCTATGGCAGACCATGACGGCTCTATGCCAAGGTATTTGGTGAAAATCCAAGAAAACGGAGCGAGGCACATACTTCATAATTGGAATTGTAGGGGAAAATGGGGCGGGTGTCAAGCACAAAAACAAAAATGCTAAAAGTTGACAAATACGGGTACACATTGCCAGAAAAAATAAAGTTTATGGCTTTCAAAAAAAAGCTTAAAATAAGCTTTTTGCATACTTTCCGGACAATTTTTTTTAAGGGTGGTATTGATTTTACTTGATTTTTTTATAAATGTTACGTAATATCAATTACTTACGAAATTAGGGTGGTCAATGTATATACAAAAAACTTTATTTTTTTGAGATATCGGACTTTTTTTCGAGGGTTTTTGATGTTGAGTAAAACTTTTTTTTGATTTTTTGGCTAAGGGGGAAATTCGGGGAGAGGGGAAGGAACCCAACGGCTACAAAAGATTTTCTTGGGGGGTTCGGCGGGGTCTAATAAGTTTTTTGCGAGTTAAAAAAAAAATTAAAGCTCATTACTTTGACAACCTATGGTTGAATTTTTTGTGTTGAAAAATTTTCTCAAAAAAAAAAAATCTA
>Ga0265300_10000433_pt1 | contig 43196 bp, 40 predicted proteins | sample AusTroGonzalo_MG_FD_193482 | JGI IMG/M metagenome (GOLD analysis project Ga0265300, IMG submission 193482) | Bovine rumen microbial communities from tropical cattle in Woodstock, Queensland, Australia - Gonzalo_03 | ecosystem: Host-associated > Mammals > Digestive system > Stomach > Rumen ... | reverse complement strand
TTCTGTCGTCATGGCGAATTCGTATTTGATCTTGTCCTCGGGAGCAAATGTAGCAATATTTGCCGCATCAAACAATTTATCCGGCCGCGCCACCCCTTGTTTAAAAACACCAGGGGACTCCACCCCCTCCCCAGCGCCCTCCAAGGCACATCCACTCCCCTGACCTGCGCCCAAGCCCGAGACCAGGGGACTCACCCTGCCCCCTACGCCCCTCCAGGCCACATTGCCTCCCCTGCTGATTTTAAACAACGCCCCGCCCTTCGGCAAAAGCGGGGAAGGTCTGCTTTCAACCCGCAGACCTTCCCCACCGAAAACGTCCCCCAGCACCCCCAGCGCCCGATTGCCCGGGGAAGGTCCCCCCACCCCAAAGCAGACCTTCCCCACCAACAACCAGTCACCCCCGCGCCGAAAAACTCAGCGCGGGGGTGACATCACTATCCGAAGCCTATCTGTGGAGACCGCAGACAAGCAATAATTATAGAGATGATCAAATGGGAGATCTCCGGACGGGAATCTTTTCTAATCCATACAACTCCATCAAATGAGAAACCGCTTCTTCAAACCATTGATAAGATTTTGGGGCGACATATACCTCTTCTATTAAAGTGTTCAAATCAATCGGGAACTGTAGCCCTCGAGGAGATTTATCATCAAGGCGAGCCTCGTTATCGTGAAACAGCAAACGCACCTCTTTTTCTGCCCGGAAATACGACCTTTTGCTAAATCCTAACGCCAACAGATTAACAATTCCTCCACTAGCTTTAAAAGTAGACCCCACAGTTTCATCATAGTAATTTACGCCGGATATGTATATGCTCCGTTCATCACTTTTAGGCAACGCTTTCTTTAATCGCCCAATACTCGATTTTACTGCGACGCCATCAACAAGCGAGGCATACGTGTTCCATAGAACATACTCATCCGAGTCAGACATTGTCCAGCAATTCGCGTAATAACAACCCCTTTGATCGCTCTCCATATACTCGGCTAGACTTCCAGCTCTATGGCTCAAATAGTCTTTATCCCATCGGGATAGTCGCCCTTCTGCCAAATCATCAAACTGGTCTTGGCGACTAAAATACAATGCTGAAGACTCCAATAAACCCAAGAATTTTGGCAAAGTAAAATAATGCCATACGGGAGCAGCATCATTGGGAGTCAGAATACGTTTATGGGATTGATACATAGATCAAAAATACTCTTGAATTTAATGCTATTCTCGGTTTGATTAATAAATCGTTTTCAAAACCTTCTGCACACCAGAAATCAAATCATCCAGATTCGCTTTTGTCGGTTCTGGCTTTTTATCGTGATCACACATATTTCGAAGATCCCCTAAGAACTGAATATGACGCCATTGCGCAACATCTATCACATCATTATTCTTCAATAATTCATTTAGATCATTGATAGTCGGAGTTTTCTTCGTAATCTTCAAACCATGAGACACAGCGACAGACTTAAGATGCTTTTCCAACACGACACCACAAATAGCTCCGGCACCTCGTAAGTAACCTTTATTCGCGAGCATTGCGGCCGCTTCAATCTCAGAATCAAACATATCCGCCTCAACCATTTGCCTGATAGCAAAGAGAGAAGAATCAAGCCTATCTATAAGAGAGCTAACAATCTGAAATTGAATCTCAAACTTATTACGAATAAAAGCTTTATTATTATTATCAGAAAAAGCCGTAAGGGTTAGTCCAAGCAAATAGTCTTCAATACCAAAACAAGTAATTGTCTTCTCTTTCTTAACTTCTTGACGATATGCAGCCACAAAGTCCCCCACTCGGTCCGGCAACAACTGCTTAATAGCGGCAAGTGAGGCATTATACCATTTCTGATATTTATAGCGAAATGTAGTACGCTTAGCCTTTTCAACAATCTCATCAGATAATCCCTTCAAATCCCCTTCTGTTAAAGGGATTTTCATTTCATTTTTTAAGCCGCATTTTAAAAGTCTGCCATCCAGACACAAATCATTAATCTCTTTTCTGTATTTCTCCAGGTTTGATTCCATACTATTGAAGTTTAAAACGACTTATCAATATATTAAAGAATACATCTGCACCTCATCAGGAAAACCAAAGAAGGAAGCGGCTATCGTATGCGTCGCATGGGTAGCTCTTTCTCCCTCATCAAGCAGAAATCCGTCAAACGACCTTAATATCAAGAGGCTTGAAAGAGTATAGCTGCGACTTGTAAATCCTCGATTCCGGGAAAGAGAAAGCGTCTACAAGTATCTTGGTGCACCGGTCCACATATGATTTGTCTGCTCGAGGATCAAAGTAAATATTGTCAATAAAAGAGTACGGATCAATCTGAAAAGATTTCACGACCGTGTCTGTTTCCCTTTTATCAGCAAAGTAAAGAAGTCGATACTCCGATTCATGGCTAAAGCTAGTTCTTTTCACAAAATAAGAGCGATTGATCAATTCAACTAACTGCGTTTTCGAGATCTCCGGTAAAGAGCGAAGAGATTCCTCCATTACCCCTTGTGAGTAATAACGGACCCGTCCCAACTGAAATGCTCCCCGCGCCCTATTCTCTTCGACGACCAGATTGAGTTTATTTAACGTTGTCCTAATCCTAACACCCTTTTTATCCGGAGAATAGATACGCCACAACGCATCAGATGTCATCCTGCTAGTCCAGCACTGTCCATACATCCTATCAGTGATTCCCTTAAGATTGACCGTTTTCCCTCGATACTTTATGTTCTCCTTGGACATAAAGTTCTCATAGGAATCCTCCCACAAAGATGTCTTGACAAGATAATTGCTGCTCTCATTAATCATCTGGAGAAGATAGTCAAAAGAGATAAATCGAAATACGGCTCTATTCAAATCATCCTTCTCCAGATACGGGAAGGGGAACTGTAGATCACACCAGTTGTATGCGTCTTTACTCTTCATATCTGCACTAGATTTGCTATGCTATAGATCAGGCCCTCCCCACCAGCCAGGCGACGGTGGCGGCCATCTGCTTCTCGAAGTCGAGCTCGGTGCGGCTGACGTCGAGGCAACGGGCGGACATAGACTGGAAGGCCTCGGCGGGGAGGTCGCGGAGGCGCTCGATGTTAGCGCGCAGGGCGGCGTAGTCGCCGGGGTCGGAGGTGAAGCCGACCTGGCGCGAGGCGATGAATTTCGCACCCTCACCGCCACCGCAGAACAGGATAGGCAGCCCCTGCGGCAAGATGTCGAAGACCTTCGAGGGGAAGGCCCCACGGATCCGGGTGGCCAGTGGGACGATGCTGGCGTCCATCTCCCGCAGCCGGGCTGCGATCTCTTCCTTCGGGACGAAGCCGTGCGCGAACACGCCACTATCCGGGTTCGCCGCGATCCAGGCCTCGATCTCCTCCAGCTGCTTGCCGCCGCCATAGATATGGAACTCTACGCCCAGCTCTTTCCAGGGGATATTCCGGACGATGCCCGCCACATCCTGCGCCGCGCCCAGCATTCCGCTGAACACCAGCCGCAGTTTCTCGCCACGCACCTTTCCGTCGCCGCTCAGGTCATAGGTCTGCAAGTTCCGATACAAGAACAGCCGGTCATCCTCCTGCCACCGCTCGGAGCCAAGCGTCGCATCGCTGTCGTCGCACTTTCCGTCAGCCATCTTGGCGCGGATGTGGTTCAGGATCTCCTCAGACTGCCCGAACACACCGTCAGACTTCCGGTACAGATAATCTTCCAGGCGCTCCATAAACTTCCAGCTGCGGCCGCCCATCTGGATCGCGCCCATATCCGCCGCCGTCAGCGGCCAGATATCGCTCACGTTCAGGATGCACTTCCGGCCATACAGGCCCTTGAAGATCATCATCGCACTCTTGGCCACCACCAGCGTCGGGGTCTGGATAATCACGAAGTCGTACTTCTTGATGCGCCTGCACTTGAAGGCGAACAGCCAGATCATCGCCGCGAAACTGAACATATTCAGCCCCCGGGCAATAGGATTCCGGCTCACGGTGGCATATATCCAATAGCGGAACACGTCCACGCCCTCACGCACCTCGTGCCGCTGCAATCTGCCCCGATAGCCGTCGAAAATACGGCCCTTCGGGTAATTGGGCAGGCTCGTCAGCACATCCACCTCACAGCCCTGCCTTTTCAGGCCCTCCGCCATATTGGCCAGGCGCGAGGGGGCCGCCCCCACTTCTGGCCAATAACGTTCCGCAACAAGAAGAATTCTCACGATATCGTATACTTTAAGTGCTTCTCAAACAGGATCTCCACGACCGTGCCGTCGAGGAAACGGTTATACTCCGTCGCATATTTCCACGGCCGGATGCGGACGTCTTTCGCCCCCTCGGCCACCACCCGCTCAGGCGCCACGCCTTCCGCCAGGTGCACATAGCTCACGGCCTCCCCTTCAAACCAGTCCTCCACTACGAATGCCGTCTCCGTCATCGCAAACCGCCGCGTGCAAAACCCGCCAAATCCATTGTGACGCGCCACCACCTCATTGGGATTGCTGTGAAGGATCTCCACCTTCGCCCTGCGCCCCACGCGGAACCCGCCCCAGACCTCGGAAGAATCCATTCCGTCAACGACCACCACATTGTGTGCGGCGGAAGAGCGCTCGAGCTGGCGCCGCGCGTCCTTGTTGTACGTAGAAATGCCCGTATCCACCACGACCGGCTTCCCGGCCACCCGCAGCTCATAATTCAAGCTATCCGCGTGCGTATGGCCCGGCTGGTAAGTCGCCGTGACATTCCCGACATCCACGATGGCCTCCAGCGCCGCAGCGCGCATCCGGCGATAGCCGCAATCCGCCATCGGGACTGCTGCCCATTGGAGCCCCAGCTGTCGGGCGTATCCGAACAATTGCTCCGCCGTCGGCGCAATGCCATAGGCCGCATCGTCCAGCAACGGGATGCCTCCGTCCGCCCAAACGATGCTCGCCAGATGTCCCAGCATCAAAGCGGCATAGCCGCGAAGTTCCTCCGTCGGCCGGATATTGATACAATCCAGCAACCGGTCCAGCAGGATGCAATGATACATCGGGCTCTGCTCGAAATGCGCCCCGTCCGGCAGGATCTGCTCCGCCAGCTGAGCAAGCAGCAAGCCATACGCCCGCTTCATCAATCTGTCATCCTGGAAATACGCCGCGCTGACATACAGCGCGAAAGCGTCCTCGAGCAAATGATTCGCCAGCAGATGATACTCCAGCTTCTTCTCCAGCAGCAGGACCTGCGAATACAACGCATCCGTACGCGCCTGCGTCGCACACTCCGGATACCGGCAGAAGAACTTGATCCAGTTGATGCTCCGCAGCGCAATCGGATACGGATCCAACGATGCGACCGGCTTGGCCGGACGCTCCAGCACCTCCCGGATGAATCTGTCGATCCACCCGCATCCCTCTTCCGCCGTCATTCCCTCCTGATTCAACCAGTCGAAATAGTTCTGGTTGTAAGCCCAAAGCATTCCGTTGCCGGTGAAATCCCACCCGGCAAAAGGATGCTCCAGATTCAGGAACGAGAACCGCTCCCCTTCCAGGCTCTTGTACCGCGGAATGGGGCTCGTCTGAAGCTGATTCCCCCGCAGCGCCGGCGCCGGATGCACCGTATACGCAGGTTTCACCAGGCGAATCTTCACTTGGTGAAACACCTGGGTCATCTTCAAATGACGGACAGTATGGAATAACAGTCTATAGTTCAACGTCTACCCATTTGCGCTCCTTCAGCGACCGGATGGCCGCGAAGCTCGCTTTGGTCGTATTCATAATACTCTCGAACGGAATCAATGCCGCTCCGCCCTTTCGGACGCGCTCATTCAACAAGGCGAACTCATTCCCCTGCCCCTTATCCATCCGGCCGCGCATCTTGCTGAAGCCCTTCACGCCATAACCGGAGAGTTTGCGCCAGTTATCCAGGACAAACACGCGATTCTGGGAGAAGACCTCAACCCGCTCTTTCGGATAGGCCTTGGAGCCATTCGCGAAGTAGTTGATAACGGCATTCGAGCCATTCTCATAGCGCAGCAGGATCGAAGCATTGTCCGTATTTTCCTGGGGATTCTCCCCCATCGCATTCATACACACAGACACGACCTTGCTGCCGGCGATAAATGAGCAGAGGTCAATGAAATGACAAGCCTCACCGACAATGCGTCCACCGCCCACTTCCGGGTCGTGTACCCACACCTCAGGCGGGATAAAGCCCGCATTCATATTGGCAACGATATTCTTGGGTCCGTCGCCCGCCAACTTTTTCAGTTTCTCGGCAAATGGCGAGAAGCGCCGGTTGAAACCCACCGTAAGGGTAACGCCTGCCGGCGCAGCCTTGTATGCCGCCTCAATCTGAGACAGCTCCTCTTCATTGAGGCACAGCGGTTTCTCCACCATCACGCTCTTCCCCGCCTGCAGGGCCTCCAGCACCATCGGCGCGTGCATATTGTGTCGCGTGGTGATGATCACCAACGACACTTCCGGATCCTTCAAGATCTCGTGATAATCACTCGTAGCATTCTCGGCGCCCATTTTCTTGGCCACGACCTTCGCCGTAAGGCCTCCGGCGCTGGCTACGTACTTCACCACAGCACCGGCTTTCTTCAGGTTCGGGACCACCGTCGACGAGGTATAGTTCCCGGCGCCGATGATACCGATCTTACCGGCAGAGGCGGCAAAGCTGTTCCCTTCGATCGCCACCACCCGCTTCTCGTCCTGTTCCTCCGGGAATCTGAGGATCGAAGCGATGGATCCCTTCTTGCGCATATCTCCGTAGATCTGCATATAATCCTGCAGCTCCACGACTTCAGAGATCAACGACCGCACATCCAGGCCGCCATTGCCAATCGTCTGGAGGATCGCCTCAAAATTGCGTTTCTCCGTCCAGCGGACATAGCCAAGCGGATAGTCGTGTCCCTTGTTTTCGTATTCTTCGTCATAGCGTCCGGCGCCATAGGAGCAGGACACCTGGAACGACAGTTCTTTCTTGTAGAAATCGTCGCGGCGCATATTCATGCCCACCACGCCAACCAGCACGATACGGCCGCGTTTGCGGCACATCTGGCAGGCATTGTGAATGATGCTGTCATCGTGGGCCGAGGCCGTAATGATCACGCCATCCGCCCCCACGCCATTCGTCAAACTCTCAACCACATTGACCTGGTCATCTCCCTTGGCGGGGTTCACCGGAATCACGCCCCACTTCGCCGCCAGATCGAGCTTCGTCTGGTCAAACTCCACGCCCACGACGCGGCAACCGCTCGCACGCAGCAGCTGAGCGACGATCAGGCCGATGAGGCCCAAGCCGACCACGACAATCGTCTCGCCCAGCTCCGGCTTCAGCAGCCGCACGCCTTCCAGACCGATCGAACCGATCACGGTGAAGGCCGCCTCCTCATCCGAGACATTATCCGGGATCTTCGCCACCAGGTTCTTCGGGACGCACACGTACTCCGCGTGATTGCCATTGCTGGCCACACGGTCGCCCACCTGGAACTCCGTGACGCCACGCCCGACGGCAACGACCTTTCCGACATTGCAATAGCCAAGAGGCATCGGTTGACCCAGTTTGTTGAACACCGCTTCCAACGTCGGCATAATGCCGTCCGTCTTCAGCTTGTCAAGGGTCTGCTTCACCTTGTCCGGTTGCTGACGCGCCTTGTCGATGAGGTTGGCCTTGCCGAACTCCACCAGCATCCGCTCAGTACCCAGCGATACCAGCGTACGGGTCGTCTTGATCAGCACGCAGCCGCTCTTTACCAAAGGTGCCGGAACTTCTTCCAGAATCGTTGCGCCGGACTTTAAATCTTGGATGATCTGTTTCATTATGTCAGTCTTCTTATTATCTCTTCTTTTCCGATGCGATCCGCTCGGTTAACGCTATCAGTTTCTCTGCGCGCTGTTCGTAATTATCGAAGCGCTTCAATTGCTCCTTTCCTTTCTCCACAAGACGCGCCCGCAGGTCCGCGTCGTTCGCAACTCTGTATATCGCCTCCGCACAGGCCCGGGCATCAACCGCAGAATAATACTCCGCCGCTTCGCCGCAAAGCCCACGCGCGAACTCCAGACCCGTCGTTACGATCGGTTTTTCCATCCGCATCGCTTCAGGGTACACTGCCGTGAAACACTCCAACAAAGTCGGCTGGAAAATGATATCGCTCTGCTCATACAGAGACGGGCATTCAGCAACATCTACCCGGCCCACGAATTCAAAGCAATCTTCTATTCCCTTAATGTCCGCGTTGAGTTTTCCCGGATCGGCGCTCATCACAAAACGGAAGCGGAACTCCGGATGCTCACGGCGCAGGATTCGCGCAGCATCCGCTGCGATAGGCAGGTTCTTGTGGGCATAAGGCGTCGCAACGGTGAGCAGCGTAACTCCGTCAAAAGAGGGCAGTTTTTTCTCCCGCCACTGCTCCCGGTTATCATAGACCTGGTTGTAGTAGTTCGATACGGTGAAAACCTTCTTTTTCGGCCACATCTTACTGAGCCGTTCAGAAATATATGGATTCTCCGTATAGAAATACGCTGCGCACTTTTTGATTGCGTTCTCTATAATCGCATATCGCAGTCTGTACGTGAGCAACGTCTTTTTACTCATTCTTGTGAAAAAGGGAGATTCCTTGATGACAATCTGAGGTCGCGCGAAGCCACATAAATGCGGCACTTTCGGAATCCAGACAGAAGGGCCGAAAATAGTCAATACAGATTCTATCCTTTGCTCTTTTACCAATCCATCCAGAAAAGCATCCCGCCCAAACAACATTGTAAAGAAATCATTCTTAACATCGTGTATGTATACAGCGACATTGGATGTCTCTTTCAGGGCCGAATACGTATCGCGGAAAGACGATGATAATACAACCACAAACTCGTGCCTGGGGATTTGAGCCAGCATACGGCAGACCGAATCCGCCACTTGCAAGCCGCCACCGGCCTTAAGGTTTGAAGCATTGATTAGAATTCTCATAAGGACAGACGCGATTACAGATACTTCTCCCAATCAATCAATTGGCCGAACCAGATTGTGCCGCCCTTGCTAAAATGGCGGCAATCCTGACTAACGAAATGATGATCCGGAGTGAATACAGGCATCGTTCCCTTTTCGTCTTTCACCAACCCGATCAAGTCAAGATAACGGTCTCCATAAAGAGCCTTCAGCCTTTCGTTCCGTTCCACATACTCGGGGGCAATCTCCGTCCGCTGCATAAAATAGTCAGGGCGGTGACGTTTAGCATAGAACTGCCCGTTTGATTCTCCAAAGTTCTTGGTGCCTACAATGACCAGATTATCGACATTAAACCCTGCAGATTTGCACACCTGTTCCATTTCCTCAACGTCCTTCTCGTCTGTCCCCATAGACGACAAGAAGACCCTGTCCGCAGAGGAGAAGCGCTCCATATACTTTGCGTTCTTGTATTCCTCCCCGTATATATAGCTTACTTCCACACAATCAGAGACAGGCGACTCCAGGATCACATTCGCGAAATCCCGGCCAAAGCTATTCCCGACGACCAGCCAATGGCGTTTGTCCGTCTCAAAAGGCTTGTCCATTTGATAGACCCTGTCATTGTATGCTTTGTGGTCCACCTGCTCGCTCTTGTTGATATAGAGTTCAGGCACGTCACGCACCACACCGCCTCGCCAGTACATATATCCGGCAAAACAAGTCAGCACAATGAATGCCCCTACCGTAATTGCATAGAATGCGCGTTTACTCTTCTTCTCCTGCAGCCATTTGCCAGTCTTTTGCTCCACGAAATGGTATGTCAGCCAGGACAGCAAAGCGACAACCGCGAGAAGAGCAGCATAACCCCATATTGTGAACCGATTGGAGATCGAGTAACGATAAAAAGCCAGGACGACCTGATGCCAGACAAAGATACTGAAGCTTGCCGCGCCCAATTTTGCGAAAACACGATTTGCAGTAACCTTGTTCTCCAGAGAGCTCCCGGAAACCACCAACACAACGGACAAAGCAACGACTGCGACCAACCTGACCGATGATGGGATTATTTCCCTGTTAACTATCATCGAAGCCAGCAACAGCACATAACAGACATATGCGAAGCATCTGTGAGACAGCTTTGCCGTTTTCGGGGCATAGACCAGAGCCGCGATTCCGCCAACGCCGAACTCAAAAAAGCGCGACGGGAGGTAGTAGAATCTCTTGGCGACATCGTCTGTCACGAAATAAACGGCCAACGAAGCTACCACCAGGGCGAAAAGCATCACGATTAAAGTCCGTTTCGGATTCTTTTTATCAAGTCGGGCAAGGAAGAACAGAATTGGATAGACAATGTAGAACTGCATCAAGACGCCCACATACCAGGTGTGCATCAAAGGCTTATATTCATTTACGACATCCCAGTAATTCTTCGTCGTAATTGCCGCAAGGACATTATTTCCGAATAGATTGGTGGCGACGACCGATTCACTCAGGTTCTCGTAGTCATCAGGAAGCATCGTCCAGAAAGCAAGCGCCATGCACGTCGCCCCGGCAATCAACAGCAGGGGCAGCAGCCTTACAATCCGATCGAACTCGAATCCCAGATACCCCTCCCCGGCACCGCCGTTGTCCGCCAACAACCTGCGCTGCAGGCTCTTTGTCGTCAAGTATCCGCTGATCACGAGGAATACATCCACGCCGAGATAGCCATACGCCATAAAGCCCGAATGGTAAAGAACCACGGCCATGATGGCGAAGGCTTTCAGGACATCAATGTATTTTAATCTATTGCAATCCATCCGAAAAACATCCTATACGGGGATCGTAAGCTCCCAAACGACACCGGTCCTTTCCCGGCTTTGATACAGGTCACACCACCCATACTGGTTCTTGATCTTTCCGACAGGGATGACCTGAACATGCTGCCCATCTACTGATAGACCGGCCACCGGACCGGGGCCGCAGTTTTCGAATACGGGGAAATTCAGAACCGCGGCAGAGCCGGATTCATTCCGCCACAGCAGCCTGATACGGTCCGTTTCCAAAAAGACCTCGACCGGCGCGAATAACGGGACAGGCCTTTCCAACGCAATCTGATGACGTTTCCCGCACACCTTGTCCAGCACCTTCCCGACAATACCGTCCCTCCGTTTTCTCTTGTAACGCAGCAGCCCGACATGATTCAACAGGACGGTCTCGTTCGAATATTTCCTGCCGAAAGCCCCCATCCAGGGGCCAAAAGCTCCTTTCGATATTACGCCATTCCGTTTTGTCCATATGGCGCACACGACAGGGCCTCTCTCGGACAGGTACCTCTTTCTCCCATCGAAGATAGATACCGCCACATTCTCTTCTCTGGCTATGCGCAGGCCGGTCGCAGCCGGGCCCCCGACTTCCGTCGTTTCCACATCGGTTTTACCCTGATCCAGCAGGGACAAGACCAGCCAGAACAAGAAGTGCGCGCAATAGACGGAGCAATAATGGTAGTCCCACCACAAATATTTCTCATCGCCCGGATAGTCGTTCAGCATCAGGTTCCCATTCGCGAACATCTTCTCAACCCGAGGCTCCAGATAATCCAGGGCGCGCCCCAGGCAATCATCCTGCCCTGTGCTTGAAAGGAGATAGACCCAGAGCCCCCAGGCAAAGATTTGATTCGTTCCCCGGCCCTGATAGTTTATGTCGCCATCCGGCAAGACGGCATTCATCAAGAAACCGACGGACTTTGAGAGGTCCATACGGACGCCCCGGCATCTCAAGAAGTTAAGCACCGCGACGGTCGCAATGTCGTATTGCAAGTTGAAACTCTCTCCTACAGGCAAGCGGTCTTCGATTCCGCCATCCGCATTCGTGGCTTTTCTGATCAGTGCATCACACTTTTCACACGACTTCAAATACCGGTCGTCGCGTGTCCAGTCGTATCGTTTCCGATTGACGAACCATCTCATCGGGAGCCAGTTGACAGTATTGTGGTTACTGTCATCGGTCGCCAGGACCGTCTCGCGCATCGTTTGGCAAACCGGGGCGTCCTGGAGGTAATCAGCAAGGACGCACAACGCGAAATTATTGAAGTCGTGATGGAAGGCCGGCGTTTTCTTGTTCTGGTCCCATCGCTTCAAGATGCTGTCCATCAGCCGCTCTCCTTCTTCATATCGCTGCGTCTGCTTGTTCCGGTCTCCATAAAGCATCATCGCCGCCGCCAGGTGGGTCGCCCCATAGTGTGCGGATATCTCTTCTCCATCGAGCGGATCCACAAAGAACGACGCCCCATTCTCCGCTTGAATCCAAGATTCACAGATAGGGAACAGACGCTCGAGAAGCGCTTCTATCCTACTCCGGTTATCCATTTTCATCAATCTTGTTTACGCAACGCATCCATGAGCTGAAGCGCGGCCAGGCTTTCAGCAAGCGAGACGCACTCGCTCTGGCGGAGACCATTCTTCAGGCAACGGTTAACCTCCTCGATTTCGAACTCGAAGCCCTGGCTCTTATATCCTGCCTCGAAAACTTCCTGGCGAACGCCCCGCTCATCATACAACACAATCCTGTTGGTACGGTTAAACTGCGAATCCCATTCGATTGACCCTTTATCGCCAATAAGCGCAGCTTTGCTCAAACCATCAAAGTCTGAACTCAGGTTTACAAAAGCCCGGATCCCGTTTCGTTCCGCAAAGATCTGCCAATCGGCATCAACGTTGGCGAACGAATTCCGCTTCTCCTTCCGGACAAGTTCCGGGACGCCGCCCAGGAATGCCGTCACAAAGGCAAGGGCATAAATCCCGAAATCTCCCAGGACGCCGCCGCCCGCTTTCTCATTGAAAACAGCCCGATCCGTATCGACGCGTTCGCGTTTATAGAAATCTACCCGGACCAGCTCCAGTTGCCCGATCCGTCCGTCCTCCAGCCACTGTTTCGCTTTCCGGAAAGTCGGGAGGCATTTCATCCACATTCCTTCCATCAGGAAGAGACCTTTCTCCCGAGCAAGGGCCATCAAGGGTTCCAGCTCCGAGCCCTTCAAGCCGATCGGCTTCTCACACAAAACGCTCTTTCCGGACTCCAGGCACATCCGAATGTGCTCTGCATGCAATCGGGCTGGCGTCGCTATGTAGATGACATCCGCGTTGAGCCCCGGGTCGGACAGCATCTCCTGATAGGACCCATAGGCCCGCCCGCGCCCGTGCCTGGATGCGAACTTTTGCGCCTTTGAGAGAGAGCGGGAGGCAACGCCCACGATCCGGCTCCGCTTGTCCACGTCCAGGGCGGAAGCGAATACTTCCGCCATGTTTCCCAAACCCATGATTGCCCACCTGACAGCATCCGGGTTCTTCCCAGGATAGAAAAGCGGGAATTGGTAAAGCCTTTTTTCCAACGCCTTGACGGCCTTTTCAATTCTCATATGGATTATGCCATTAATTCCAGCTTGTCCAGGTCGATCTCCCCCTTGGGTTCTCTGCCCGCACAATAATCCTCATAAGCGCACGTGATAAACTCGACCAGCCTGTCGGATTCATCTCCCAGGCTTCCGGCGATATGGGGAGACAGGAACAGATTCCGTCTTCGAAGCAACGGGGACCACGGGAATGGCGGTTCGTGCCGGCTCACATCGAGCAACGCACAGATAGACGGCCGTTTCCGCAGCAGTCTGGCCAGGTCCGCCTCAACGACCTGGGCGCCGCGCCCGGTATTGATGAACGTCGAATAATCGTGCAATCTGTTCAACAGGCCATAATCGATCAGCCCCCGGGTCGAAGGGATGTCGGGCAAATGGTTGGAAATCACGTCGCAGTTCTCAAAGAGATACTCGAGCCCGACGCTGGTTACGCCAAGGGCCTGGCACTTTTCTTCCGGGAGATACGGGTCATACACAAGTATTTCAAGCCGGTAAGGTTTCAACAGCCGCACGACTTCCTCCCCGACGCTGCCACATCCAATCAAACCGATCCGTGCGCCATAGTTCCCCTTTCGCATTTCCGAAAAGCGCCTTGCCCGCTGAAATGCCAGGCGCCACAGGACACTCTTACAGGCTTTTTGTGCCTGGAAGTAGCCTTTATTCGCCAGCAAGACCTGCGCAGCAACAAACTCTGCGACAGCGGCGCCATTCGCCTTCGCAGCAGAAAAAACCCTGACGCCGGACGCCAAAAAAGGCTTTGCAAAATATTTGACCGTCCCCGCGGCATAGAAAACCGCTTTCAGGGATGGCAGATACTCCTTGATCTCCTCCGCACTGAGCTGAGGCATATACCAGGTCGAGAAGACAAATTGCACCTCCTTGAAGCGCCCTTCCCCAGACAGCAGATCTTCTTTTACGTAAGGGGAAATCTCTTTGAAAGAGCTGGAAGCGTTCAAGAGCCTTTGCTGCAAAGCAATGCCGTCTTTGCGTTCCGCAGTCAGAATAATACTATGCATCTGTCAACAGTTTTTCCAATTCCAAAGCGTATGCAGAGGCATACACGAACGCACAAGAGGTATAACTGGACTGGACAATCGCCCCTTCGACGGAGTACGAGAAAATCCCGCCTTTTGCCTCCCCGCTCGTTACCGTATGTCGCTTACACCACGCGAATGCCTTCCTCGCGCTCCTGACAATCGCTTCATTGCCGGAGACCTTGTACCAGTCCATCATATTCCTGGCGATGATGGAGGTCCCCTTACAATCCTCACCCATCATTTTGCGGGATAGATTATAGGGCCATCCTCCGCCCTTCCGTTGTTGCTTCATCAGGTTGCCGATGGTCGAGTCAATGACTTCCCGGATCCAGTCCTCCCCAAGGACGCGGTAAGCGGGGATCAAGCCTTCCAGCGCCCAGGCCTGCCCCCGGGCAAACATCCCCCCGAAATGATGATTCTTCTTGTCAATGCTCGTGCAGAATCCGGCGCGCTCCGGCATAAAGAACAATTCGACATAGCGCTTTACGAATCTCGAAAGGAAGGCCCGATACTCTTTTTCCCCGGTCAGCTCGACCAGGTTCGAGAACAGGCCGGCCGTAAATCCTGTATCCACGATTACCCAATCCTGCTCCCATACGCCATCCCGGGTATTATAGCCCGTGTGGACCAACGCATCCGGACGCGCCGTTTCCATAATCCAGGCGGCGCACCTTTCCGCGATATCCAGATATTTCCTGTCTCCCGTAATCCGATAAAGCGTCAGAAATGCATTGTTTGCGATATATGCGGAATCGTTGGGAGCGAGGACCGGTATGGCGCCCTGTTTGTCATAGTCATTCCGCACGATCCACCCGCCACACGCCTGCTGGCAGGAAGCAAGTGTATCCGCCAGGGCAATCGCCTTTTCAATCTCGCCGACAGCGCTGTACATCCGAACGGCCGCCGCATTCGTCCAAATCCAACTGGGCAGGCACCATCGCTCCTCTTCTGCGACATAGCCCGCGTAGAGCGTCCCGGATTCCCCGATGCGGGAGGACTCGACAAATCCACGCCACAACGCGATGTAATCCTCTGTCCCGGCAGTATGGTACCGACGAGGGAACGCAAGCTTTAAGGATGAAAGCGGTTTCCTCCGCAACATGACTTTCGCCAGGCAATGGAGAAAACCATATAAACGATAAAGCAACTCCATACCTATCGTTTAATCAAAAGATTATATAAGGGATAAACGATTCGTCTCAGCCAGATCCGCGCGGTCAGCTTCCCGCGACGGCCGGCTTCCGCATAGAACTTCCGCCCCAGCGAGTAACGCTTCTGCGCCATAGAGGTTTCAGCAAGGGCAATGTATTGACAGAAATAGACATAATCCTGGTCCTCTTTGCCCAGTTGCCCGATAATGTCTTTGTATTTTGCAAGATACTGCTCTTTTATCTCCTGCAACCTGTCAATATCCGGGACGTTGACGTTTTCATTATTCTTTATTACCAGCACTTCCGGAATGCCGGCCAAAGAATACTTCCCAAAGACCCGGACCAGGAACTCATAATCCTGATGCCGGAGAAAAGCAGGATCGAATCCCTGCAATTCATCCACGACACGCTTCCGGATGAAAACATTGGAACCCGTGTAGAAATGGAACTTACAAGCCAACGTCTCTTTAAGGAAGTTCCCGGAGGGCGCCTGACTAATAGCCCTGACCTTCCGGCCGCCCTTTCTGTATTCGCAGCCCGTATATACCCCTGCGATTTCATCCCCGCATCGGTCCAGCAGCGCCGAGCACTTTTCCAATCTGTCCGGCAAGTATTCGTCATCGCTGTCGAGCAATGCGATGTATTCCCCTTCCGCTACCGCAAAACCGGTATTTCGTGCGACAGCCCCGTTTCGGTTATGGTCATGTTGGATGTACCTTATCCTGCCGTCGGTTTCGGTAAACTTCCGGACCAATTCTTCGGTCTTCCCTCTAGCGGGAGTTTCCGGGTTGTTGTCATCGACAATAATCAGTTCGAAATCCGACAACGTCTGTCGGAGGACACTTTCAATACACGGCTGCAGAAAAACAGGATCTCCGTATGTTGGAATAATGACACTTACCTTAACCATTTGTCTCTATAAAAAAGCGCCCTGGGACTATATTCTATAACCGAAAACATTCTTATATATCCACATCGCCAGAACAATGGTAAAGGGATATGACAGCATGAAGAAATGATTGCTGAAGAACATCATCAAAGTTGCTTGAGCCGTCAAAACATAACTGGCAATTTCTAGCGGGGAATTCGTAGTCAAGCATCTCCGATAATATCGTCCGACAAACAAACCGATTAGAATACTGGAAATGATCGACAGGTACAATCCAAAATCCTTATACTGTACCGCAATAAATGTAAACGTATTAAATGAAGAATATGGGATAATAGTATACTCTTTATTATAGTTATCATCTATTTGTAAATATCCTAGAGCCGGTTTTATAAGCCAAAGGCCATTTGTATGCTCTTGCCCTTGGGTTTCCATTACATACTGCAAATTAGCCCATGGCGTAGTTAGATAAGCATATGGTCCTACTAATTCTGCCGACGAGTCCCATGTCATACCATATGATACTTCGTATCTTTCCTTTCTATCTTCTGCGCTTGTGTACTCCTTCCCTTTTAAGCCAAAGGCGAATGATGCAATTAATATAACGACAGATGCGCCTGCCAAAACATATATAACACGCTTCTGTTTCTTCGTCGAGGGATATAGCATCTCATAACCAATCATAATAGTGATTGCGATTCTCAGAATAGATGTCTTGGACATCGTGTCCAACGCAAGAATGAAATAAACTGCAACAACTAATATGATGACTAGAATCTTTCTGGATTTCAGCGCACAGATTATCGCAGCAATTCCGCACACAAGAAATACGGACGAGATTGCTAGAGACTTGGAAGTAATCAGCTCATACAATGACGCGACAGAATACAGAAAAATCAAGATAATAGCATGCTTCCCTAAGTTATCCTCAGTTTGTCCGTCGTGCACACGACCATCCTTCGTATGGATTATCGAATAGTAGACCGCGGCAATAAAAGCAAACATATTTATGATGGCGATTACCCACGTATCATGGTTTAAGTCCATCATGATTGAGTTACTCAAATTCGTGTAGATTAACAACGAAAAGGGAGTAAGTGCAAACAAATAAAACGGGTTGAAGAATTTCGGTTCGCGTCGTCCTAAATAAATACATAAACCAAATATAAAAAAGACACAAACCCTGCAGACGACAATACTCCTCGACGCAATCGCGACAATCGACACAAAAACGCTGAAAAAGACAAGCCTTGATAATGCTGATAGAGAATAATCGTTCATATCTTTAACTATATCTGACGAAAAACGCGCATTACTTTCCGCGCAAAGGAAAGAAAAAACTGATAAACATTCGCATATATATAAGCGCGACCAAGTTTTTCATGAACAAGCATCTTCCCCCATATGGAACGGGAACGGCTCAAAGCCGGCAACTCCATTTCCAAATCCGGGAATCGTTCCTTCGCAGACTGGATGATCATAGATATTGTTTCCCTGTTTTCCCGCCTAAGGGAGAGCGGCCATATCAGATCTCCCATAATATTGCGGACAAAATAGAACTGTAACACATCCTTACGTCTCTCCCAAAAGGATTTGTCACTTTCCAGGATTTCTTGAGCTTTCTTTAAATCAAAATTACACTTGAACCTGTTTGTTGCGGATCCGGAACGCCAAAAATAGTAATACAACACATCCGGTATTTGAACTATTCTATCAGCCTTATCAACCACAATAGGAGTCCAGGCATAGTCCTGTTTCGTCATATGTTCGTGAAAAGGCACATTCTCAATCAGCGTTCTCTTAAATAGTTTATTCCAGACAACAAAACTTGAAGATTTCAGATACTCAGTCTTTGCTTCTTCCTCAATAACCCTCTCAGAGCTAATGTGATATCGCCGGTTCTTTTTCGCACCATTCTCCCAGACCATTACCCCGTTACACTCAACCACATCCGCATCATACTTAATTGCCGTCTCTACCAGTCGGTTAATATAGTTCGCGTGAACCCAGTCATCACTGTCAGGCATAGCAATATAGTCGCCCGTTGCCTTACATATTCCCGTATTCCTGGCTCCTCCCAGGCCACGATTCTCTTGCTGTATTAATCGGAAATGAGTATACCTCTGCTCATATCGCCGGGCAATTTCAGCGCTTGTATCCGTAGATCCATCATCTACCATAATGACTTCTATATTTGGATACGACTGCTTTGCAATAGAATCCAGGCAACGTTCCAAGTACGCTTCTACATTGTAGATCGGGACGATTATTGATACCTTAACACTCTCCATAAGAAGAACACCGCTACTGAGTTATATCTTTACCCGGGAGTTTTAACCAAGAGCCCATTATATAATTCCACTCAAAAGGCATAAATGTTTTAAAACCACTCCAATGAAAGAATGTCAATTCGCCAAAATAAACTCTCCCGCCACAGTTATACAGATCCACCCGAACATGCGGGAGGCCGGCGGACAGTCTCCTGGCAATGTCAATCATCTCTGTCAGATTAGAAGGTCTTGGGATCGGAGTCTTTCTATTAGGATGCCCACAAAGCACCGGAAGATGATTCCATTCCAAATCATAAAAATCGAACTTGGTCTCCTCGGCGGACAATCTATCCGTTGCTACAAACAACATCTTGGGCTCCCCGTCAAAACAGAAAAACTTATAGTCTGCCAATTCTCCGTTCTCATCTTCTTTATATTCTTCCGCTATTATCCGTCGTTTTACGTCTTTATACGGCCACTCACGATTGATATTGAAGAAATCTGTTTTTAAGCCCTTTCCCAATTTCTCAATAGTATCTTGAATATTCAGTTTCTTCTTATCCCTACACACCACAATGCCCCCAGAATCGTGTGTGCATTTCAATACAAACTGATTAGGCAAACGATCAAAATCGATATCCTCCGCACGCTCCCATACACCAATGGTCGGGATAATATACTCTTCCCCAATGATTCCAGCTACATATCGCTTCGCCTCATATTTATCAACCATTTTTGTATACTCCGGATTCCGGTCATATAGTTTTAGCCATTGCAGTTTTTCATTATATGTCCGAGGATTCTTTAAGTCCAGCTTATACCCATTCTTCAATTTAAAACGCAATCTCAGAAAAGGTCTATCAGGTATTATTGGCCCTATTTTGCATAGGACATAATCTAAAAAAGCTTTAGGGTTTGACAGCCTTTTCGCGAGTATTCCGAGTATATTATTTCTCATATTTCCTCTTTCAAGTACTTTACGACACGCGCAGGATTACCGGCGACCACGACATCAGTTTCAGGGACGTCTTTGGTTACTACTGCACCCGCAGCGACAACACATCTTCCTTTTATCTTGACACCAGGACATATGATAGCATCTGTGCAAATCCATGTCTGATCCCCGATGACAATATCCTTCCTAATATGGTTGCGCTGATTGCCAAATATAAAGCCAGTCGTATCTAATGTCGCCGCCATGATTTTTGCGCCCGTGGATACTACCACATTGTCGCCCAACACGATCCTTGAACCCGTGGCATTCAGCACACAGGAATCATTCAACACGACACCCTCGCCTATACTGATACTCCCGGGAGACACGACTTTGGGATTCCCATAGATCTTGAAACCGGCGCCACAGGAAGCGAAACTGCTTTTAAGAAGCCTACGTTTCACGCTTAAACGGCAACGCTGAAAAACAGCAATGATTTTTCGTAACAGTACCATCGATTATGCCCTATTCAATTTTAGATGGAATCGATTAACCAACAGATTCACAACAATCTCTTTGACGAATCGCCGCTCATCCTTGGTGAAACCGATCAAGAAGACAATGCCTCCGACAGAAAGGATTGACGAGAAAACGACCACTAGAAGTCGAAGGAAACCTTCCCGTACAAGAGAGCGGACGAACCAAGGGAATAACGGAGTAATTACCAATACCAACATGATCGGCAAAACGACTTTTCTCAGGAAAACGCCAACATTGATCTCCACCAACTTACGAAGCATCAATATCTGGGCAATTAAGGTCAACAGTTCAAAAACGAACTGGGCGATGAAAACACTATGTGCAGGAAGCCCAATTTTTAGCAAAACATACGAAACCGGCAGAAGAAGGATCAGAATCACACTCGAAACAAGTTGATATCTTTTCACTTTCCCGGTCGCCTGGGCCGCTATCAAGCAAGGATTTGTCAATGCATACAGCAACGAAATCGCAAGCATCAGCTGTGTAAAGATGACGGCATGGTCAGGTACCGTTTTCAACCAGATGGTCAAAATATACTTCGTCTCCAGAAGGATAGGAAGCGTAATGATCCACAGCAGGAAAAAAGAGAACTTGGCGCTACGGAACATAAGACCATGCATCCGGTCTATCTCCGTGTTTGCATATGTCTTGGTTATCTGCGGATTAATTGCAGATTGAAAACTACCTACAAATTCCTTGACCGCAAGCTGAACCTGGTTGGCGACCCCACGCGCAGCATTGACGACAGGGCCAAAGAACAAGTTCAACACCATGTTGACGCCTTGCGAGCATGAGACACCGGCAAACAACCCGAAGAAACTCCACCCCGCGAAACCGGTCATCTCACCGATCAGTTTTTTGTCAATCTCATTTTTATATCGGGCCTCTTCATAATGCCTCTTACAATACCATCGATATACCAGCTTGATTGACAAGGCAAGGACAAACAGCAATACAGAATAGAGCTTCAGTTTATCCCATGGCGAGAACTTGACCAGATAGGCTATTATCAACCTCAATGTTACCGTGGCAATAGACAAATACGCGAAGACGGACATCTTCTCGCGGGCTATTATAACAGAAGTATATGGGACAAAGATAAACCCTGCCAGAGACGTGGCGATAGAGAATTGATAGACCCACATCGCTGCATCTCTCCGCTCATAGGGAATAACCATCTTCTCCTTGAGAAACCACAGCCCTATCGTTTCGGCAAGAATAATAACGATGATGGACAGAAAAATCTGAAGCTGAATAGCTGTACTGAACACCTTCCTAACATACCCCAGATCTCCCTTCCCCATAGCGAAATTCAGAAAGCGCTGGCACGTTGAATTCATCGCACTGTTTACGAAAGTAAACATCGATATCAATCCACCGGCAACATTATGAATTCCATAATCTTCAACACCAAGCGCATTCAAGATAACACGAGACGTGTAAATCGTTACACCCATCGTGAAAAACATCCTCAAATACAGGATGAATGCATTCTTCGCAACGCGCTTATTGTCCGAGGTCCTAGACATTGTACCGCTCAGCCCGATGTAATCTTTATTTCTCCCAGCTATTAGATATGGTAAACCTTATCGGCTATAGGGCAGATGTTGTGGCAATCGAGGACAACCTTGCCCTTGAGCTTGTCCCAGTTCTGCTTGAGGTGGTCGTGCTTGACCATAATGACCACCATATCCACTTCGTCCAGGAACCGGTCGAAGTCGAGGATCTGGTTCTTCACGATTTCCTTGTCGGTGAAGAAGGGGTCGAAGGTCTTGAGGGGACGGGCGAGGTGGCGCTCCTGGATGTCGAGCATCTGGAGGGTCGGGCTCTCGCGGATGTCGTCCACGTTCTCCTTGTAGGTGAGGCCGTAGAGGCCCACGCGGCGGTTGTCGGTGATGCCGTTCTCCTTCATAATCTCGTGGATGCGCTCCAGCACGAACTCCGGCTGGCTGTCGTTGGTCTTCATCGACTCGTCGATCACCTTGGCCAGCTGCGGGTAGTCGCCCACCAGGAACCAGGGATCCACGCTGATGCAGTGGCCGCCCACGCCGGGACCCGGCTGGAGGATGTTGACGCGCGGGTGCATGTTGCAGATCTTGATGATCTCGTAGACGTCGAGGTTGTCGTGGCGGCAGATGCGCGAGAGCTCGTTGGCGAAGGCGATGTTGACGGCGCGGAAGGTATTCTCGACGACCTTGGTCATCTCAGCCGTGCGGATGTCGGTGACGACGATCTCGCCCTGGCAGAAGGAGGCGTAGAAGGCCTTGATGCGCTCGCCCACCTCGCGGCTGTCGGCACCGATCGTGCGGTTGTTGTGCAGGAGTTCATAGACCATATTGCCCGGGATGATGCGCTCCGGTGCGTGAACGAGGTTGATGTCCTCGCCGATCTTGAATCCGTTCGCCTCGATCACCGGGCGGACGAACTTGTCGATGGTGCCCGGGCTGACCGTGGACTCGATCACGACGGTCGCGCCCTTCGGGCAGACCTTCATCACTTCCTTGACGGCCGCCACCACGTAACAGGCGTCCACTTTCTTGCTGAACTTGTCGTAAGGGGTAGGGACGGAGACGATGTAAGTATCCGTCTTCTGGTACTCCGTGGTGAACTTGATGCCCGCCTTCACGGCGGCGGCGAAGAGCTCGTCAAGGCCTTTTTCCTTGAAGGTGGTCTTCCCTGCGTTCAGGGTCGCGACGAGTTCCTTGTTGTAGTCGGTTCCGACGACTTCAACGCCGTGGGAAGCCAGCATAAGGGCGGTCGGCAGGCCGATATAGCCCAGGCCAATAACATTGATCATATCGAGGGTTTATTTTAAAGCGTTTACGATACGGCGGCAGGCGAGGCCGTCGCCGTAGGGGTTGACGGCGTGGGACATCTTGTCGTAATAGACGAGGTCGTCCAGGAGACGGCTGACTTCGGAGACGATGAGGTCGTGGTCGGTGCCGACGAGCTTCACCGTGCCGGCGTCCAGCGCCTCGGGGCGCTCCGTGGTGTTGCGCATCACGAGGACCGGCTTGCCCAGGCCCGGGGCTTCTTCCTGGATGCCGCCGGAGTCCGTCAGCACGACGGTGCTCTTCTCCATCAGGTACACGAACTCCAGGTACTGGAGGGGCTCGATGAAGAAGAAGTTGGGATATCCGGTCAGGTCTTCGCCGAACACTTCGTGGATGGGCTTGCGGACGTTCGGGTTCAGGTGCATCGGATAGACGAAGTCCACGTCGGGATACTTCTCGCTGAGGTCCTTCATCGCGGTGACCATCGAGATGAAGCCGTCGCCGAAGTTCTCGCGGCGGTGGCCGGTGATCAGGACCAGCCGCTTGCCGCCGTCGAGGCGGGTGACGTCGTAGCCGGCGGCCTTGAGGACGCCGATCTGCTCGTCAGCCAGGGCCTTGTCGCTCTTGAGTTTGTCCACGACCATGTGGAGGGCGTCGATGACGGTGTTGCCCGTAACAAAGATTTGCCCCTGCGCCTGCTCATCGCGGAGATTCTTCTCGCTGAGCGGCGTGGGGGCAAAGTTGTAAGCGGCGATGCGGCCCGTAATCTGGCGGTTCATCTCTTCCGGCCAGGGGCTGTAGATGTCATGCGTGCGGAGGCCCGCCTCAACGTGTCCGACGGGAATCTGCTGGTAGAATGCGGCCAGGGCGGCGGCGGTGCTGGTGGTCGTGTCGCCGTGGACCAGCACGACGTCGGGCTTCACCTCCTTCAGGACGTCGCGCATGCCGGTCAGCACGCGGGCGGTCACGTCGTAGAGGTCCTGCCCCTGTTTCATGATGTTGAGGTCATAGTCAGGCTTGACCTCGAATATCCTGAGGACCTGGTCCAGCATCTCACGATGCTGTCCGGTCACGCACACGATCGTCTCGAATGCTTCTGGGTGTTTCTGGAACTCCTTGACCAGCGGGCACATCTTGATGGCCTCGGGGCGGGTTCCGAACACCAGCATTACTTTCTTCATATCAGGTTTTTTCAGGTGATTTGCTACACGTTAGTCCGATGGGCGGAAACGGCAAATGCCGTCCAGACACCGGGACAGCCACATAGAATAGATTTAGACTAAGGGAGGAGGGGGAAATCCCCGCTATTTCTTCAGGCGATGCTTGAAGCGAAGGCCGAAATTGACCCACCGGAAGTTCTGGAGCTCGAACATCGCATCGAAACGGCCTTGCCAGACAGATGCGATGAAGCCGAGGTTGACAGTGCGGGCGTCAAATTCCGCGACCACGTTCAGGTCGTCCAGGAAGCCGCGCTGCTGGAGCCAGACAGGGTGCCAGTTGATGCCGGCGCAAGGTGCATTAAGAGAGTAGTCCTTTCGGCGATTGTATTGGTATCCGGCGTGGGCGCCGATCTCTCCCCAAGCCGTCTGGAAGTGCTTGGTGAGAACAATGAAGTTACGGTTGAAATAACCGTTACCCTTGCTCACATCCGCAGTAGTATACTCACCACCGCCGGCAGCGGTAGTCGGATCACTGACACCGACGACAAGGCCGGGGATCCAGTCCAGACCGAAATCTCCTTCGCGTAGGAGCGCGACGCGCCCCGTGAAGTGACGGTCCTGGTTGAACATGATCTTGTCGCGGGCGGAAGCGTTCGGACGGCGTTTTCCATCTATGATGGTACAGACATAACCGATCTCAAAGCGGCCCCAGAGGGATATGCAGAAGCCATACTGGAAGGTATCATAACCCCACCTTATCTCCGAAAGCGCGTGCTTGTTGAGGTAGTTGTTGGTGATCATGAACGTCCCGTCCGCCGGAATATCCGCAGTAGGCATCTGCAGGAGGCCTGAGCTGCTGTCGGTGAACTGCGCCCGCACAGGCGCAGCGCCAAGCAGGAGCAGGAACGTTGCCAGTATGATGGTCTGTATTGTCTTTCTTTTCATCTTCTCTCGTTTAGGACAAACGCCTCTACTCCCCGGGGTATGCAGTAGTAGCGTCCCGGGGGAGCGGGCTCCGTCGGCTGTGGTTAGTCCGATCGCAGGCGTGTCCCTATCCAGGGACCGTGTCCGGGAGTCTGTTCGGCGTGGCAGCGCCACAATTTCCGAATTTACGAATTTACGAATATAGCAAAAAAACGCGATTGTAGCACGCTTTTGCGCATTTTTCGCACACAAAAGAAGTCCCGGCACCGGGTCGGTGCCAGGACTTCCTGCGAAATATGTTTAACACGATTCTACCTTTACGGCTTGATCGGAGCGCCGGCCTCGGAAGCTTCCTTGTCGTCGGCGTCAAGCTTGAAGAGCATAAACTGGTTGTTGTCCTTCGTGTACGGCTCCCAGCCGAGGCCCGGATCGCCGGTCTTGGCGAAGTTGGTCCAGGCGGTCAGCATCTTCTCGGAGAGGTCCCAGTCGCCCTGGGTCCAGGGACGCCAGCAGTGCTGCAGGGACTTGAAGACGAACCAGAGGTCGGAGGAGTGGAACGCGCCGGAGAGGACGTTGGGACGGCCGTCGGTCGGGAGCGGACGGGCGAACTCGTAGGCCCAGGCCTTGGCGCCCTTCTCCTCGCGGTTGAGGCAGAAGGCAGCGATGCCGCCGGCCATGTCGCCCATATCGTTGAGCGTGTAGCCGATCATATAAGGGACGTCGGCGAGCGAGCCGTCCTTGGCGGCGTCGTCGAAGCTCTCCTTGGACACGTAGCCGTCGACGATCGGCATCGCGGTCAGGAAGGCGAACTTGCCGCTGGCGGCGTTGTAGATGTTGCCGAGGCTATAGATGGTCTCCGTGGAGGCGGCGCGCATCTTCTTGAGGTCGGTCAGGCCGGCCCAGTCCATCACTTCCTTGGTCTGCTGCTCGGAATCCTGCAGGGACATCTGGCGGAACATGCCGCCCATACGGCCCATACGGCCGGCAGGAGCGCCTGCGGGAGCGGGCTGCGGGACGGTCAGGCCGCCACCGGACATAATGATGGCCTTGTTGAAGAGGCCGCGGGCCAGCGGGGACTCGCACAGCGTCTTGACGCTGCCGGCGCCGGCGCTCTGGCCGAAGATCATCACGTTATCGGGATCGCCGCCGAACTGGGCGATATTCTTCTTGATCCACTTGAGGGCCTCGATCTGGTCGAGGATACCGTAGTTGCCGGACACGCCGTGCGGGCTCTCGGCGGAGAGCTCGGGGTGGGTCAGGAAACCGAACACGCCGAGACGGTAGTTGATCGAGACGATCACCACGTCCTTGGCGCCCCACTCCTGGGCGTCGAACTCAGGCTCGGAGCCCCAGCCTTCGCGGTAGCCGCCGCCGTGGATCCAGAGAGCCACGGGGAGCTTCTTCGCCGTGTTGCCGGAGGCCTTGGTCCAGACGTTCAGGTAGAGGCAGTCCTCGCTGTACGGAGACTCGTCGCCATAACCCCACTCGGTGGTGTAACCGCCCGGATAGTGGACGGCCTGGTAGCCCGGATGGCCGAACTTGTCGCAGAGCTTCACGCCCTCCCAGGGCACGACGGGCTGCGGTTCTTTCCAACGGAGCTCGCCGATAGGCGGAGCGGCATAAGGGATACCCCGATAGACAATGACGCCCGGAAGATCCGTCGTCACACCTTGCACCTGGCCACCTTCGATGGTGAGGACCGGGGTGCTCGCGGGCCGTGTGCACCCGAACAGGGCGAGCACGGACAGAACAAGAATGAGAGTCTTTTTCATATGCGGTCAGTAAAACTAGTAAACGTCAGCCAAAGGCCGGAAACAAATTTACCGCATCCTGTGTATCATTCCTTGCAGGATAAGACCAAAAAGATACAAATTTGTGTACTTTAAAAGATTTCCCTAACTTTGCCGGCCCAAGATAAGGTGGGGCGATCTGTCGCCCGCAAGGGAGGAAAGTCCGGACAGGACAGGGCATCCCGCTACGGAAAGCGCAGGTGGGGGTAACCTCACGCCAGTCGTAACAGAAAATGACCGCCGCAAGGTAAGGGTGAAAACGCGGGGTAAGAGCCCACGACGCACGTCAGCGATGCCGTGCGGGTACGACACCGGGACCTGCAAGACCAAATATACTGGCAGACGAGGACGGCCCGTCCGATGCCAGGGGGTAGGTTGCGAAGATAAATGACAGAAAATCCGTGAACAGAAACCGGCTTACGGCTCCACCTTTTCTTTTTTCTTGCGCCGCACCCGGCGCAGCAGCTTCTTCTCCGCCGCAAAGATTTCCTTTTTCTGCCTGTTCAGGAACGCCGCGAAGTGCTTGTTGCGGTCGTTCTCCTTCTTGGCGCCGATCCGGGCGACCAGGTCTTCCGCCTCCGTGCGGAGGCTCGGGAAACGCCGCAGCATCCGGTGGGCCAGGTACTTGATGTACGGCTCCTTGTGCCGGTCGCGCTTGTCGGCGTACATTTCCTCGAAACTGATCATAATGCCCGTGTCGTAGCAGTCGAAGAACTCGTCGTTGATGCCGGTGCCGAGCATCTTCATCGTCGGCGAGGCGTTCATATAACTGTTGACGAGGGGCGGGATGTTGACGCCCAGCTTGCGGACCGCGTCCTTGAGGTTGCGGTAGTCCGCCTTGTAGTCGTCGTCGTGGAGGATGAGGTCGAGCAGACGCTCGTCGGTCTCGATGGGGACGGGCTTCTTGGGGCGCGCGAGCTCCTCGGGATCCGGGAAATGCTTCCAGAGGAAATGCTGGATCAGCTCGCGGCTGGACTTGTCGTAGCTGGGGTAGATGGTCATCTTGCCCAGGAAGTACATAATTCCGGGGTGCTGGAGGATGACCGCGGCGATGCCGTCCCAGAGGTTGTCCAGGGAGAAGATCGCTTTGGCGCCCGCCTTGGAGCTCTGGTATTCGGGGGCCACGAAGGAGCGGCCCAGCTCCATCACGTGCGGGAGGTACTCGCGGATGAACTGGTCCGAGTAGTGGAACATATGGGCGGAGGTGATGTGCGGCTGGCCGTCCGCCTGGAGCTGCACGTCCGTGCCCAGGATGTAGCGGTAGCCGCCCAGGATGGCCTGCGCGTCCGGGTCCCAGATGATCAGCTGCTTGTACGGGTGGGCCGGGTCCAGGTCGAACTCGTCCAGGTCGACGGCCTGGCCCGTGCCGCCGCCGCTGTCGCGGAAGGCGATCTCGCGAAGACGGCCGATCTCCTGCAGCACGTTGGGCGCATCGTTGCAGTCGACGACGTAGATCTCGTTGTCGGCCTTGTTGGTGTCACACAGTTTCCTGTCGGGCGTGAGCTCCGCCAGGAGCAGCTCGCGGCTGATCGGGTCAATAATCTTTTCGTCCATCTCGCATCAGAGTTGATAAACCTTTTCGCGCACCCAGGCCGCCCACTCCGCCGGCTTGCGCGACTTGTCGAAGGTCGCGGCCGGGATGGGCGCCCCGAAGATAATCTTGAATGTCTTGTGCTGCGCGTGGTAGAACGCGTCAGGCAGGAAGAGCATCGGGATATTGAACTTGATTTTCAAGAATTTGCGGAAGAACCAGTCGGCGCGGTAGAAGCGCGCGGGGTTGCGGCCCACGAAGTGGACCGGCACCACGGCGCGGTCCGTCTCCACGCTCTTGGTGATGAAGGTCTTGGTCCAGGGCAGGTCCTGGATCTTGCCGTTGACCTTGCGCGAGGCGCTGCCCGAAGGGAACATCAGCAGGTGGTTGTCGGAGCGGTAGGCTTCGTCGATCATCTGCGGGAGGTTGCGCGCCTGGCCGCCCACTTTGTTGATGGGCACGCAGAGCGGCGCGATGGGCTTGATGTAGAGGAGGAAGTCGTTGACCAGCATCTTCATCGGCCCGAACTGGCGGGTGATCAGCGAGCAGAGCGCGATGCCGTCGACGGCGCCCAGCGGGTGGTTGGAGGCGAAGCAGTAGCGCGTGCCGTCCACGGGGACGTTCTCCAGGCCTTCGACCTCGATCTTGACGTCCATATACTGCAGCAGGTCGTCGCAGAAATCGGCGCCGTCGAGACCCCGCTTGAGGATCCCGTTCATCCAGTCCTGGTGGATGAAGCGCTTGATGAATCGTACGGCGAAACCGGGGACCTTCCCCGCCCCGAATTTGGCGGCGATGATCTTGTCGATGTCGATGAGACGGTCCTGGATACTGTCAGGCATACGGTTTTGGTTTTAGTCGGGGACAAATATAGGAAAAATCAGCGAATCTGTTCTCCTATCAGGTCATACTCTTCGGCGGCCACGATGCGCACGCGGACCATATCCCCGACGCGCAGTTCCGGCGCGGGGTTCTGCAGCAGGATTTCGCCGTCCACCTCCGGACTCTCGAACTCGCTGCGGCAGATGGCGTTGCCGTTCACGAAGTCGTCCACCATCACGCGCACTTCCGTGCCCACGCGGGCGCGGTTGCATTCCAGGGAGATGTCGCGCTGGACCGCCATCAGGCGGTCGAGCCGTTCGCGTTTGACGTCCTCCGGGACGTCGTCCTTGAGGTGCTCCGCACCCCAGGTGCCCTCCTCCTCGGAGTAGGTGAACGCGCCCAGGCGTTCGAAGCGCGCTTCGCGCACGAAGTCGAGCAGCTCCGCGAATTCTTCTTCCGTCTCGCCCGGATGGCCGACGATCATCGTCGTGCGCAGCGCCACGCCGGGCACCTCGGCCCGCAGACGCTTGATCAGCGCGCGCGTCCAGGCGCCGTCCACGTGGCGGTGCATCCGCTCCAGCATCCCGTCGGCGATGTGCTGGAGCGGGATGTCCAGGTAGCGGCAGACCTTCGGGTTGTCGGCCATCGCGGCCAGCACGTCCTCCGGGAAGTCGGCCGGGTAGGAGTAGTGGATGCGGATCCATTCGATGCCGGGCAGCGCGGAGAGGCGCTCCAGCAGCTCACCGAGCGCGCGGCGCTTGTAGAGGTCCAGGCCATAGTAGGTCGTGTCCTGCGCGATCAGGATCAGCTCCCTGACGCCCTGCGCGGCCAGCGACTCCGCTTCCGCGACCAGGTCCTCCATCGGCACGGAGCGGTGCGCGCCGCGGATGAAGGGGATGGCGCAGTAGGAGCAGCGGCGGTCGCAGCCTTCGGAAATCTTGAGGTAGGCGTAGCCCTGGTGGCGGGCGATGCGGCGCGCCGTCAGGCGGCCCGGCTCCACGCCCAGGTGCCGCAGCACGGGCGCGAGGTCGCGGGCGCCGAACCAGGCGTCCACCTCGGGGATCTCGACGGGCAGTTCGGCGAGGTAGCGCTGCGAGAGGCAGCCGAACACGACCACCTCCCCCGCCCTGCCCTGCTTCTTCTCCTCGACGGCCGCCAGGATGGCCTCGATGGACTCTTCCTTGGCGTCGCCGATGAAGCCGCAGGTGTTGAGCAGCAGGCTGTCGACGGGCTGGTCGTCCTCCACAATGGCGAAAGCATCCGCCGGCAGCTGGGCCAGCAGATGCTCCGTGTCCACGGTGTTCTTCGAACAGCCGAGGGTGACGACCTTAAGCTTCTTTTGCATCGCTCTGCTCCTCTTCCTTGACGAAGTCGAGGGAGGCGTACTTGACGATCTGGCTGTACCAGTCGACGACCTTGCGCATATGGGACACGTAGAAACGGTCCTCGTCGTAGTTGGGGATGGCCTTCTTGAAGAGGGCGATGAGCTCCTTGTCGGCAGCCTTGGGAGAGGGAGCCTCGGCGTCGCCGAGCGCGTCCTTGATGGCCAGGAACACCTGGTCGAGCTTCAGCTCGCCTTCGCTGGTGTAGATGGCGATGTCGGCCAGGCTGGAGATGCGGCTGGAGGCGGAGAACACCTTGCGCTGCTTGGTCTCGAGGCTTTCGGCGATGGCGCCGGTGCGCGCCTGGGCGATGTATTGATAAAGGCCGTGCTGGCCGGAGACGGACAGGATCCGTGCTAAATCAGTTTGCATATCAGTTGTCGGATTAAAAGTTGTAATTCTTCTGGGGTGCCGTCGTTGACGACGACGTGGTCGATCCGGGCGGGATCGTAGGCCTGCAGCGCGTCGCGCTCCGCGGCCTTGGGGTTGCGGCGGACGCGCGTCCCATAGGGCGCGTCCACCAGCACGACGGTGTCGTAGAGGCCGTCGAACTGCGGCTTGTCCAGCGCGATGGCGGACTCGATGAAGAGGATGGGGGCCGTCTGGGCGGCCTTCCAGGCCTTGAGGTCCTCCACCACGTAGGGGTAGACCATCTCCTCGAGGGTCCGGAGCTTGTCGGGCTCGGCGAAGACCTGGCCGATCTGCGACCAGGGCAGGCCGAGGCGCTCTTCGATGCTGCATTTCAGGCCGGGGACCATCGAATAGAGCATCTTGGTGCGGGCGTCGCACTCATAGACCGGGAAGTCCAGCGAGGCCAGATAGCGGCACGCTTCGCTCTTCCCGCTCCCGATGGGGCCAGTGACGAGGACCGTACGCATTATTCAGCGGATTTGACCAGGCAGTCGAAGACTTCCGGCGTGAGCGTGTAGTCGATCACGTTGGAGGGAAGGCCTTCGCAGCGGGCCACGCAGCGGCCGCTGCGCGAGCCCGTGAAATCCCGGTAGTCGATGTAGAAATGCGTCTGCACGGAAGGGTCCGTGGCCGTCGGGAACACGCAGCGGAACACGGCCGTGGCCGTGGAAGGCAGGACGGCCAGGTCCACGTGGGCCGGGACGTTGCGCGTCTCGATCTTGACCTCCGCGCGCACTTCGACGTAGCGCGTGACCTCGACCGAATAGACGCATTCGTCGTGCGAGAGGCGCACGCCGCTGGGCGTCTCGAGCTTGATCTTGCCGTGCACGCTGCTGCGCACGTCGGCCAGCTCCAGCGGCTTGGTCGGGACGGAGGTGATGTTCTCCAGGCGCGCGGGCTCGCCATAGACGAGCACCGAGTCCGGCTGGAGGGACATCGGCTTCTGGGCCATGTATTGCGGCAGGAAAAGGACCGTCAGCGCCGGGCGCACCGGCACCTTCTTGTAGGTCTCCTCCGCAAAGGTGAATTCCAGGTCCTCGGAAATGAAGCTCTCCACCGTCACGCCGTCGCCGTAGAGCTGGGACGCGTAGCGGTAGAGCGCCGTATTGGAGAGGGAGAACCGGTCCCCGCCTACCCGACGGAAGTCGGTGGAGGCGAAGGTGACCTGCTTTGCACGCCTATGGGCGCGGCCCATCAGGATATGGCGGAAGCCGGTGGCGGAGACCTGCGCGGAAGCGGTCGCTTCCGATTGGGACACCGCCGCCCGGCCTTCGATATTGCTCCGGGCCACGATCGGCACGCTCACGATCGCCACATAGTTCTGCGACAGATTGAGCACGAGCCAGATGCTGGCCGAGAACAGCAGGCAGAGCAGGAACTGGACCCAGTTCTTCACGGGGATTTATTTCTTCTCGCCCTGGGCAGGCTGTTCGCCCGTCATATCACGGTTGATGGAGCTCTTGTCGACGCGGATCTTGACTTCGCCGTCCACCTTGACGAGCACGGTGTTGCCGTCGATGTCGGCCACGGTGCCGTAGATGCCGCCGGCGGTGATGACCTTGTCACCCTTCTTCAGGGAGTTGCGCATCTCTTCGAGCTGCTTCTGCTGCTTGCGCTGCGGGCGGATCATGAAGAGATACATCACACCGAACATCAGGACAAGCATCAGAAGGAAGCTCCAGCTACTGCCGGTCTGGCCGGCCTGACCGGCGGCTGCGCCGGCCTGTAAAATCACGTTGATCATATTCTATTCGTGTTGGTTAATCAGTTTGTCGAGCAGTCCGTTGACAAAGCCGCTGCTCTCCGGCGTGCTATAATACTTGGAAATCTCAACGTATTCGTTGATGATGATGCGCGGGGAGACCGCGGGAGACATTTTGGCCTCGGCCATGCCGCAGGCGATCAGGCTGAGGTCGGTGGTGCAGAGACGGTCGCGCGTCCAGCCGGGCGTGAGCTCGGCCACCTGGGCGCAGAAATCGTCATAATTGGCGTAGGCGGTACGCAGCAGGTTGACCACGAATTTCTTGTCGCTCTCAAGCGCCTCGTTGCCGGGCAGGTCGCTCTGGTACAGCGCCGGCAGGCGCCAGGGCTCGCCCTGGCCCAGGGAGCGCATCGTCCGGATGCACCAGCCCAGGGTGTAGCCGAGATCGTCGTTCCAGTGGATCGACAGGTCCTCCAGGATGTCGGCCAGCTCGGGGCTGTCCTCGAGCTCGCGCTCGTAGATGCGGCACCAGAGGCGCGCATCTTCCTCCAGCGAGCTCTCGCCGCTGTCGAGGTATTCCTGGAAATATTTACGGCCGCGGATCCGCTCGTAGAGGCGGCGCAGCAACACGTCGTACTGGTCCCAGGAGAGTTTCTTCTTGCCCGTCAGTTTGGTGAAGTCGGGATCCTGCGCCAGCAGCGCGGGGATCCGGTTTTCGACGAATTTGAGATTGGGGTGAAGCTCCTCCTCGGTAGGGTTGAACTTGGCGCGCGCCGCCTCGATGCGGGCGCGGGCCTCCTCCGTGAGGGGTCCCGCCAGGGCGAGCAGAAACAGATACAGGTCCCGGGTGGACTCGCACGAAACATCCAGGAGGGATTCTGCTTCCTTGAGAGTCATACCGTGGTTTTCTGCGTAGCAGTAGACGGCCTTGAAAGCCTTGATACGGAGAATTCTTCGGTTGAGCATACTTTCAAACAAATTTATCTGCAAAGATAGTAAGTAATCGATAAAAAATCCTATTTTTGTAATAAGATATACATTAAAATCGCAAGCATGTACAGAGACGATTACGATTCTCGTTACGAAAGCCGGGATGCCGAGGATGTGTTCTCCAAGCCCGTCCGCGCCGGCAAACGGACCTATTTCTTCGACGTCAAAGCCACGAAGGGACGCAAAGACTTCTACCTGACCATCACCGAGAGCAAGCGCCGCACCAATCCGGACGGCAGCTTCAACTACGACAAGCATAAGATTTTCCTCTATAAGGAGGATTTCGAGAAATTCGCCGAGGGTCTGAACGAGGTGGTCGCCTACATCCGCGACACCTGCTTCCACGGCGAAATCCCCCAGCGGACCGCAGAAGGGTTCGGCGAGGCGGATTACGAATAAAAAAGAATTCCCCGACCGCTAGAGAGCCAGGTCGAGGAATTCTATAAATCCTTGTACATCGAGATTGTAGGGACGGGGGCCAGCTATCCGGTTGCCGTCACTGTCCAGTAGGAAGTAGTTCGGCTGGGCATTCACCCCGAAGTCGTGCAGCGCCACGTAGGAGTTGACGCGCCCGACATCCTTGAGCAGCGTTCCGCGCTCATTCTTCACCCATTTCTCTTCCGGCAGCTTCGTCTTGTCGTCCACGTGCAGCGCGGCGATGACGAAGTCCTCGCGCAGGCGGCGCAGCACCTCGGGATCCGACCACACGCGCGCCTCCATCTCCCGGCAGTTCACGCAGCCGTAGCCCGTAAAATCCAGGAACACCGGCTTGCCGGCGGCATTGGCCGCGGCCAGCGCGTCCGGCAGGTTGTCGTAGGCCTGCAGGCCGTGGGCGATGGTGATCGTGCCCGGCTGGGACTCCCCTGCCGTGGCGGCGCTCCCGCCCGTTATGCTGAGCGTACGCGAAGCGTCCAATACGAAGTCCTGCGTCTCCATCGGCGGCAGGTAGCCCGACAGGGCCTTGAGGGGCGCACCCCACATACCCGGGATCAGGTACACGACGAAGGAGAACACGGCGATGGCGAGCGTCAGGCGCGGCACGCCGAGGTACTCCAGCGGCGTATCGTGCTTGAAGCGGATCTTGCCGATCAGATAGAGACCCAGCAGCGTGAACACCGCGATCCAGATGGCGAGATAGACCTCGCGGTCCAGCAGGTGCCAGTGGTAGGTCTGGTCGGCCGTGCTGAGGAATTTGAGGCCGAGGGCGATCTCGATGAAGCCCAGGACCACCTTGACGGAGTTGAGCCAGCCGCCGCTCTTGGGGAGCTTCTTCAGCAGGGACGGGAAAAGTGCGAGGATGGTGAACGGCAGGGCGAAGGCGACGCTGAATGCGAGCATCGTGACCATCGGGGTCCAGAATTCGCCCTGGGTGCTCTTGATGAGCACGGTGCCGACGATCGGGCCCGTGCAGCTGAAGCTGACGAGCACGAGGGTCAGGGCCAGGAAGAAGATGCCGCCCAGGCCCTTGCGGTCGCTGTTCTTGTCGGCGTTGTTGGTCCATTTGCTCGGGAGCGTGATCTCGAACGCGCCGAAGAAGCTCGCCGCGAAGGTCATGAACACCAGGAAGAACAGGATGTTGGGCAGCCAGTGGGTGGACAGCCAGTTGAAGATGTCGGCCGTCACGCCGCTGCCGCCCACGATCCAGGTGATGCCGATGATCAGGCAGATCGGGACCGTATAGAGCAGGACGATGAACAGGCCGTAAAGAGACGCCTTCAGGCGGCCCTGGCGCGCGTTGTCGCTGCCCTTCATGAAGAAGGACACCGTCATCGGCACCATCGGGAACACGCACGGCGTCAGCAGCATCGCAAATCCCCACAGGATCGCCTCCAGGATCAGCGCCCAGAGGCTATTGTTTTCGGTTCCGGCAGATGGAGTGTCGACCTGGGAAACCGTAGCCACCCTCGGCTTCGTAAGAGGGAGGGGCCCGCCGCTTTCAGCGGTGGGAAGGGTCTCACGCAGTGAGACGTTTCCCGGGTCGACAGCTCCATCTGCCGGAACTGCTTCCAGGAACTCCTCGAAGTCCCAGTCGACGGGCATATAGCAGGCGTCGCCGCGGCAGGGCATATAGGTCACCGTACCGGAAACGTGGTCAATCCCCTCCTCCAGCTCGCCCGTGAGGACAATCTTGTTGCCCTCCGGGGACTGCTTCACCTCAGACTTCCAGTTGATCTGGGGCACGGCCTGCAACAGCAGGACCAGCGATACAAAAAGTTGTGCAATCATCTAAATTACTTGGCAATGGCGACCGAACGCGTCTCGCGGATCACCGTGATCTTCACCTGACCCGGATAGGTCATCTCGTCCTGGATCCGCTGCGCGATATCCGTGGACAGACGCGCCGCCTGGTCGTCGGACACCTCCTCGGCGCCCACGATCACGCGCAGCTCGCGGCCAGCCTGGATCGCGTAGGACTTCGTCACGCCCGGATAGGACGCGGCCAGATCCTCCATACCCTTCAGACGCTTGATGTAGGACTCGATCACCTCGCGGCGGGCACCCGGACGGGCGCCGGAAATGGCATCGCCCACGAGCACCAGCGGTGCGTAGATGGACGTCATCTCCATTTCCTCGTGGTGCGCTCCCACGGCGTTGCAGATCTCGGGACGCTCCTTGTACTGCTCGGCGAGCTTGGCGCCCAGGATGGCGTGCGGCAGCTCAGGATCGAGGTCGCTGACCTTGCCGATATCGTGCAGCAGGCCGGCGCGGCGGGCGATCTTGGGATTCAGCCCCAGCTCGGAAGCCATGATGGCGCAGATGTTCGCGACTTCGCGGGAGTGCTGCAGAAGGTTCTGTCCGTAGGACGAACGGTATTTCATACGGCCGATCAGCTTGACCAGCTCCAGGTTGAGTCCGTGGATGCCCATATCGATGCAGGTACGCTTGCCGGTCTCCAGGATCTCGTCCTCGAGCTGCTTGCTCACCTTGGCCACGACTTCCTCGATACGCGCCGGGTGGATGCGGCCGTCGATCACCAGCTGGTGCAGCGACAGGCGCGCCACTTCGCGGCGGACCGGGTCGAAGGCGGAGAGGAGGATGGCGTCGGGCGTGTCGTCCACGACGATCTCGACGCCCGTCGCGGCCTCGAGGGCGCGGATGTTGCGGCCCTCACGGCCGATGATGCGGCCCTTGACCTCGTCGTTGTCGATCGGGAAGGTGGTGACGGCGTTCTCGATCGCCGTTTCCGTGGCGGTGCGCTGGATCGTGTTGATCACGATGCGCTTCGCCTCGCGGGCGGCGTTGAGCCGCGCCTCATCCATCGTATCGTTGATGTAGGCCTGCGCCTCGCTGCGCGCCTCGGCCTTCATATTTTCAACCAGCATCTTGCGGGCGTCCTCGGCGGACATTCCCGCGATGTTCTCCAGTTCCTTGTTGACCTGCGCGGTCACGCGCTCGCATTCCTCCATCTTGGCGTCCAGCTTGGTCTTGAGGGCGTTGACCTGGCCCTTCTGGGAGTCGAGGTCGTGCTGGCGGCGGTCCAGCTCGCTCTGCTGCTGCTTCAGCTGGCCTTCACGGGACTTGATATTGTTTTCGCGGTCGCGGAGTTCGTTGTTCTTTTTGCCGACGAAGTCCTCGTGCTCGGTCTTGAGCTGGAGGAATTTCTCCTTGGCCTGCAGGATTTTCTGCTGCTTGATGCTTTCGGCCTCCAGGTTCGCCTTCTCGATGATGGCGTTCGCGCGCCCCTTCGAAGCGGACCGGCTGACCAGTATATAAATCGCGAGGGCCAGTGCGGCACCTGCAATCGCTGTTAGGATGTAGTACAGAAACATAGGTTTATATATAAAATTACAGTATCCGTCCTTGCGGGGCAGATACTGTAATTTTAGAAAAAAGCCGTCAGCCGAGCTTTCAGAAAGCCTCTGAATATGATTTGGGCTCCGTACTGTCCCGGGCTTCCCGTCGTAGCGGGCTTGCCTTCCTCAGCGCGAGTAGACCCGGTTCCGAAGAACTTGTTGTTTTCAGAAGATGGGCCTGACGGCTTATCACTTTTCCATCGCCTCCAGATAGGCAGAAACATCTCCCTGGAGCGCCTCGACCTCTTCGACGAGGCGGGACATCTTCTTCTGCGCGGAGAGCTTGCCTGCGGCTTCCTGGATCGCCACGAAAGCCAGCTTGTCCTCCGGACTGCTGTCCGGGAAGCGGGCGTCGAACTTGGTCATCATCGCCGTCACGTCCGCCGCGGCAAGGCGCATCAGCTGCTCCATCTCGGGGGTGGCGGCGCTGAGGCGATAGGGCTTGCCTGCAACTTTTAACGTAATGTCCTGTGCCATGTCAACTCTCCAGCAGCTTTATGCATCTGTCAATCTCCCGGATCAGTTTGTCAATCCGCTCCTTCGACTCAGTAGGGTCTCCGGATGCCTGAAACGCACGCATCAGTTCGAGATTGTCTATCTGTTGGTTCAAATCAGTAATCTGCTCCTTGTATCGCAGGCACTTCTCCTCGCTCGCTGCAAGCCGTCCGGCCAAATCATCCGCCCGCTGCCTCTCGGCCTCGTACAGCGCAACCAACTTGGCGATATTTGACTTGATATCTTCGAGCATCGCAGATGATACCTAAAATACATAGGCAAATATAAACAATTAATCGCAAAACATCAAGTACATAAAAAATGAAGACCTGCGAGGTTGGGATCGCAGGTCTTCGGGAAGAATAATATTTATCTAAAGAGAAAATTATTTCTTCGGCTTGAGGATAACGGTGCGGCTCAGCACATCGTTGTTGAAGAAGATCGGATCGACGCCACCGTTGGCGCTGGTCTCGAGCTTGCTGGCAGGGACACCGAGGCTGATGAGGAAGTCGTAGACCACCTTGGCACGCTGCTCGGAGAGGGTCTGGTTGCGCTTGACGCTACCCGTCTTCTTGTCGGCGTAGCCGGCGACGGAGATAACGCCCTCGATATCCTTGATCTCCTCAGCATAGAGCTGGAGGCGAGCCTTGTCCTTCTGGGAGAGGACGGCCTTGTTGAGCTCGAAGAAGACAGCGGTGGAAGCAGGGATCTCCTTGTTGATGTACTTCTCGACCTCCTTGATGACCTCCTTCTCGACCACCTTCTCGACGATCTTCGGGTTCTTGGCGGCGTAGTCGCGGGCCAGGGCGTCAGCAGCCTCCTTGGAGAGGTAGCCGGCGGCGGCAGCGGCAGCAGCAGCACGGGCGAACTTGCCATGCTTGCCACCAATGGTCCAGATGGCGTTGAGGGTCACGCGGCCGGTACCCTCACCCTTGCGATACTGGGAAGCGTCGCCAAAGACGGACGGGGTGATGCCGAAGCGGCCTTCGAGAGCAAGCTCAAAAGCGTTGGTGAAGTTGTAGCCGAGACCGAGACCGGCGGTAGCACCGAAGCGGGCCTTGAGGCCGTCAGCCTCGCGGACGAGCATCTTGGAACCAGTCTGGGCACCGTTGGCGAACTCGGTGCCGATGGAGGAGAAGTTCACGGTCGGACCGACGAAACCATAGACATCGAACTTGGCGAGGTCCTCAGCGAAGATGTTGCTGAAGTTGACCATACCGTCGAGGTTGATCTCACCGAAGAGCTTGTTCTTGGCAGAGAAGAGCTCATTGTTCTGACCGAAGTTGGTAGCGTTACCGTCCTTCTTGTCGAGGGTCTGGAAAGGACCGCCGATGACGGCACGGACACCCCAAACCGGAGTAATGTACTTACCGACCTGGATGTTGCCATAGACAGAGGGAGTGTTGAAGCCACCGTTGTAGACGGAGATGATACCGCCACCGACGCCGACGAAAACGTCATTCCCCTTATAAGCAGTCTGAGCATTTGCGCCGAAGATACCGGCAGCAAGAGCAAAAGACAGTGCAAGAGCTTTGAGTTTCATATCGTTATAATTTTTAGATTCGTTTAACTGATAAGATGATGGGGAATCCAAGGATTACTCGTTGTAGGAGATACCACCACCGGCGTTGGCCATGGAGCCGTGAGCGTCCTTGCCGTGACCGTGCTGATAGTGAGCGTGGCCCGGGGCGCCCGGATAAGGCAGCTCGTGAACCTGGACGAGAACGGTCTCGTACTCAGTCCAATCGAAGGAACCGAGATCGAGAGTCTCCTCGCTGGCACCGACCTTGCCATCCTCATCCGCATCCTTGAAAGCGAACACGGTGACAGGCAGCTTGTACCAGTAGTTGTACTGGGTGACGTTCCACATAGCCCAGGCGGACACGACGAAGTCGTACTCCTCATCCTCGAAGATCCAGGAGTCGGTGTTGGACTCAGCCACGTTGTCGACGATGCCCTCGAAGCCGAGGATCTGGTTGTCGACGAGGTTGGTGATCACATCATCCCACCAAATATCGTTGTAGATGGCAGTACCCTCGAGCATGAACTCGGAGTTGTTGTAGTACCAGGTGTCGATACCGGCGTGGGAGTAGGCGTGGGTCGGATAATGGGTGTTGGCCAGGAAGTAGGTGTCGATACCTTCCTCGACGTTTTCCTCATCGACCGAGACAGCGACGGTCCAGCCGTTGAGCGGCTCGCCCACGAAGACGGAAGCACGGATGACGGCCTCGCCACCGGCGAGAACCTCAGGGACAGCAAAAGTAGCCTCATAGTCCTTGGCGAGCTTCGGGCCCGAAACGGTGATCTTGTAATCGCCGGCGGTGACACCCTGGCTGTCGCCAGCCTGATAGGTAATGGTGTTACCGGAAACAGTACCGAAGTTGGAGTTCACAGTGTAGGTACCAGCATAGGCGCCGCCGTGGATGATGTCGATAACATCAACATTCACAGTGACTTTACCACCTGCCAGTTTGAAAGCAGTGTCGATCTGCTCAGGCGTGCAAGCGGCAATGACACCAACTAACGCAATGAGTGAAAAAAGCTTTTTCATTTCTTTAAAATAAATATTAAACATTAAACTTAATTCCTGTTTCTTGCCCGTAAAGCAGGGTGCTGACTCTACGGCATACCACTCTACGAGAGACAAAGATACCTTACAAAAACCGAAAAACCAAATATTTTCGGGAGTTTTTCACCTTAAGTCAATCAATTACCTCATCTTTTCTCAATTTTACTATTAATATAATACGGGTTGAAATAGTTCTTGCTAACCAGGTTGTCAGCGGCTTCCGTGCGGAACTCCTTGTAGTAAACCTGCTCGTTGTTAGCATTATAGTCGAAAGTCATCTGGCCGGACGTCGTAATCCGCGGTACACGGCCGTAGCGGCGCGTTTTGTAGGGCGGAAGAGAGATGTGGATACGGAATCCGGCATTGGTACGCGGCTGGAAAGATTTGGCCACCAGGTGGCCCGTCTGGTCGAAGAGGAGGCCGCGCTCGGCGTAGAAGCCCACGGAGACGTGGTGGAAGTGACGGATCATTTCGAACTTGAGGCCGTAGTCGCCATACAGGAAGCATTGCGCGCGCAGCGTGAACTGCGTCTGCAGGGCGGCGTTGTAGTAGTTGCCGGCCACATTCCACGCGAAGACGGGCTCCCAGTAGTAGCGCCAGCGGAAGCCGCGGAAGCCCGCTACGGAGACGATGCCCAGCTGGGTGTCCACCCAGAAGCGCTCGTTGGGGAACCAGTAGGCGGCCTCGAGCGTCGCGCCGTAGCGGTTGCCCGTGAACTGGCCGATGGTGAACTTGCCCTGGATCCCCAGGTGCCAGGGGTCGCGGAAGCGCTGCGAGAGCGAGATCACGCCCGGATGGATGTAGCGGTACTGCGTCTCGAAGAAGTCCGTGTAGACCGGGAGCACCAGCTGGTAGGAGAAGCGCGCGCCGGGCCAGAGCTCGACCTCGAGGGCGGGCTTGAGCTCCCAGAGGGACTGATAGACCTGCGTGATGATGAGGTTGATCAGCGACACGACGGGATAGACGGTGATGTCCGTGCGCAGGAAGCTGTTGTTCAGCTTCGGCTGCTTGCGGACGGCGTCCCACGAGGCGTCGAGGCGCTTGGTGGTGCTCCAGCGGCCCTGTTCGGGATCGTATGTGATCGTGAGTTCGGGAACTTTATAGGAGGTGCCGATGAGCTTGATCGGCTTGGATTCGTCCAGCCCGGCGCCTTCGAGGATCTGCACGGCGCGGACGAAGCCGTCGGCCGGGAGCTTGTAGTAGTCGTTTTCGACGGTGAAGGCGGTGAAGTCGGGCGTCTCGACGGAACGCACGTTCATAAAGCCGGCCTCGACGAGGCGGCGTGCTGCCTGGGCGGCACGGGATTCTTCCAGCAAGAGGCTGTCTACCGGAGATGCTTCCTGCGCAACCGACGTCACAGGCGTCAGGAGTGGAAGTAATACGATAAGCCAGGTAAGTCTCTTCATTATTCGAACCTCGAATTCTGCAAATTTAATATTTTTTCAGAATTTCCGAAGCTTCCAGCTTCAGATTTCCGCCGGAATAACGGTAGGTGTCGTGGCGGACGGGGCCGATTCCGGCCGCGTACCAGCTGTCGGAGACCGTCTCGCGGTTGCGGCCAAGGCCCTTTTCGACCTTGTGTTCGCGGATCACCACGCATTGGAATTCGCCCGCGGGCACGCGGATGCGCTCGAAGCGGAGGACTTTCCGCTCGGTGATGGCCATCGTGTGGGTCATGATGCCCGTCTTGACGGTGCAGCGCGCGTCCGGGAGTTTGTCGCCGGGCTTCAGCTCGGCGGGGATCAGGGCCGGGACCGTCTCGACAGACTGGTCGACGCCCGGGAACATGTTGTGCAGGACGACCTGCAGCGAAGCGCCGAGGTCCTGGCTGATGGTGCCGTCGGCGGCGACGGCGGTCGTCATCGGCGCGCCGCCGCCGTAGAGGGCGGCGCCGCCCGGGCCGCGGAGCGTGAAGATGTAGTCGACCAGGCGGCCGTCGCCGCTTTCGCGCACCGCGGTGTATTCCATCGTGGTGGTGCGCTCCAGGCGGCCGTTCGCCTTGTGGCGTTCGTACACCAGCGTGCGGCCGGGCTGCAGGCAGACATACGGTTCGCCGCCGCGGGCGGAAAGCCCGGCGAGCAGCAGCAGAACGGCCAGCGCAAAGTGTTTCATACTGCAAAGATGCGAAAAAAAGGGCGCATATCCGCGCAGAAGCCGATTTTTCGTATATTCGCCCTATGAAAAGAATCATCGCGACCGCCGACGCGCCCAAGGCCGTCGGCCCCTACTCCCAGGCCGTGGAGCTGAACGGCACCCTTTTCATTTCCGGCCAGCTGCCGGTCGATCCCGCCACGGGCCGGATGGCCGAAGGCATTGAGGCCCAGACGCGCCAGGCGCTCCGCAACCTCGGCGCGATCCTCGCCGCCGCGGGCCTCGGCCACGCCGACATCGTCAAGACGACCGTCCTGCTCGCGGACATCGCCGACTTCGCCGCGATGAACGCCGTCTACGCGGAGTTCTTCCCCACCGACAAGCCCGCGCGCGTCTGCTACCAGGTCGCCGCCCTCCCCCTCGGCGCCCGCGTCGAGATCGACGCCCTCGCCGGCCGCTAGCCTCCCCACCCCCGCCCTCCATGGGCCCCCATCCTCAAAAAGGCCCTGATTTGAGGACGGGAAGGTGGTTTCCCCCCATCTCGTCCTCAAAAACGCCTTGTTTTGAGGACGACTTGTTTTTTCTGACGGCTGATTGTTTTTCTTTTCGGGGAAATGTCGTATCCTTGTATCCGGAGTGATGCCTAATGTAAAC
>Ga0265300_10000432_pt1 | contig 43236 bp, 41 predicted proteins | sample AusTroGonzalo_MG_FD_193482 | JGI IMG/M metagenome (GOLD analysis project Ga0265300, IMG submission 193482) | Bovine rumen microbial communities from tropical cattle in Woodstock, Queensland, Australia - Gonzalo_03 | ecosystem: Host-associated > Mammals > Digestive system > Stomach > Rumen ... | reverse complement strand
CAGCAGGTCCTAAAACAGTACCAACTGGAGGAGCAGGTGTAGCTTTACCAGCTTCGATTTGTAAATTAATTTTCTTTACGATTTCCTTTGCCACGAAAACACCTCCTATAAAATAAATAATTTTCGCGTAAGTGGTACAGGCGTAATCCGCAAGTATTCCCTCCCACTTAACATGTAGTTATATATAAACATAACTGCAATATAGATATTAACATAAAAATATTGAGAAAACAACATATTTTTGGGAAAAATAATGTTAAATATTTACTAAATTATTGTAAAAATCAAAATAAATATTTCAACACTCACTAATTATATGATATATTATAAAAAATAGAAAAGATAAAAAGGATGGTTTTTATGAGTAAAAAACAAAATAAATTCTTTTTTAGTGAGACTGATTCTCAAGAACAAAAACCCGTAAAACCTAGAAAAATCAAAGAAAAGAAGAATAAAGATAAATCTTTTTCTTTAGCATTAATACTAGAAAGAATCAAATATATATTAAAAAAACTACTACCTATTATTGCATTAATACTACTTATCATCATTATTGTGTTAGGTATTAAAGTATGGCAAAAGAATAATAAAGGTGGAAACGGTGGTAATAATGAACAGAAAGATCCACTAGCACCAAGTATTATTAAATCTATAGAAATAAAATTAGGGGAAGATAATCCTACAATAGATAAATTTGTTAGTAACTACGAAAAAGTAAAAGGTGAAAACGATACAATCACATTTGAAGACAAAAATGTTATTGATGGTAAATATATGGCTATTGGCAAATATAAGGTAACCATTACTATAAAAAATAAAACTTACTATAGTCAGCTTAAAGTAATTGATAAGGATGCACCAATTTTAAGCTTAAAAGAAGTAACAATTAATGAAGGCGAATTCTATAATATTAATGATTTCGTATCTACTTGTATTGACAACAGTGGAAAAGATTGTTTACTAAGCTACAATAATACTGAATACAGGAATATTGAAAAAGTCGGCTCATATAATATTACTATTGTTGCAAAAGATATAAGTGGTAACAAAAGTGAGGGAACTACAAAATTAACCATAAATGCAAAAACTACTCCTACACCAACTCCTACACCAACGCCTACTCCTACACCTACAACTGGAGGAAATGGTGGGGGTACATCTAATAAATGTACTTATGGTAATGCAACATATGATAAATCCATTACATTAACATATAATGCTACTAGCAATGGTTGTGCTATCGATCCAGATTATGCAAATATTGATAACCAATATATTCAAGCAGCTTATAAGATGATTACCCCAGAAGGAAATAAAGCCCATGATGAAGCTGTTGCCAAAATAAATCAAGATCCAAATTTTGAAGGAAGAGTTAGTTTCACAATTGATGTTAATCCTGTATTTAATACAGCCAAAACTGGTTTAGTTGGTTATACTGCTTCATATACAATCGTAAATGAAACAACTAAAGAAACACTTGTAAAATTCAATCTTAACACTTCAGGAAAACGTGTTTATTCAATAAACAAATTAGGAATATAAAAAAGAGATTCAATTGAATCTCTTTTTTTATTCTTGATTATTTCTATTATTTCTAAATCTGTCTTTAGGATCTAAGAATTTTTTTCTTAGCCTAATATCATCTGGGGTTACTTCAACATATTCGTCGTCTTCGATGAACTCAAGTGCTTCTTCTAAAGTAAATTCTTTTGCTTTAGTAAGTACTATTGCTTCATCAGCACCACTAGAACGTGTATTAGTTAAGTTTTTATTCTTACATGGATTTACATCTAAATCGTTATCTCTATTATGAATACCAATTATCATACCACAATATACATCAGTACCTGGTTCAATAATTAAAGTACCTCTATCTTGTAGATTAAATAATGAATAACCTAGAGCTTTTCCATTTTCCATAGACACTAAAACACCATTTTTACGTCTTGTTATAGGCCCTACATAAGGTTTATAGTCATCAAATGATCTAACCATAACTCCCTCACCTTTAGTATTAGTAATAAATGCTGATCTATAACCAATTAGTCCTCTTGTAGGAGCACTAAATTCTAGGTGTGAGAAATTTTCCGAATCAGAAGAAACAACCTCTAAAATACCTTTTCTTTCTTGAATATCATTAATAACAGTACCAGAATAATCAGTTGGACAGTTAATAATTACTTTTTCAAATGGTTCACACTTAATTCCATCAATTTCTTTAATTAATACTTCAGGTTTAGAAACAGAAAGTTCATAACCTTCTCTTCTCATATTTTCAAGTAAGATAGATAAATGTAATTCACCTCTACCACTTACCTTATATCCATCAGCGTTTTCAAGTGGTTCAACTTCTAAGCCAACGTTAGTTTCAAGTTCTTTATCTAGTCTTTCTTTGATATGTCTATTTGTTAAGAACTTGCCGCTTTTTCCGGCAAATGGTGAACTATTTACCAAGAAATTCATAGATAGTGTTGGTTTTTCAATAATTATTGGAGGAAGTGCATTTGGTTTTCCACTTTCACAAATAGTATCTCCAATAGATATTGTAGAGCAACCAGCAATACAAACTATATCACCATAATATGCTACATCTTTTTCCACTCTTTTAATTCCTTCGTTAACAAATAGCTTTGAAACTTTAAAAGATTGTATGTTTCCTTCGTTAGTAACAAGCGTTACTATTTCACCATTTTTAATTTTTCCTTTATTAATACGTCCAATACCAATACGACCAATATAATCATCATAATCTAAAGCTGATATTTGAAGTTGTAAATCATCATTTTCATTTCCTTCAAAAGGTTTTACATGATTTATAACAGTTTCAAGCAGTGGTGCAATTGAATCTGAATTATCATTCATATCAAGTTTAGCAATACCATCACGTGCTATACCATATATAATTGCAAAATCTAATTGCTCATCGCTTGCATTAAGCTCCAAGAATAAGTCAAATGTCATATCAACAACTTCTTGAACTCTAGCATCCTTTTTATCTATTTTATTAATAAATAGAATAGGTCTTAAATTTTGCTCTAATGCTTTCTTTAAAACAAATCTAGTTTGAGGCATAGGTCCTTCAGCTGAATCAACAAGTAAAATAACTGTATCTACAGTTCTAATTACCCTTTCAACTTCGCTAGAAAAATCCGCATGACCTGGTGTGTCTACAATATTAATTTTATAATCTTTATATCTTATTGCACAGTTCTTTGAATAAATAGTAATTCCTCTTTCTCTTTCAATATCATTACTATCCATTACGCAATCTACGACTTCTTCTCTTTCAGAAAATACACCATTTTGCTCTAAAAGCGCATCAACAAGAGTACTTTTACCAGCATCAACGTGCGCAACAACTGCAATATTTATTATTTTTTCCATATTTATCAACTCCAAATAAACACTCCAAAGATAATACAACAAAATAATAAATTATGCAAGAAAAAAAGACATACTCAAGTATGTCTTAGTTAAATCTTTTTTTCATTGATTTAATAAATACCAATATTGCTGTTAGAATATATAATACTTCAAAAGTAATATAATAGATTTTATCTCCAACTTTAGTAATTGTTAAGAAACTAAATACAGATGAAAGCTCATCTCTTACAAATATAAATAAAACTTTGATTATTACACATAAAAGTATAAGATAAATCATGTATATAAGAGCATTCCTAGATTTTTTTCTATCTTGACCAGTTAAAGTTTTATAAAAATTACCAAAAGCTGCTTTTATACCTTTGCCAGAATAATTATCGCCAAATATTTTTTTTACATCTAGTCCATGTGATAAATAAATAGCAGTTACAAGATCATTAGGATTCCCAAGCGACTTAACAGCATCCACTTCAGTTTGTCCCATACTAATAAAATTATCAATAAAACTTGTATATTTTACTATTTCTTTATTTTTTTCATTTTCAACTAAATAATCAAGTTTAGTTGTAAGAAAATCAATAAAACCCTTTTTATCCATATTATCACCTATTATATATGTAAAATTATACCATAGTATATTTAAAAAGACTATTGATTATTATATCAATTTACAGGTATAATATACCTAAAGTGAGGTTAAGAAATGAAAAACGATATAATTATAAATCCTGAAAAGAAGAAGAAAACACCACTACTACTTAATTTTCTTACATTGATACTTGGTTGTATGCTTCTAACAAATAATAATAAGGTTGTAGTTTATACTTGTTATATTATTGGAGCTATTGCTTTAATAATAGGTCTATATAACTTAACTAGTAAATATATATTTAAAAAAGAGGGAAATATTTCTTTAGGAGTATATGCAACAGTACTTGGTATATTATTATTTATATTAGGTGGTACTATTGAAGTTACACTTAGAATGATTATCGGTTTTTGGTTAATCATTAATGGATTAAGTAAATTAGCATTATCATTTAAAGTTAAAGAGAAATTTGTTCCATTCTTAGTACTAGCAATCATATTAATTGGTGCTGGTATGTACTGTATATTAATATCAAATATATTACTTGTTGTAGTTGGAGCATTCTTAATTGCAAGCGCTACAATAGATTTATACAATTATTTCTTCAATTAAAAAACTATCACAAATGTGATAGTTTTTTTATTAATTACTTTTTCTAGAGAAGTAAATTAATGATCCAAGACCTACTACAATAACTCCGAAGAATATTGCAATAATAACTGTATCATTACTTTTCTTACTTCCATCAGCTTTAGAAACATGATCAAGTTGTTCAGAATCCATTGCCTTAGTTAATGTAGTTGATTGTAAATCTTTATATTTTCCAGATTTAATAGTTTCTGCTACGATATCCTTAACTTGATTTTTATATCCATTTTCAATCATACTGATTAATTCAGATTCAAGTTGTTCAGCATATCCTTCAACATATTTATCACCAACTATAGCAAATGGAACACCAGAGAATTCAGTATTAAGTTTAGCTGCAACATCTATAAGTAAATCTCTATTATTTCCATCATAAATGTTATAAACAACGATTTCTACTTTATCACTATATTTATCATATATAGAATCTAGAAATTGCATTTCTCTAGCACAGTAACCACAACCAGTTTGTCTAAATAGATAATATTTAATTTTCTTTTTAGATGTAGTTTCTTCTTTTGTTGTTTCCTTACCTGTAGTTTCAACTTTTTCTGTATCTTTAGTTTCATTAGCTTTCTTTGAATCTTTTGCGGCATTAACAGTTGTAAGTGCAACAGCAAAAACAGCTACTAAAACTAATAAATACTTAAATAAATTTTTCATACTTACCTCCTAATAATATTATAACACCATACTAACATTAAAAAAAAGTTAAAATTAATTAACTTTTTCCTCATTATGTAACTTTTTATGAGCTTCTTTACCACCTGGTTGACCGATATCAAAGGTATATATATCACCAATTTCTTTAGATTCATAGCTGTTATTTAACTTTGTTTTTTTATCAATTTCAACTAGTAGATCTGATTTTAATTGTTTTGCTTCATCAAATACATTTGGTGGAACAAGAGGCTGTCCACCACCATTTATACAACCTCCAGGGCATGCCATAACTTCGACTAAATGATATTTTGATAAATCCAACTTTTTTAATTCGTTCATACCACAAACTCTTGCAACATTTAGTTTAAGTTTTTTAAAATCATAAGTACATTCTTCAAAATTTAATGCGTTATTTAACATTTTATTTTTTAAGTTATCCGGAAATTGTTCATTATTGATTAAAAAGTATGATGTTCTTAAAACTGATTCTAAAACACCACCACTTGTTCCAAATATAATACCAGAAGATGTTGCGTTACCTAAAAGTGGATCAAAGTCTGACTCAGGTATTTTACTTAACTCTATATTTGCCTCATTAACCATATATAATAATTCCCTTGTTGTAATAACAAAGTCTATATCATCCGTATCAAGTATTTCCGCTTTTTTACTTACACATGGCATTAATAAAACATGAATTACTTTATCAGAAAAGTTCACATATTTAGATACATAGTTTTTAACTAAGTAACCTTGCATTTTAATTGGTGATTTAGTTGTTGATATGTATTTATCTAAATTAGTGTTTTTTGCATAGTTTTTCCAAGATGGGCAACATGATGTCATTAGTGGAAATTTATTATTTTTAATTCTTTCAACAAGTTCTAAGCTCTCCTCAACAGTTGTTAAATCTGCACCTACTGCTATATCATAGACATAATCGAAACCGACTTTTCTAAGCAGACCAACCAACTTCTTTGTTAAATCTACACCTTTCAATTTAAGTTCATTAATAAGCGATACTCTAGATGCTGGTGCAATAGAAATAATAACTTTATATTCAGTATCATTTAAATAATTTAGAACTTTTTGATAATCATATTTAGGAACTATTGCTCCCATAGGACATGTTAATATGCATTGTCCACATTTAATACACTCATTATCAAAACCATGAATTCTATCACAAGTCTTTTTACATAATCCACATCGAGTACACTTTTCCTCAATTCTTGTTAAACATGGATTATCCCCAAATTCTACTCTTCCGTCTTTCATTTAACTAAATCCTTATATACAGTAACAATTCTTTTTACAATATCATTACTATCAAGATGAATATCATTTGCTGCAAGAAGAGTTGCTAAACCATTTGAATATAACCAAATATGCATAAATAATATTTTTGCACTTTCAAAAGTAAATCCATGTTTATTAACTAAATTTACAATCGCCGATTGATTCCATTTTTCATCAAGTACTGAATCTATACTTTTCCAATCTAAGTTGTTTGATAAAAATAATGTTTTGAATAAATTTTTATGTTCTTGTGCAAATTCAATATAAGCAACACATAAAGTAATAAGTGCTTTTTCCTTATCAATTCTACTGGTTACAAATTCATCATAAAATTTGTAAATACTTTCATACACTAAATCTTTTATTTCATCCATACCTTTAAACATTCTATATAAAGGTTTTGTTGATACTCCTAATTCCTTCGCAAGGCCTCTTGCATTTAAGTAATCCCAGCCATGGTTTGCAACGATTGCCTTCGCACGGTTTACTATATCTTCTTTAGTTATAGTTACACTGTTTGCCATATAAACCCTCCTTATGGTAACTTATGTTTCCATTATAACACATTTTTAAAAAAGTACAAAAAAACTATTAGATTTTTATCTAATAGCCATAAAATAATATAATAATAAAACTAAACCTAAAGCAATTCTATAAATACCAAATGGTTTAAAGTCATGTTTCTTAATATATCCAAGTAATAACTTAATAATAATTATTGATACAATATATGCTGTGATCATGCCAATAACTAATAACATTAATTCGTTTGATGAAAAATCAAAACCATATTTAACAAGTTTTAGTAAACTAGCTCCAGCCATAACAGGAATTGCTAAATAGAATGTAAATTCTGCGGCAACATTTCTTGATGTGCCTAATATTAAAGCTCCTATAATAGTAGCACCACTTCTAGATGTTCCAGGTATTAATGCTAAAACCTGGAATAACCCTATTAAAAATGCTAGTCTATAACTTAATTCATATATATTATTACATTTCTTTTCTTTTGGTGATACATAGTTTTCAACAATAATAAATAGTACACCATATACGATAAGCATAATTGCAACTGTTGGAAAATTATAAAAATGTTTATCTAAGAAGTCATCTAGTAATAGTCCTAAAACAGCAGCTGGTAAACAACCAACAATTATTTTTTTCCATAAATTTACTGAGTTATTAAATCTTTTCTTATCTTTCATATATAAAAAGAAATTTAATTTTTTAAAGTATATGGTACAAACTGCAAGAATTGCTCCTAACTGAATTACAACTAAATATACTTCCCAAAAAGATTTTGAAACATCTAATTTTAAAAAGTTATTAAGTAGTATCATGTGACCAGTACTACTTATTGGAAGCCACTCAGTTACTCCCTCAACGATACCAAATATAATTGTCTTAATAATTTCGAAAATCATCTTATCACCTATTATTTATTTTATTCATTTAAAAAAGAGATTATTTTCTCTTTTTTAATTCATCTCTAATTTGTTCAAGTAAAAGAACTTCATCACTCTTCTTAGGAGCTTCTTCTTTAACTTCTTTTTTTGGTTTCTTTCTATTTAATTTATTGATAAATTTAATTACCATAAAAATACAGATAGCAATAATTAAGAAATCAACAACGCTTTGAATAAATGCTCCATAATAAATTACAGCATCTTTAACCTTTACGTGAAGTCCAGCAAAATTAATTCCTCCACAAATTAAACCAACTAGAGGCATTATAATGTTATCAACAAGTGATGTTACGATTTTACCAAAGGCACTACCAATAACAACACCAACTGCTAGGTCAATAACGTTTCCTTTACTTATAAATTCTTTAAATTCTTTAGCCATCTTTTTCATAATTAAAACTTAAACACTTTATCTCCTTTCGTTAAACTTTTGTTTAGTTTTTCAAGATCTTTAACTGCATCATCTTTTGTTTTATATAAAGCTAGTACTTCTTGGGCTCCGCCCCACATACTATGTGCAAATTCACCAACAATGGCAAATTTCATTCCTTTTTGCGCATAATATCTAGTAATATTAAATGAATAACAGTTAAGGACTTTTTCTTTATTTTGAGACACAACCCACATATTTTCAATCCCTTCTAAAGATAATTATAACACAAGAATTTTATAATTGAATGAAAAAATATAAAAAAAATTATCTAAATTTTTTATTTAGATAATTTCATTATTTTGTTTTCTTTTTTGCGTCTTTTTGAATATATTTAACTTTAACACCTTTGTATAAACCAAATTGTTTTTTTACACCTTCAGGTAAGTTCTTTTTAATAACTTTCATCTATAACACTTCCTTTTCTACATCACTTGCTTATCGATTATAGCATTATTTAATTAAATTTACAATTACATTTATAAAAAGTACGGCATAACTTGATGCTTTGCTTAGTAATGGAACTACTGTTTCAGAACAAGATTTATATTTATCAACAAAAGAAACTAAAAATGATTCTCTATATTGAGGAACACTTCTTAAAGTAAGTGGCCACATGTGTTTAACAATAATATCTTCTTCAACTTCGCTTATATTAAAATGTTTTTTAGCATTTTCTAGAGCTTTTTTAGGATGCGAATAACCATGTTTTTCAAAAAATTTTGTTTTTTCTTTATTTAAATGCCAATCATATAAATATAAATCATGAAGTAAACCTGCTCTTGCAACAGAAATATAATCTAGATTAAGCTTTTTTGCTATCTTATAACTTGTATAAGATACCCTAATAGAGTGATCAAGTGTTGTAGTTTTTCCATGTTGAATATAATCATCCATTTGTTTAACTACATCAGTATTATAAAGATCTTTTATACAATCATAATATTCTTTATCTAAAAGAATTTTATGCATCTTTCTTTTCATAGAAAAACTACTCCCTTCAATAAACATTATACGCCTTAAAAATCAATTTTAAACATATAAACGCACATATTTTACAACATTTTATAAAACTATACAAATAATTTTTTCATATGGTATAATTTTTGTATAGGGAGGTTCTTGTTTATGTATATTACAGAAAGAAAGCAAAATTGGATCAATAGACTTGGTACTGTAATGATATGTTATGCCATTATATCATTACTCATGTTAGTTATGAGGGATTGGGGAACACTTGACATTCTGTTATTTCTAATTAATGCTCTAAACTTCGTATTATTTCAATTTTTTAATCATTCATTTTTAATAACATGCTTGATATGTATTCTAGTTGGTTTAGTTGCTCTCTTTTGTTTAAAAGGCTTTATATTTATATTTGGTGCACTGCTTGCATTGGTATCATTAATAACAATGATAATTTATTACAAAAAATAACAACTTTATTTTATTAAAGTTGTTTTTTTATTTACTAAAATACGTATAAGTGATATTTTTAATATATATAATGAAAGGAGTAAACAAAATGAACAAGAAAAAATTAATTATCATCATTTTATCTATAGTAGCATGCTTACTAATAGCTGGTTTAGTGCTATTCTTTATATTAAAAGATGATGATAAAAATGAAAAGAAAGGAACTAAAGAGGTAGCAAAGATTACTATCACATTTGATGCTGATGGTGGATCTAAGGTTGAAGATATTACAGTTAAAAAAGGTTCTTCATTCCAACTTCCAGAAACTACTAAAGAAGGTTATTTATTTGCCGGTTGGTATAATGGTGATAAATTAATCACTGATGATGATACTGATAAACTTACAAAAAATATTGTACTAACTGCTAAATGGAAAGAACTTGAAGAAGACGATATAGTTATGAACATTACTTTTGATTCTAAAGGTGGTTCTAAAGTAAATTCAATGACTGTTAAGTGTACTGATGGTACTGCTGTTATTAAGTCACTACCAAAACCAAAGAAAGATTTTTATAACTTTATGTCATGGGAAGACAAACACGGAAAATCAATTCTTGAAGGTGCTAAACTTACATGTGAAGAAAATACTGAATTAAAATTATATGCTATTTGGGAATATGATGGGCCTGTTGCAAATCCAGAACAAGATCCAACAACAACAACAGTTAAAGAAAAAGAATATAAATGTCCTACTGGATATGAACTAAAAGATAAAACTAAATGTGTTCAATTTGCAGAAAAAGTAACAACTTGTGAGACTGGAAAATACTCTGAGAAAGCCGATAAATGTTATGCATGGTATTCTAATCCTACAAAAGTATGTACTCCTTATAAAGGATACCAAGAAGGAAAATATTTTGATGACACTCACGGACACTATGGATGTGCTTATGGAAGCCTAGATTCATATCCTACATATACAACATGTTCAGGGCATGGAACATGGAGTGATTATGCTCCTGCACCTCATTGTTATGCACATGTTGTTACAGGTAATTCTAATGTAAGTAATCAATGTCCAGAAGGAAAATCTTATGAAAGTTCTACAACTTTAGGTGGAACTCAAAATTCTGGATGTTATACTTTAACAAATCCTACTAAAAAATGTCCTACTGGATATACAAATGCAAGTGTTTATGGCGGATGTGCAAAAATTATTGACGCTACATTAGAATAACAAAAAAAGATTTAGAATATATCTAAATCTTTTTTTCTTTGTCTAATAATTTAGATAAATATAAGAATGGTGTATCACAAATTGCTATAACTATTTCTATAACTGTTGTTGTTGTTGCTATAGAAATAATAACAGACATTGGGAATATACCAATAAATGCAAGTGTATTAAAGAAATAATTCTCTATACAATTACATAATATTGTTGAAACATTATTTCTAAGCCATAATTTCTTAGGAAACTTTTCTTTTAACTTATTATATAAATATATATCCATCATGTTACTAACAAAGAACATAAACATGCTTGCTGCTGTTGTTCTAATTGAAACAGCAAATAAAGCCTTCATTGCTCCATTTACAACATCATCAGCACTAGGTATAAATAATAAAGTAAGCTGCGTAATAATTATAAATGTTATGCCACTAAATATACTTACATATACACCTTTTTTAGCATCTTGTTTGCCATATTTTTCACTCATGATATCTGTTGCAAGAAAAGTGGATGCAAATAGTACATTACCTAAACTTGTTGTATAACCAAAAACTCCTATCATCTTACAAACAGTAAGATTAGCAAGTATAGTCGCAATACTAAGCCAAACATATAGTCCCTCTTTTTTAAATAGTTTTTCAATTAATACTACTAATGAAAAAGTAACAATTATGTTAATGAACCCATACAATATATTCACAATAACTTTCTCCTTCCCTTTTTTATACTAGGATGTGTAGGTTAACTAGTACGTTTATATTCTACCACAGTGGACATTTATATTGCCAGATATAAAAATATTATTTATAATTTAAATACAGGGAGTATTAACCAATGGAAGTAATTAAACAACTTAATAAATATAATATTTGTGATATATACATTAATCATGAACAGTATACACTAAACATCACTTTTTCTGAAAATGGGGATCCATACATTTTCCTAACAAATGGTAATAGATTTCAACAATATAAAAATTATAAAATAAAAATTCCTATTTACCAAAATGACAAAGAATTATATTCCACAACAGAAAAATTCTATGAAGAATTAGTAAGTTCCAACATCGATCCTACATTTGTTACTGATGATTCTTCTATTGATGCTGGTGATAGAATTTCCATAGAAAAAGAAGATGAACACTATAATCTAGTGTTCTGCAGAACAGAACTACCTAATCCTCGCGGAAAAAAGAACTCTCATGGATTAGTAATTCACATGTTTAGACTTGGTTCAAGAAACACTAGATTTGTAAATTGTTTTATTAAATTTTATATAAACATAGAAAATATATCTAGTTTTCAAAAAGTAAGAAATATTAGAAAGGATTAGAATAAAAATTCTAATCCTTTTAATATTTTAATTGGCAGGATAATCATAGAGGTATAAAACTTTCATTATACCTTTCCAACAGTATAATACTACCTATTAGAACATATCGTAAAATAAATAATATTACGAACACTTTGATATATTGTGATTTCTTAAAAAGAGTGTATAATAATTACCAGTTAGGAGGATCTATATGTCTAAAGAACAAAATGTAGTTAATTATTATGTTTTATGTAATAAGTTAAAAGATATTATAAGAACTGGATGGGTTGATTGGAAAGTACAAAGAGAAAGAGTAGAAAGTATTGCTGAGCACATATTTGGAGTTCAAATGTTAGCTATAGCTATGAAATCTGAATATCAATACGATATAGATATTATGAAAGTTATCTATATGTTAGCAATTCATGAATTAGGAGAAACTATAATCGAAGATTTAACTCAATTTCAAACAGATAAAAAAGAAAAAGAAAAAATTGAACATGAAGCAGTACATAATATCCTATCTTCATTATTAGATAGAGAACAAATAGAATCATTATTCTTAGAATTTGATGCACATGAAACTCCAGAAGCCATGTTTGCTTATCAATGTGATAAATTGGAATGCGATATTCAATGTAAATTATATGATCAAGAAGGTTGCGTAGATTTGGAACATCAAGAGGGTAATGCTACTGCAAATAATAAATTTGTTAGGAAGTTACTTGAGAATGGTCAATCATGGTCTGATATGTGGCTAGAATTTGGTCAAAGAAAATATCCATATGATGAGAATTTTATGGCAGTATCTCATTATGTAAAAGACCATTCAATAAGTGAACCATTTGCATAAAAATTAGTTAGAAAATAAAATTTAAGTGAACACAACATTTTGATATTATAAGTTAACAAAAACACTAACAATTAAGTTAGTGTTTTAATATTCTTAATGGCACGTATATCATAAGGATTTAAAACTATTTTATTTTCTTATCCATAGATAAACACCATCTTGATTTTCAGGTTTATATTTTAAACCACATTTAATATAAAAATCTCTATTATTTGCTGTAGGACTAGCTTCAAGTTGGAAACACTCTCCATTATTCACCATATTTTCTAATTCATGTATTAATGATGTAACTATAAGTTTTCCAACTCCTTTATTTTGATATTCCTTTAACACCATAATATCAGTTAGCATTCCTTTTAAAACACCATCACCAACTATTCTACCAACGCCAATGCATTTGTCGTTATAAAATACGCTAATATTAATCATAGAACCATTTATTGCACGCTCTAACAACATTGGAGATATATCGTTCCAATTTAAGTCTTTTCGTATTCTAACAAAATCATTAACATCTATTGTTCTTTTTATTGAAAAATTCATTTTCATCACCTAAAAACATTATAGCATAAAAAAAGTAGCCTAAGCTACTTAATATCTAAATGGCAGGGGCGGAGAGAATCGAACTCCCATCAAAAGTTTTGGAGACTCCTATGCTACCATTGTACCACGCCCCTATATACCTTAGTATATGGCCCTTTTTACGGGCAAAATAATTATAACATAATGATTATTCATAATTCAAGTTATTTCATATATTATAAAAGGTGATATATATGTTAATAAGTTACACTGATAGAGATGTGGACTTACTTGCAAGAATTATGCGAGCTGAGGCATTAAGTGATGGGGAACTTGGCATGCTTATGGTTGGTAATGTTGTTGTTAATAGAGTAATATCTAACTGTTATACATTTAAAGACATTACTAATATATATGATGCATTATATCAGAAGAATCAATTTACTGGAGTCAATTCATCATTATTTCAAGGACAGTCAACTGAATATGAAAAACAATTAGCCAAAAGAGTTCTTAATGGGGAGTATTACTATCCAGCAACACATGCTCTATGGTTCTACTACCCCGGTAAAAGTTCATCTTGCCAAAGCACCTGGTATAATCAGAAGCTTGCAGGCAGATACAAGAATCATTGTTTTTACAAACCCAGTCCTGGAGCTTGTCAACAAATATATTAAAAAAATAATCGCTTTTTAGCGATTATTTTTTATAAATCATTTTTATTGGCAATTATTACAGGAATAACATTACATGTTGTATTTTCATTGCCCACTGTTATAACAGATGTGTTTTCATTATTTCGAATAACAGTGTAACCATATTGATTTTGTTCATTAATATCAGCCCAATAACATATATTACTTGCTAAGTAACTAAATTTATTATTCATAAATGAAAAACTTCCATTAAATGTTCTAGCTTTATTAATAAGTGAATAATAGTCATTATTTGACTCTATATCTCCTATAATTTGCGGAGATATTTGAGAACTATTTAATGTAGAATTAAATATATCATGAGATATGATCTTTATAATGTCACTTGTTAATAAACCTCTTGTTGTTGCATTCCATGATGAAGTATAGCTATTTAATGTTGATAGATAATTATCATATGTTGATAAAGAATAATTACCATACACAGTCGGTAAAAGTGTTACGGTTGTATCTTGAAGTTTATTATTATAATCAATAACATTTGTACTTAAACAGGTGCTAGAAACGGCATTACATTTTTTATTTTGAACTACATCATATAAAACAACATCTCCCAAATTATATTTCATATCAGAATATTCACTAGATTCAATATATTGTTCCGCAGCAAGTTCTATAACAACTTTTATTGAAGGTCTTATTTCATATGAATTATTTAAACTGTGTCTTTCATTTTCTTGAGCTTGAAAATCATATGAATTTCTACCCCATAAAGAATCTAAACTATCATTTCCAGAATCAAGTGGCCATGATATTGAAACTTCAAAATCAGTTTCATCATTTGTTTTCTTAACGTAATGTTTACTTAAATTGATATTTATATGAAAAGGATAATCATGAGACAAGATATTTTCTAATGATTTTTGATTAGGTCCTGTCGTTACAGCTTCAACATTAGTATCAAATATTCTAGCAGATATAACGTGATACGATAAAGAAGCATCAGAATCTCCTTTATTTTGAATTTTAACTATCTCAGTTACTGTATCCATTCCAGGATATATATTTTCTAAAGAAATGACAATGTTGTTTGTTACACTTTCACCATCTTTCTTCATTTCTATATACCAAGACTGAATATCTACATCTGTAGAAACTCTTTTTAAACCACTATATGCAAACCATGCAAAGGTAGTAAAAATAAATGTTGCTGCTATAAAAAAAAGTGGGATTATATAAATTTTTAGATTTCTCTTAAAAAGGCTTTTCATATAACCACTCTCCTTTATTCTTCTGTTCTTCTTTTCTCCTCTTTATTAACTAATGTTGTTATTATTTCAAAAGAAATAATTATTAAAACAGGAATTATTATAAATAAATAAAATCCTATACTTGTACTAACTATTTTATATATAAAAGATATAATTAATGATTTATATATAACCTTACCATAAAGTTGATCAGAAGAAACAATTGGATCTTCTACCATATTAGCTAATCCTTTAGCTCTAAAATATATTTTATTATCAACTTTTTCAATACCAACTACTTGGTGTGTAATAACTTTATCTTTAAAACTATTTCTTGTACCAAGATAACTAATTGTATCTCCAACTTTAATATCCTCAGGTTCAACTTCTTTAGCTATTAATACATCACCAATTTTATATTTTGGTTCCATTGAACCAGTAACAACAGTAAACATTCTAAAATTAAATATAGAAATCTTGTTGTTACTAAATCTTTGTAAACATACACAGATTATAAATCCAATCATAAATATAAATATAATTGCTTTTACAACTGTTATACCTATTTTTAAATATTTCTTATCCTTTAACATTATATTACCTCCTATAAATACTCATTTGTTTTTGATAAGTAATCTTCCATCTCTTTTTCAAATTTTTGCTTTATATCACTACTTCCAATAGTATTTCGATTAGTCTTTTTATCAACTTCTGCACTTAATAATTTTAATAGTTCAGATTCCTTAATCTTTATTCCATTTTTAAGTAAGATATTAACTGCATTTTGAACTTGGTTCATTACAATTAATAAAGCATAACTTTTTAATTTTTCTTTCTCTACCTTTTTATTTTTCGTTATAGAATCAAGAGCAAAATAATTCATTAAGAATGCTTCATCCATAATACTTTTAATAAGTTTTCCACTTTTAATATTTCCAGAATCGATATCTTCTGATTCATTGTTCATAACACTATATAAATAATCCCATAGTTTTAAAGCCATTTGAAAATTAGGATTCTTTAATATTATGTTTGTCTTTTTAATTGGTGGAGAAACAAGCGAAGCATGGGCTTTTTCTAAAGACTTAATCAACTCACTTGCAAGCCATGGATTTATATAAGTCTTTTTTATATTTGCTAACTTTTTCTTTAAGTTATTAACAATTTTTTCAAAATCGTTATCACCATTATTAACTATATTAGTTGGAACTGTTTTTAAACTTAATTCTACAGTTATTTTATCACGTCCATTTGTTGTCTCAGCCTCATATGAAAGTGTTTTTTCGTTTTTAGGTTCTATATTTTTTAATGATTCTTCCTTTTCTTGAATAAACTTAAGTAAATTCATTATTAAAGTATAAATAAACCTGTTTTCATATGTATTATAGGTTTCTTCTCTAAATAACACTAATAACTTTGATGGTAAAACATCTCCTGTTTCTTCATCAATTTTGTCAATATAATCAGTATGTTTAGATAAATCCTTAACACTCTCCATGCTTGTTTTACGTGCTTTTTCTATTTTTCTAACTTCAGTTTCACTTGCAAGCACTACTTTTGGATTACGTACTATATTATCAATATAAGGGCATACCTCTTCAATAATATCTAACCATTCTAATGAATTTATATCACTATTTAAAGAAGCATTAAAATTTAATACTGATTTATTATTCTTTAAAAAATTATCACTGTTTTTCTTTAATTCATCATCAACAGATAAATCAATAATTTTTCCCATTTTAATCCCTCTTTATTCTAATTAAGCTGACTTTTTAAGTCTTTCTAAGAATTCTATACATTCTTTCATATTACCGTTACCAAATTCTTTATTTAAATATTTAATAAATCCGTCTATTTCATCTCTAATAAGTATTAGATTTAATTGTTCGAACTTTCTTAAGACTTTTTTAGCTAAGAAATAATCGATACCAGCAACCTCAGTTCCTCCACAAGCAACGTATACAGGAACAAATGTTTTTAATTGTTTCATAATACGATTACCAAAAGCAATTCTAAAATGATTTATTACATAATCATCAAGTTTATTAATAATATTGACACCTTTTTCTGAAACAGCATATGTTTCTTGAGCGTCTTTAAATAATTGATCTAAATAACTTGAATTAATGTCCATAGCTTCTTGTTCACGACAAGCAAATGGATTAATTTTTTCATTGATATCGATAGGCATTGCTCTATCGTAAACTTTATCAGTAACCATGAATGTTGAATCATCGTTATTGATTGTACCAATATACCATAAGTTACCAGGTAATCTTAATTTACCATGTTCAAGTAATTTCGGATCATCTGGCCATGTTGTTGTAACAAGTTCAATTATCCATTCTTTTCTATTTGGAACCTCAAGTACTGATAGCATTTCAGCAAAGTAATATTCAACACGAGCTATGTTCATTTCATCTAGAATGATTGTGTGAACATCATCATCAAATCTTGAAATATATAATTCCTCTAAAACATTACTTTCATTAAATTTCTTCGTAAACTCATTAAAGTAACCTAATAATTCAGTTTTATCTCTCCATGATGGTTGAACAGATGCTATACAAGAACTATGTTTAACAAATTTTCCCCAAGCATACGCAAGAGAAGTTTTACCTGTACCAGATATACCTTGTAAAATTATTAGTTTACTACATGCAAGTCCACCAAAGAATGCTCTAAGTAAGCTTTCGTTATAATATAAATGTAATTGTGATGCCGAAAAACATCTGAAATTATCAATTAGTTCTTCTAGTGTAAAACTACAATTGTAATTTTTAGGTTTAAAGTTTTTCATCGCTTCATCAATACGTAAAAGTTTAGGAAATCTTGCAGTTCCAGCATTTGGATCAACATCTTTATTCTCACCGTCTTCAGAAGTCAATTTAGAATCCTCAAGTGCCTCTTCCCCTGGTTTAAGACCTAATTGAGAAACTTTCATTGCCATAAGTTCGTCTTTTTCTTTCATTAACTTACGTACTTTTTTATTTAGATTGTCAATTTCATCAAGAAGTTCATCTTGATTTAATTTTTGTCTTCTTAATCTAAAATACTTTCTTAATTTAATAAATATCAAGAATAAAACACCTAAAATAATAATAACTAGGAATAAAATTGTTATAACAACAAATATCCATTCCACAACTCCAAAACTACCCTTATAGTTATCTAATACTTTTTTATAATCAAAGTATCCAAATATTTTTTTTAAACCACTATAAACACCTTTAAATACCTGACCTACTCCATTAAAGAAAACAGAGGTAAACTCGTAAAAAAATCTAAAAAATGTATTCATAATTATTTACACTCTCCCATTCTTTTTGAAATATTATCTACTATTAGATGTTCAGATATTTGCTTTGGTAAGTTTTTCACTAACTTACTCTTATCCATTGCATCATCCACTAAATAATAATCTGCCATAAGTATATACGCTAAGTCTTCTGTTGAATATGCCTCATACTCGTCTAATATTAAGGCAAACGTGTACCCTTTTTTTCTTAACCTAACAATATCATCTTTATTTGATAATATATTTGAAACTGTAGAAGTAATAATGATATGACTCTTAGCATAATCATTATCTAAAATAGAAACGATTCTATCTAATTTTTTATCCTTGCCATAAAGTTTATTAGGCATATATACAAAATATTTAAAACTGTAATTAGTTGCTAATAAATCACTTACAGTTTTACAAGATATTAAATTTAGCAAAACTGCCATTTTATCTTCTGATACAACACCTTCACTATAAGTTTTATCAACAATATACTTACTATATACCTTACTAAATGGAATATTGTAATCTAAGTATACTCCAAAATAATTATTATCTCTTTTAAATCTATTATAAATTGCAGTAAATGAATTTGTATCAAATTTTTTAAGTATTTCATTTAAAATATCTAAACAATATTTGGTAATTAATTTAATATCACTAACTATATCTTTCAATTTTTTATCTTCAAATTTAAAATATCTTGAAAGTTCTTTCGAAATATCAACATTATTTCGATCTTCAATATCATATATGAACATTAAAGCTTTTGTATATAAATTTATTGCTTTAGTTTTAGTATCATCGTTTTGATATTTCTTTATCAAATCTTTTTTATTATTACTAAATAAAAGCTTAAATGATTTTCTATCTTCAGATGTTGAAAAATATCTTAATTGAAAATATAGTGTAATTAAATCACTTCTAAAAGACGACTTTTTAATATAAGAATATTCATCAATAATTAAAGTATCTATAATTTCATTGTACATAATGGATTTCACAATAAATACTTTATCAAATATATTATTTGCTTTTTTAGCATTTATTTTTTCTTTTAAATATTCTTTAGTTATTTCTCTTTTATCTTCTTTTTCTTCAATTTCTTCAGCCTTTAGATATATCTTTTTACTACGTTTTTGTTTTATATCTTCTTCTTCATCTTTAGATGTTTCTTCTTTATCGACTTTATATTCTGTGTCATCTACTTTAATTATTCTTAACAACGATGTTTTAGATAAATCTTCTTGTTTTTTCTCTTTTTCCATCTCATTATCAAGAGCAATATTATCGGGATCACCAGAAACTGTGATTTTTCTAAATAAGATTGTTTTACTCAATTCATCTTCTGGTTCATCTGATTCTTCTTCATTATTTAAAAAGATATCAGAATAATCAAAATGTTCAGATGTAACCTTTTCATAATTAGTTACATCTATTACTTTTAATTCATCATTATCTTTCTTTTCTTCTTTAGAAAACTTATTTTTTAATAAATTGAAAATATTTTTACTAGATTTCTTTCCAACTTTAAAATACTGATTTATAAAATAGAATGTAATAATTAAAAAAACAATTACTATGGGATTAAATATAGTTTTTTTAAGAATTCCAAAAGAATGAAGTGTTTTTTTGACTTTACCTACTATCTGACTTCTATCAATAGGTTTATCCTTTGTATTATTGGCATCTCCTTTAGTAACAAATGAATCTTTATAAGCTTCAACTACTCTATGGGTAATAAAGTTGTTTCCTTGCTTATATGTAATTACATCTCCTACTTTAATATCATTATCACTTTTTACTAGAATCCAATCACCAATTTCTATAGAACCATGCATACTTCCAGTTTGAATTTCAAAGAAAGAATATCCAAACAAACTTGAATGATCATTTTTTAATACTTTTACTTGTACAAATGAATAAATTGATGCAAGCAAAAACAAAGTAAATAATACAATTAGAAAATTTAAAATATAATCAGAAATTTTACTAAATACAGCTATTCTCTTCATAATTATCTACTATCCTATACTAAATAATATTTTATCATAATTCCTATTTTTTTCCAAGAAAAAAACTCTTACGAGTTTTTTGTTTCTTCTTCATTTTTTCCATATTTTATTTCAATTATTAATGCATATAATTGATAAATAAATAGGAAGAAGTTAGGTATTAAAATTATAAATAAGAATCCCCATTTAGATTCAATAATTGCTAAGTATGTACCTATTCCAGAATATGTCTTTTGAGGAACACCCATAATAAATTCTGAAGAATATGTATCACCATTTTCAAAAGTGATAGCATCTTGTTCAACATTTACGTTACCAACTTTACCATACTGAACATTAGCTCCACCTCGACCGTCTAAATGGTAAGTAAATACATTTTCCCCTACTTTATAGTCCTTAACTAGTTTATTTTCTACTACTAATAAAGATCCTTTTTTATGTTCTTCAGAAGAAAACTCTTTTTTAATTATTAATAAAGTTGTATCACCAAGTTGTGTACTTCCATATTTGTTAAAATTCAATACTAGAACTGTCATTAAAATTGTAAATGCTAAAAAACACACAATTAACGTCGTTGCAAATATTTTCTTCATAACTTTTAATGTTTTCATTTCATACCACCTATACTATAATTTATCATAACATAATAGACATATTAGTTCAATAGTAATTACACCCACTAGACTGAGATATTACAACATCATTTACAAGTAAGTTACTAGCAGTACTTCTAGGAAAAAAGACAACTTTCTTGGTTGAATTTGCTTCTAATAATATCTTAAATTGATTTACATAATTATTACTATCATATCCTAAATTTGTAGTATCAGAGGTTACATCAAGTACCCTATTACTACTATTAAATTTAATTAATAAGCATTTATTTTCATTATATGTGTTAGTAATTATATATTCATTTATGCTGCCATATATCTTACTTGTTGATAATATATCACCTGAAGATTTCTCATTTTTTTGAAGCTTATATATAGCGCTTAAAGTTTTTTTATAAGGACTAGTACTAGATGCTGTAATTTTAACATCTATTTCTTTATTTTTATCATTTTCATTTTTAAAACTAATGTTAAAGCTATTTATTTGATTAACTTTTTCCTTTTTCCAAGTATAACCACCAACTTCACATTCAGTTTTATTTAATTTAGAGACATCAACATTGTCTTTTTTATCATTTATACACTGTGCATTGCTTGATAATACCAAGCTAACATTATTTTTTTTGGTGTCATTTAATGTACAGCTTGCTTCTATATTCTTTGTTAATACTTCACAAGCTAAATCATATCTAATATCATAATCCGTTATCAAATTCTCATTTGAATAGTTTTTCAATGTAAAACTAACACTATCTCCATCCCATAACATATTAGCTATATTTTTATCATTTTTTAAAGTATCACTTTCGAAATAAAATCCCTTTGATTTTAAATAATAACCATGAACATAATTTGATGTATACTTAGCAAATGAAAATATAGATAATATTAAAGAAATGGATATAGCTATAAATAAAACTATTACCTTCGTTCTTTTATTCATTACAACCACCTATACTTTTTGATAACTCTTAATTTCTAAATTAATATAATCAACTAAATTAGCAAATTCTTCAGAATCATAGTTCTTATCAAATGTTATTTTTAATTCAAATCCATTTTGCTCATCTTTTTCATGAGAAAGCTCAAAAACATCGGTTTTACAAACTAACTCGTTATTATCATTTCGACTATAACTCTCATTACATGATAAAACCAACTTATTATCTTTATATAATTCGACAATTAAAGGTGCATAGTGAGGTGTTAAAATGGTCAACTCATATTCAATTGTTACATCACTTTTAACACCATCTTTTATATTAGCAACGCTAAAATAATGACTATTTGTCTCGCCTGGAGCTAGTTCTCCAACTGGAATCTCTATTTTATCTGTAACCTGAGCATTAAAGACAAAACCCGCGATCTTTTGGTCAACTGTTGAAGCAACAATTCCAGAATTAAAATACGAATATGATATACCCAAACCAAAAGTTAAAACCATTAAAGAAATAATTATTATTAATACTTTTACCTTCATATATTTTCTCCTTAACGCACAATAAAGTATTTATTAATACTATTAATAAATTCATTGTCTTCATATAAATCAAATGTAATTTTATAGTTACCTTTTGGCATATCTTTTGAACTTAACATAAGTTTCATATTATTTAAACTTTTATTATAGGTGTATAATTTAGCCCTTCTAGCTAAATAATACACTTTATCAACATATTTATCTAACTCTGTTATTGTATAATCTTGAATATCAATAAGAGTGTATTCTTGATTATAAGCAGATAAAATATTTTTTCTATATAAAGAATACTTGATATTAGGTCTATTAAGTCCACTAACCATGACATCTAAATCTAAATTAATATCCTCTGGTTTAGTGAAAACGGTATTTGAATTGTTAATAACATCATAAGAATATGTATAATTTTTTTCTTGAGAAGAATTTATAAGAGGAATAATAACTCTGCTTGAATTATTTTGTGAAAAAACAATTTCTCCATCATATGATAAGTATGGAGTTAAAACAATACTATAATTTCCGTCTAATAAATTGTTTTGTGACTTAAAAGTACTAATTTTTAATATAAAACTGGATGTTTGATTTGAAGATAAATTTATTTTTATGTTTCCTAAAGCATCTGGTGCATAGATCTTATCAAATGCACTAAATGTTAAACTCTTATAGTTTTCCTTGGTAATTATATTATTGTTTTCATCTAAGATATTGATAATTACGCCTGTGGTTTTATCGGTTATACTCGTATCAACTGAACCATTATTCACTATGTTACTATATAGAGTAATATTTGAAATGGAATCAGTATTATAATTTATACTTCCTCTATAGTTTGTTGTTAATGTATGATTCACTTTTTGATTTTCTGATGACAAAACCGTAAATGATTCTTCATTAACATATGGTCTTATAATATTCATATGTTCATCTAATCCAATAACATTTAAATAAACATTTGAAATATCATTAGTTATAGTTGCATTACTAAAATCAACATATAATTCAAATGCTTCACTTTGAGATGAATTATCTGTATATGATACATTACTTTTCTTTCCAACCAAACTAAATAAATCAAGAGCATAATAATATTTATTATCAATATTCATAACGTCATTTGAATTTATACTATATGAGTAAACATTATTATTTGTTTTATCAATCAAAATGAACCTAACATTATTTGGTAAGTACTTATTTGATACTAAATAATGTTTAAAATCTTGTTCATTAAACGATTGATAATTTATACTCATCATTATAGTTGAGTTTTTAGTTATTATATTTCCTGATGAAAAACCAAGAGGTTTTAAATCTGAAACTACATAACCATCATAAATTATAAGCGGTGTAGATGCATAAGAAATATTTCCTGCCAAATCAGTTACCTTAGCATATAGTACATATTTACCATTGTTAGTAATTGTTATGTTATTAACATAATTTTCCCACTCTATATCATTTAAATTGTTTATAAAATCATTAGCTAAATAGTAGTTAATAGATACACTTGATGTAGAATTATCGTAAGCAGAAATAACAATATTTTCATTTTTATTAATATATATAGTTGAATTGTTAATATCACTATATTGGGTATTATTAAAATCAATATTTACTACAGGATTAGTCTTATCCAAAATAAGATTGTCAGAATTTATATAGCTAATATTTCCTAAAGAATCAACAATCTTTGCATAAATAATATAATTTCCTTCATTTTGAATACTAATAGGTTCGCTATATTCATTCCAAGAAATATTATTTAACTCACTAATAGATAAAATTTCATTAGAATTACTAACATAATAATATTTATTGGTTTCTAAAAGTTCATTATCATCTACTATAGAAATTACTATATTCGATGATACATAATTATCATCAACTAATAGAGAGTAAGAATCATAATAATTCCTATTAATATATAATTTAGATTCACTACTAATGTGATCAAAATACAAAATAGGATAAGCATCTACAGGAAAGATCCATTTATTTTGATTATTACTTTTTAAATTATTTAAAGACATAAACTCATTATAGCTATTTAAGTATGTTTTATCCTTTAAATTAGCTTCGGTAACAGCTGTTGCTGATACCAAATCGTTTAATAAATTACCCACATAATACATATTTTGAGCTGTAATATTACTATTACTTGAGTTAGCTATAAAATAATCACTATCTACTATGAAACTATTATCTATCATCAAATCAGCATCAATTAAATAACCTATTAAACCATTGTTTATAACTCCTATATTATAAACATTATTAATTGTATTATTTCCCTTTAAAATACCTATAAAACTAGATTTATAAGATTGATTATCAGCGTAACTATAAGAACTATCAATATTAACATCATGAGCATATCCAAATAATGATCCCGTTATACATCCACTATATATTTTAGATCTATTAATAATATTTGTAGCTGTTGAATTATCTATATATGATGCGAATATACCTTCAATAGGTAAATTAATATCATTATAATTATTATTTACATCTATTTCATTTATATTATTACTTTCAAAGGATTGTCCAACAAGTGTACCTTCAATATAAATATTATTAATACTTCCATCAATAATCTTATTCGCTAATATAGATTTTCCTGTAACAAAAGCATTATTGATGTATAGGGATGTTAATTCACCACTTATTTGATTAAATAATGACTCATTAGCATAATATCCATAGATAGTTTTGAAGTTACCATCTAAATATCCTTTAAAATTTGATAAAGATGGAAAAACATTTAAATTTCCTACTTCATCTTGAGTAAAATCCTGAGAATTATAGTATTTATTTTCATTAACATAATAAATATTTCCATTTAAACTATATTTTAAAACATTATCTTCATAAATAAAGTAACCTTTATTTATGATAATATCATTAATTATTTTAAAGTATTTACCTTTATAATCTGTAGTTTTTAAATTTTCAGATAAGTAAGCTAATTCCTCTGCCGATGATATTACATATGGATTAGCTTTAGTTCCATTACCAGATCTATAAGATGAAGCAACTTTACCAGACCAAACTCTAATGTCGTTAGATAATGTAGTTTCGTTTTTATATCTACCTAAAGCAGGCAAAATGCAAAAAATAAGTGATATTAAAGCAATTATAAAAACAGAATATATAATTCTTCTATTTTTAATCATACTCATAATATCACCTTCTTAATTATAATTCATAACCTGCTAAATCTTTTTCAAGATCTAAGCTTAAATTTAATGGAGCACCCTCAGAATGAACTTCTAGTGCATCAATGTCTTGCCCTTCAATCCAAAGGTATACCCTAACTTTAGTAATACCGTTTGGTATTTGAAACATGGGTTCACTCATCTGATCATCTTGTCTTGTTTCCTGAAGAGCAAAATGTTCAGTGTCATAAATTCCTTGTGATGTGATTAATCCACTCTTGTGATCCAAGAATTTTCCTTCTTTAATGACTCCATAAGTTGGAACATAAGTATTATCAACCAAAGTTATTCCAAGTTCACTTGCAGCCTCTATTGACTCCTCATTATGTTTTAAACTATTTGGTTCATATATAAGTGAAAAACACTCATTATTACACTTTAAATTCTGAATTGTAGTAGGATCTGCCTTCAAATGGGTTTCACCAATTTTAACAAATCCAAGTCTTATCGAATTCATAATGTCTTCCATTTTTTCTCTTGTTTCTAAATCTGCTTCTTCATCAAATTCGATATAAGTTCCTGCACCTAGATATAAATTATCCTTATGTGGAGATCCCGAAACATTTTTCAAAAATATATCAAAAGCAATATAATTACTATATTCACTTGGTTTATCCTCGCTTAATAATGCAGTATTTACAAATCTTTTCCCTCTTCTCGCTCTATCTGTATATTTACCCATAGATCCCGAATAAACATCAAATTTGTCATTATTAGGAGAAGATATACCATTTGTTGATACAGACCAAAGGCCGTTATTTGACCACTGATTTGTATGATTTGGATAAAATCTTGTAACATCATATATTAGTGATTGCCTTGATACTTCAATGGAATCAGAAAAATTTACTCCGTCTAAAGAAATAAACAAACCTGTATCAGTTGAAACTTTAATATTAAAAAATTTAATTTTTACATTTAGGGATGCTGAGAACCATGCATAAGTTGCAAATAAGAAAACAACACCAATAAAAAATGTAACAGCAAATACAGTTTTAGTCCTTTTTGAGAACTTAGGAAATAGATGTTTTTTTTCTTTTTTTGGTTCCATTTTTTCCTCCCTATTAATGAATTAAGGAATAATCAGTAACCGACTATTCCTTAATCTTATTTATAACAAAACTTAAGTCTTGTAAATTATATATTATTCATTAGTAACAGTTACGGTTACAACTTCAGTAGCAACGTTTCCAGCTTCATCAGCTACTTCATATAATACTCTGTATACACCAGGTACAGCAGTATTTACTGTTCCACTAATATCAACATCAGTTGTTTCTAATTCAGTAACATTATCAGTTACAGCTGTAACAGTAGGTCTTGTAAATTCAGCATCTTTAGCTATAGTAACGTTTTGAGATCCACTTAATGTAATAACTGGAGCTGTTTTATCTTGAGCTACTAATGCAGCATGATCAGCACCTACGTCAGGTCCATTACCTTGATTTAATACTGGTCCATTATAATTAATATCGTCTTCAGTATATCTTTCTTTAGTGAATCCAAAGTTAACTGCAATTTGTTTACCAATTGAAGCAAAATCATAGTTATCAATATCTTGACCTTCAATATAAATATACACTCTAACTTTAGTAATACTATTTGGAGCAAGTGTTATAAATGCTGGTCTTTCAACACCTGTTTTTAATTTCATAGTATCAGTAAAGTATGGATAAGCAAATAAATATTTTCCAGCATTATCATTTTCAGTACTGATAGCTGAAGCTTCAGTTGCTGCTATATCAGAAGTATATCCATTAAATGCTGTACCATCATAGATATCAACAGCATTCATAGCAATAATTTCTTTACCTATAGCATATGTTGGATATGATTGTCCATCAACAATAGTTCCACAAACTCCTTCATAAGAAGTTGCTAAACTTGTATCTGTACCAGCAGCTTTTCTACCTCTACAAGTTGTATTATACCAATTTAAGGCGTCAGCTACGTGTTTAGTATCATTTGGTTCCCAAATTTGAGCTGTACGACAAATACCAGTTACAGTTGCATTTGTTGTACAAGTAATACCTTGAATTGTTGCAGCATTAGTATTTGTTGCTTCAACACGTCCGATTTGAGCAAATGCAACACGAACAGAGTTTTCAATACCAGTATTTGCAACACCTGTAGATCCAACTACAACTTTAGAATCATTTGTTAAATAAATTGCTTCTTCATTAAGTGGATCATTAGTTTTATAATATTCAGTTCCTGATGAATTTTTAATAAATAAATCAAATGCTACATAACCATCAGGTGTAGAACTATCATTGTTTACTCTACTAGCCATTAATCTATATCCACCAGTAGTTGTTGTTAAACTACCTTTTTCAAATAATGTTAAACGGCTTGTTGTAGTGTTAATAACACCAATTGAAGACATCGGAATAAGTCCTCTACCACCCCAAGTATTTGTATTAGTACTATAAGGGTTTCCTTCAGCTTCTAATGTATTATCTGCAGGAGAAGCTGCTGCAGGGTTTCTAAAGTTATTACCGTTAATTGCAACTGTATCACTCCAATGAATACCATCTAGTGAAAGTTGTAGATCTTCAGTTGCAGCTATACGAACTTCAAATGGAGATACATTAACAGTTCTCATACCTACAAACCATGCATAAGTTGCTGTTCCAAGTACTATAGCTATAAATGTAAATACTATAGCTAATCGCAATATTCGTTTTTTCTTATTAGAATTTTTACTTTTCATATATATATATCCTTTCTAACTCAACTATATATTATTCTGTTACAGTAACAGTTGTAAATGCTTCAGCATAATTTCCTTGCCAGTCACTTACTAAGTATCTAACTACATATGTACCAGCAACAGCTTGAACTGGATTTGTAACTTGAACTTTTGTAGTTAAATCGAAATTACATTTATTATCACTCCATGTACCTTGAGCAGCTGTACATGCATTTTCAGTATCTTCAGCTCCAACATCTGATGCAGTAACACCAGTCATTGGGTTAAAGCTTGCTACTTGAGCTACTGTTAAAGATTTAGTTTGAAGAACTCCACTAATTACTGGTTTTACATTATCACCAGTTGGCATGTTAGGTCCGTCAATTCCTTGAGATTCTTCTTCAGTAAATCTTTCTTTAGTGAATCCAAATTGGATTTTGATTTGTTTTCCAATAGATGAGAAATCATAGTTATCAACATCTTGTCCTTCAATCCAAACGTAAACTCTTATTTTAGTTATACTATTTGGAGCTAGTGTTATAAATGCTGGTCTATTCATACCAGTTAAATCTTTTTCTGTATCAGTAAAATAATCATATGCGTATAATGGTTGAGAATCACTATAATTTGTTCTTGTTGTTGCAGCATATCCATTATATTGAGTTCCATCATAAATATCTACTCTATCAGCAACATTTATTACACGTCCAATTGCATATGTTGATTTAGCAGTACCATTAACTACTGTTGCACAAGTATCTTGTAATGAGTATGAACTAGATTGTGTAATGTCTGTTGGATCAGTTGCAGGTGAAACTGCAGCATTTCTAGGTCTACAAGAAGTATTATAATAACTAATTGCATTGTTTACGTGAGCTGTATCATTTGGTTCCCAAATTTGAGCTACACGACAAATTCCTGTAACTGGAGAGTTTTCTCCAGGAATACATTTAATTCCAGTAATTGTATCAACATCAGTTGTCTTAGCGTTAACACGACCTATTTGAGCAAATGCAACACGAACTGAGTTTTCAAGTCCAGTATTTGCAACCCCTGTAGATCCTACTGTAACTTCAGAATCTGTTGTTAAATAAATTGCTTCCTCATTTAAGATATTGTCTTGTGTATAATAAGCTTGACCAGAGAAGTTTTTAACAAACAAGTCAAATGCAATATATCCACCATTTTCAGTATTGAATCCATATGCATTTATAGCTCCAGCATATTGATCATTAGTTTGATAATTGTGAATACGACTTGCTAAAAGTCTATAACCTCCAGGTGTTGCTGTTAAACTACCTTTTTCATACATCTTCATTGTAGATGATGTTGTATCAATTTCTCCAATTGAAGAAATTGGTCTTAGACCGTGATTATCAAGTGATCCAAGTCCGGCCCAGTTATTAACGTTTCCTGTATAAGATACACGTTGGAAATTATCACTATCAATTGTAACAGTTGTATCCCAAGTGCTTCCATCAAGAGATAAAAGCAAACTATCAGTTGATGCTATGTCAATTTCAAAACTTGAAACATTAACTGTTCTCATACCTATGAACCATGCATAAGTTGATACGGCAAATACAATTAACAAAAGAAATGAAATAACGACTAGTCGCTTAACTCTTTTTGATTTTAAATTTTCTTTTTTGTCCATATTTAATCCCTTCCCTATTTTAATAAAGTAATAATTGTTACTACATGCTGTCTACCTTATACTATATTACATTATATATTGTAGCCGTATATTAATCAAAAGTCAATTAAAAAGTCGAATTTTGGCGAATAAAAAAAAGAAAAATTTTTATTTTTCTTTTTTTGAATTAATTATTTTAAGATTTTGAACAATAAACCATATTTTTTCAACTGATAAGGTACTATTCTCAATTTTATATATACGCTTAATAAAATCTATTTTATTTATTAATGCGTCTAAGCTATCTTCATCTAAATCCTCAGGAAGTAAATTAATATTTTCCATGCGATATCTATCGGATATTATAGTAGCCATATCTACGTCTTCACTAACGTTTATTCCTTTAGTAATAATATTTGTCGGATTTGAAGCAAAATCGTCAAACTCGTCGCATAGTTGAGATAATTGTTCACTATTTTCCGTCTCAAAAATTTCTTTAAATATCTCAATTTTAAAATAATTGAAACTATAAAGTAAACTCATTATGTCACTTGCAAAAATTGTTCCCTTTGTATGTAATCTTGAAATATATTTTTCAAAACTAAGTTTATTTTTGCTGATATACAAATCATAAAGTTTATTAACTAAAGCCAAAACTTCATCGCTAGACTCATTTGAAGATACAACTTCTTTTTTATTTATAAAACTCATCGCTTTTTGAATTGGACTAGAACTGTTTCCGTTCAATCTATTTATTTTTGCATAAAGAACGCTAATATCCTTTTCCAATTTTTTAATACCATTTTCGATATCAGCTGATGTTTTCATCTTAGAATATTTATCTTTAAAATAATTAAATAATGGCAAAAATTTTAAATAAGACTTGTATTCAAGTGTATTTTGTTTTAACCTTTCTAGAACAGAAAGTAATTTTTCAATAGAACTATTATCGCCGAAGTCAACCTCATTAATAGTGAGCTCCGCAAATGTGCTAATTCTAAACTTACTATCTTCAAAATAATTGTTTATATCAATATCGTTGTTTTTAGCTTTTTCAACGATATCGGCTATATCTTCATCCAAACATTCGCTATATTTTTTATATATTTCTTCATATTTTAAATGTAATTCTTCACTTGATTTAACTTTCATTGAATCAAGAATTTTTTTCTTTTCATTTATAATATAATTATCAAAATTTTTCTTATATTTTTCTATTAAAATAATAAAATTTAATTCAATATGTTTTATTATGTCATGATTAAGCCAATATATTTCTTCAAAAATTTTAGATAAGTTATCAAATCCATTTTTTGATTCAAAATAAACCTTCATATATTTATTAACATAGGATGTTAATTGAAAGTCTTCACTTTTAAGTATTACTCCTGCCTTTTTAAATTTATCAAGTAAATCTCTAATAAACAAATTAATATCTTCAAAAGTATATTCAGAATATGTGTGAAGATCATAAATAGCAGTATCTAATTTAAGTTTCTCTTTATACGAATTATTATCATTAAACATAAATAACATATCTTTAAATTCATTTAAAGATTTAGTTATTTTGTCAATATCTGGTTTTGAAGGTTTATACTTAAAAGATTCACTCTTAGCATTTATATATTTTGTAACAGCATCCTTGTAGTAATTATATGATTTCAAAATATCATCTATTTTTTGGTTATATTTTTTTTGATTAGTTTTATTATTTGTTGGAAGAGATTGAATAAAAGTTTTCTTTGATTCAATATCTGCATTTATAAAATCTAAAAAACTATTCATTGTTTGCATCTCCTTCCTCTATTTTGGAGTCTTCAAGGAATGCAATGAATGAATTTATAACGTTTAGAGTTTCAATTAGTTCTTTTAGTGACAAATTAGATATGTCAAAATCCTTTTGTGTCTCCACTAGTCATCTCCCCTTTATAACTTTTTATTATATTTCCTAATATCAATTTCTTTAAACTCAGAGTTAAATTCCATGTGTAATTTTATTTCTCCGCCAAGAAGATTATCTGTACAGTCTATATCAGAACCTTCTAGCCATACAACAATTGTATATTTATCAATTTCACCAGGTTTGAAATCTTCTCTATGTTCAATAGATACCACTTTTTCAGATGTAAATGGCACTGTATCAGGTTCAGGTTTACCATTTATATCTAATTTAGCATATGTTACTGGTTCTCCATTTTTATATACTCTAATTCGAACTGCTTTATCAATATCCTTGATAACGTCATCTATGATAGTCTCGCTCCAATAATCTGATACGTCAGTTCCGGTATTTTCAATATAGAATGTATAAGCAATATAATTATCGCCATTATGAGATCCATCAATGGAATCAAGATTATCAGGAAGCCAAGAACCTTTAATATTATCAAAATAATCTATTGATTCTGCAAATAGTTCACTTCTAAAAACCTTATAATCAGGGTCATCATAAATTATAATTCCCCTCTCAAAATATAAATTTTTATCAAGTGTAATAGAAAAATTTCCATTATTATAAATGATTCGCATTACAATATAAGCTAAAATTAATAGAAGAAGTATAATTAAAACTGTTAATCTAACTATTCTTCTGATCTTCTTTTTACGACTAAGTTTTCTTAAACTAACTTCTACCTCTTGACTCATTTATATCATCCACCATATACCTTCTTAATCATTATAAAGAAATTACACAGGATTGTCAATTACACCAATCTTTTTTTAGTTTTAATTTCATAGACAATTTTTAAAATTTGGGATTAACACTATTTTACATTTTTATAAACATTTCTAGTGCAAATAAATTGTCTAAGAGTGTAAAATGTTTTATATTATAAATATAAAAAGGAGGACTATGTATGAAGAAACTATACTTGATATTGATTCTAATATCTTTTTCATTCTGTCTTTCTTTTATGAGTGGAACTTATTCAAGATACGTTGCCGGTACGACTGGTGACTTAGATATTCCATTTGCAAAATGGCAAATATATCTTAATACTCAAGATATTACTAGTCAAACTAGATCTCGACTTACATTTACTCCAGTAATTGAGCAATCAGAAAATGCAAATAGTAATACTTTTGCTCCTTCATCAAAAGGGTATTTTGATATTGATATTAATCCTGAAAACGTAGATGTATCATTTACATATTCTATCAATTTAAGTGTTAATAATGAATATGTTCCAGATATCATTATCACAAAATATGCTATCTTACCTGATGATTATGAAGAAGGAGATACTTTAGAATATACAACAATATCTGATAATATTATTGAAAATGAAATGATTTTTGACAATACTGTAGATAATTTTAAATTTAACTCATTTACTATTAGAGTTTACTTTGAATGGGTAGATAATTCTCTTGATGAACAAATGAATAATCAAGAAGATACAGAAATAGGATTAGACGCAGCAGATAATTTAAGTACATTTAGCATTCAAGCTAATATATCATTTGAACAAATAATTTAAATAACAACTTAAAAAAAGATAATTTATGCAATTATCCCTTTTTTAAGTTCTCGGAATTATTAATTCTTGACCTATCTGCAAAACATTAGTTTTCAAATTATTTAAACTTGATATTTCAGACACAGTGGTATTAAATTTCCTTGATATACTATATAAGGTGTCTCCCTTTACAACGGTATACTTAATCAAATTAGTTTCAGGATTAACCGAAGCATTTTCATTTATTATTAACTTTTGACCTATTTGTAATAAATTTGAATTCAAATTATTGAGTTTCTTAAGTTTATCCACAGTTGTATTATATTTCTTTGCAATACTCCATAACGAATCACCCTTTTGAACTATGTAATACTGATTATCATCTTCTGGCACTACATTAGATTGGTTAAAATCAGATACCAATAAGTTTTGTCCTACACTAATAAGGTTGCTTTTAAGACCATTAAGTTCTTTTAACTTATCAACAGTTATATTAAATCTTCTAGCTATAGAGTAAAGTGTATCTCCACTTTTAACTGTATAATATTCAGCACTAGTATTAACTGGTGGTGTATATTTCACTCCTATATATTCAGCTATTGATTTAACCATAGCTTCAGCCAAACCTTCATAGTTATTTTTTATTTGATTAACATCATCTTTTGTACTATCTAAAAAAGCATATTCCATTAATACAGATTCATCAGGAGATGTATCTCTAATAATAAAATAATAATCTTTAGACGGGTTACTAGGTAACCTTCTTTGATAGTATTTTCTAACATTTTGGCCAGCTAAAAGCATGTTATTTGCAATTATAGAAGAAAGTTTGTCACTATTTCTAAGACCGTATATTACTTCAGCACCATCTCCACCACCTGCATTAAGATGATTAGAAATTAAAATTACATCAGTTCCTGGAGTGTATAAATTTTTTATTCTTGCAACTCTATCGTTTGGAACTAATGTTTCATCAGTATCTCTAACTAATTTATTATCAATACCTAACTCATTTAATCTATTACTAATATATTTACTTATCCTTAAATTATAATCTTTTTCAATTATTCCATTTGAACTAGATCCTGGGTCATTTCCACCATGACCAGCATCAATTATCACTTTCTTTGAAGCTCTATCGTTCATGAACATCACCTAAAATAATATATGAAAAAATAGCAAACATGTTCAAAATATGACTACTTATAAAAAAAAGAAAAATATGTTATTATATATAACTATATAGGAGACTAGCGAATGGAAGAAAATGAACAAGAAGTTAAGAAGTATCTTAATGAATTAACAAAAAATATATACATGGAAGTACTTAATCCAGGAAAAACAAAACAAAAAAAGGAAATAGTTAAACTAAAAAGAATTAATCAAATAAAAGAATCACTGAATATGGAAGAAACCCCAATTGATATTCGAATAAATGAACAAAAAGATTATGATCTTAAAAGAAAAAATGATCTATATCTAACTGCATTTTTACAAAAATACAGACCATATTTCCAAGAAATAACCAAGAGTTTTTTTGAAGCACTAAATTTTTATGATTTTAATTACGTATTCATGAAACCTAAAGATTCAGTTAACGACGATACAGCAAAAGAGATAATTTATGAATTTTATAATTCTTTAGGTTCTGCTAAGGGTAATATTGCATATAACATGATAAAAAATAAAAGAATTATTAGGGAAGAACCAAATTCTAAAACTGGATATAATGGATACTGTGTGTATATATATGGTGAAAAATATCCATTTATTGTCACTCAGTACAATAGAAATAGACTAGATCTAAAAAGTTTATCCACAATAGTACATGAACTTGCGCATTCAATAGAATTTGTTTATTCACAAAACAGATGTGTAAAAGATTACTTTGCTAAAGATTATATGACAACGGAGATTGTTTCAATTTTTTATGAACATTTATTTCAAGATTTCATAGAAAAAAATTATCTATTTCAAAAAGATCTTATTAATACAAGCACATTAGATCTTTATTATAAAGCTTGCAGTTTCAAAAGTGTATATACATTATTTTCAGATACATTTGAGCATGCACTTGGAGAAATAAGTTATGTTGATAACACATGCATTGTAAATGGCAATCAAATATATGCTAAATACAAAGACGATTTAATAGTTTACAATCTTGAATTTGATATTGATATTATAAATGATTTAAAGTATGTTATTGGTCAAGTATTCACATACAATCTTCTAGATCTATATGAAAAAGATCCAGAAAAATTTAATATAATGTTTGATAACTTCTTAAGCTGTAGATCTCTATTAACATTAGATGAATCACTAAAGTTCTTAAGAATCGATAAAGAAGAGTTTACAAGTATGAAAAATTCTAGAAAAAGAATAATAAATTCAGTAAAAAGATATAATGATTTCTTATATCACAAAAAGATATAACCAAAGTTATATCTTTTTTATTTGGTAATGTCTAATAATATCTATATCTAATTCATAATCTTTATATATAACGATTTTTATGGTATATTTATACCATTAGTGGTGAATAAAATGGCTAAGAAAAAGAAAAAATTTAAGCTTAAAAAAAGCGTCAAGTTATTATTTGTTATAACAATCGTACTAATTATATATTTCTACGATTTCTTTAATATATTAAAAAAAGAATCACATCCACTTAAAGCTGATATATATATACCATATAAAAACGTAGTTAATAACGTAAAATACACTGCTTGTATGAATGATGGATTAACTGATGAAAACTTTAATGAAACTACGTTAAACAAAAAAAATGAACTAACAAACTATATAAATAGAAATAATATCTACTACTATTACCATGACAAAACATATAATTACGATATAAAAATAAATGAATTAGAATCAATATATGGTGCAAGCTTAGTAAAGTTATCAACAGCATTGTATTTAATAGATAATGATATAGACTTATCACAAGAAGTAACATACCTTGCAAAATATAAAACTGCATATAGTAAAGGAATGGAAAAACATAGTATTGGAGATAAAGTTAGTCTTCAAGAACTAATGAAATATTCCATTACTTATAGCGATAACACAGCTCACCATATGATACTTAATTTTATAGGGAAAGAAAAACTAAAAGAATATTCAAAAAGTCTAGGAGCAAAAGTTCTTTTAGATGGTTGGGATGACTTTGGAAATCAAACTGCAGAGGATATGAATATATATTTAAACAAAGCTTATGAACTATTTACTGCAAAAGAAAATGGTAAACTTTTACAAGAATATATGAATAATACCGACACAAATGCACTTAACCTAAATGAATCAGTTACTTTCTTGCATAAATATGGTTCTCATATGCAATACTTCCATGACGTAGGAATATATATGGGTGATCATCCATATAACGTAGTTGTACTAACAATGAAGACTGAAGCAGGTGGACCAGCTTACGTAAAAAAAGTATCTCAGCTAACATATGATTTTCACAATGCTTATTATGAAAACCTGGAATCATATTGTAAAACAGAAGCATTTGGTAAAGAGCAATAATTTGCATTATTGCTCTTTTTTCTTGTAAATATTATTTAAAGTTATTTCTATTTTATTGAATAGATATTTATTAAATGTTAATATTAATTTAAGGTGATATTATGTGTGGATTCGTTGGAATCATAGATAAAAACAGTAAAAAAGATAAGAAGAAAATCATTAAAGATATGGCTGATAAAATCAAGCATAGAGGTCCAGATGCAGAAGGTTACTTTATAGATGAAAATGTTGCTTTAGGACATAGAAGACTTTCTATAATTGATTTAAAAGGTGGAGATCAACCATTATATAATGAAAACAAAGATATGGTATTAGTTTTTAATGGGGAAATATATAACTACAAAAGTATACGTGAAGACTTACTATCTAAAGGTCATAAATTTAAAACTAATACTGACAGTGAAGTAATAATACATGGATACGAAGAATATGGAACAGATATTTTTACAAAACTAAGAGGAATGTTTGCAATTCTTATTTATGATATTAAGAATAATGTTGTTGTAGGTGCAAGGGATCATTTTGGTATTAAACCATTTTATTACTATAAGAATAATAATATGTATCTATTTTGTTCTGAAATTAAATCATTTTTAGAGCATCCAGGTTTTATAAAAGAAGTTAATAAGAAAGCATTAAAAATGTATCTTATTTTTCAATATTCAATATATGAAGAAACATTTTTCAAAAACGTGTATAAACTAAAACCTGGACACTTCTTCGAAATTAAGAATAATAAAATGAAAATAACCAGATACTTTGAGCCAACATTCGAAAAAGATAATAAATCTTATAGCGAATTCAAATCTGGACTTAAGGATTCACTAGAAGAAAGTATTTATGCTTATCAAATTTCTAGTGACGTTGAAGTTGGTTCTTACCTATCAGGCGGGGTTGATTCATCATATGTTGCTGCAGTTGCTAAACCCGATAAGACTTTCTCTGTTGGATTTAAAACTGAAGGCTTTGATGAAACTGAAAAAGCTCAAGAATTATCTAAAGAATTAGGTATTAAGAACAAAAGACAATATGTTTCTCCAGACGAATTTTTTGAAACTCTTCCTACAATTCAATATTATACTGATGAACCCCACGCTAATTTGTCTACAGTTCCACTATTTTTCTTAAGCGATTTAGCAAGTAAAGATGTTAAGGTTGTTCTATCTGGTGAAGGAGCTGATGAATTCTTTGGTGGATATCCAGAGTATAATGATCCACTAGCCGTTAGAATATATGCAAAAATACCATCAATACTAAAAAAACCGTTAGCAGCTATCGTTAAACCATTACCTCATTTTCCAGGCAAAAACACTTTAATTAAATATAGTAAACCATTTTATGAAAGATATATTGGTCACGCATTTGTAATGGATGAAAAAGAAGCAAACGAAATTCTTTGTGATAGTTTAAAAGATAATGTAACTTTAAAAGATATCCTATATCCTTACTATGAAAAAGTTAAGGGAAAAGATGAACTTACTAAAAAAATGTATTTCGATTATCATTTTTGGCTTCCACAAGATATTCTTCTTAAAGCTGACAAAATGTCTATGGCTCACTCTCTTGAGTTAAGAGTTCCTTTATTAGATCAGGAATTATTTAAATATAGTAGTACTATTCCAAGCAAATTTTTGGTTAAAGATAAACAAACTAAATATATATTCAGAGATATAGCACTAGATAAACTTCCAGAAGATTGGGCTAAAAGAAGAAAATTAGGTTTTCCTGTACCTTTCTCTAAATGGATCAAAGAAGATAAATTCTATAAAAAAGTAAGAGAAATATTTAATGAGGATTTTGTTAATGAGTTTTTTGATAAGGAATTCATTAATAAATTATTAACAGATCACTATAACAACAAGGTAAATAATGGTAGAAAAATATATAATATATACATTTTCCTAATATGGTATAAAGTTTATTTTTGTAGTCAAAATGACTCAGGCCTAATTGCCTGAGTCTTTATTATTTTCAAAAAAATGCCATTCCATAAATCTGTTAGACATATAATCATCATTATATTTATTATCAATATGTTGAATAAGTGTATTACTCGAATAGTTTCCATCATGTCTTTGTGCCCATCTAACAATAGCAACACCTGTTACTGTAAAATTAAAAATCATAAAAGCTGTAAAAAAAGGAAGAATAAAACTAAAAAATTTATTTCGTGTAAGAGATACCAACTTATGAATATATGGTGTAATCTTCTCAAATACAATACCAAATATTCCCCATACAATAAACATCGATAAACAAATATGACCCTTAAAATTTAAAAATGAATTTGTATATCTCCATGCATACATGTGAAGTCCATACTCTAGAACAAGACCACATATAAGTTCAACCATTGTGCCAACAAACGCATAAATAATAAATTTGTAAAAAATATTTAACTTTTTTATATAATGACTTATTATATAGTAACCAACAATTCCAAAACCATAAATAATACAGAAATGTCCATAAACAGATACTACATGAGATTCCCATACATGAAATTTGAAAAGACAATATAAGCCTTCCAAAATAACACCTATCCAAGATGCAAATATAAACAGATAAAATAAATCTCCGTACTTAATGTCATACTTCTTCATAATACTTCTTTCTTTCTATATTTATTATACAAAGTACATGATAATAATTAAACAAAAAAAATATGTCATGATGACATATTATTTTTATCTATATAAGTGTATCCTTCACCTTTTAAATAATCTATTAATTTCTTTTTAGTATACGAAGAATATTTTGCCTTTTCATCCTTACTATAATGAAGAATTACTTTTGTACCATCAACTCTTCCATGAATATATTGGGTTTCTTCACTATACATACCTAACACTTCCTCAGCTATATCAGTATCAGTAAAATACAAAGTAAGTTCTACATCATTTAGTTTATTCTTTTTATAGTCAAATTTTAGTGAATGATTTTTATTTCCATCTTCATAAATATAATCAAAGACTAAAGTGTAGTCTTTCTTTTCGTTATTATTACTGTTTTTAGATTTACCACTAAAAACGAAAACTAGTACTATCGCAATTATTGCTACTAAAATAGATGCAGCTATTAATATATTTTTTTTATTAAATTTCATACAAAAACCTCTCTATTATATAATTAAGAATATCATATAACATTTTTTATTGCAAATTAATCATATTTAGAACTTTACAATATCTCGATAATTAGGTGGGAATCCCATTTTATCTAAAACTTTATTAATATTTATAGTTTTTAATTTTCCTTCCAATATATCTATTTCATAAGATATTTCATGAATTAATAAATTAAAATCTTCTTTTCTTAACATTTCTTTTAGAATAATAATTAAAGAAAATACGTCATTTAAACCATATATATACTCATTTGATTCTTTTGGAATATTTAATAAATGATGATATTTAGTTGGATTTATAAAGGTATAACTTTTATGTTCATAACACAAATCCTCATGTGCACATAAGTTTCTATAATTACTTAAAACAGGAAGATATGTTAAAAGATTATCCACAGATACGCCGAAATATGTTGATATTTCCTCTTGATCTTCTTTCTTAAATATACAATATAATTCACTTACAATACCAAAAGATAATACTTTAACAACAACCCATAATGGTAGGTATCCATAGTTTTCTATATAATGTTTTGTTGCGTTATGTTGCTTACCATTTACCCTGATCTGTCTTTTCATTTTCTTAATAAGATCATTAATTTGTTTGATCTTATGGGAATCTTTTGTAAACATGGAAGTGTCAAGGTATGTTGACTCCTTATAACCATGATTTTTAGAAATAACGTAAGAAAAAATACTTTTTATGTTATTTTCTAATATCATTATATTTTTAAATAATATATTTCGTAATTGTCTATCAAAACAAAATAGGCCATACATTTCGGAAAAATTTGTTCCTTCAATAAACATAGAACTGTTTTCGGACTTTAAAAATAAGTGTCTATAACCATTTAAGAAAAAATAATTCTCACGGACAAGAACTTCATTGGGATTATTGAAGTCTTCGAATGATAAGCCTTTATTCTTTAATATATCAATTTGTTCATCAATAGTCTTGAATATTTTTTTACCCATATTATTCACCTATTTTCCTATACTCAAATTATATCATACTATTTAAATAACATAACATTAAAAATGAAATATATGATATAATTTACAAGGTGATAACATGCCTTCAATTTATGTACATAATTATTTTGCTAAAGAAATTCAAAATAAATTAAATGAAACTAAAAATAAAAAAATCAAAGATCCAACTTATTTTTATATTTTTGCACAAAGTTTTGATAATCTATTTTATTATGATTTTTTCAAGCCTTTACTAGGTATAAAATACCGAAAATTAGGTCACTATGCTCATGCACACAATACATGGAAATATTTTGAATCTCTTTTAAAAAATATTAAAAATAATAATTTATATAATGATGAAACACTAGGATATTTATACGGATCACTTGCACACTATGCACTTGATTCTACAGAACACCCTTACATACATTACATAAGCGGTAGATATAGTAAGAGTGATAAGAAGAACACTAAAAAATATAGGGGTTATCATACATCAAATGAAATTATGCTTGATGCAATATATTATTACAAAGATCATAAGAATTCTAAATATTATAATTATAAACTATATAAAGACTTAATACCTAAATTAAGTTTTTCAAAAGATTTAACTAATTTGATTAGTAACACCTTTAAAGAAACTTTTGGTGTTGATAACTTAGGAGTTATCTACAATAAATCTTATAATCATAGTAGACTAGCTTACAAATACCTAATGTTTGATAGATTTAATATAAAGAGAATTATCTATAAAGGAGTAGATCTAGCTTACCCATTTAAAAGATTTAAAGCAAATAGCTATTCTCATCACATAAATGTTCCTAATATGAAAGTTTTAAATACCAGTCATGAAACTTGGCTTCACCCAATTACAGGTGAAGAACATAATGAATCTTTCTACGATTTATATGATATTGCCTTAAAGAAGGTCATGAATTACATAGATATATGCAATAAATACTTTGATAATAAATGTTCCTTGAAAAAAGTTGAAAAAGTTATTGGAAACATCAATTATTCATCAGGACTAGACTGTGACATTCGAGCAAAATTCAAATATTTCAAACATTAAAAAAACACGTTATTAACGTGTTTTTTCTGTTTTGTCATCATCTAATTTATTATATTCATCTATAATTACATTCATTTTTGATGAAATAAATGCTTGTCTTATTGCAGTTAAATTGTGAGTTGTTCTTTTTAAACCTTTGCTCTTCAATTCTGATTCAACATAATTGTCATATTCATCATTTATGTGATATTGAATATAATCTATTACACCATATCTAATACCTTTATTATAAATCTTAGATACTAGATTGCTTTTTACATAAGATGCTTCTTTAGAATTTATCATTTGTAATTCTACATAAGGATTCATTTCACAATCACTTCTTAAATCAACACATCTACCAGAAAAATCTGATTCATATGTAATAACTGCAGGATCTACCACAACATA
>Ga0265300_10000429_pt1 | contig 43362 bp, 30 predicted proteins | sample AusTroGonzalo_MG_FD_193482 | JGI IMG/M metagenome (GOLD analysis project Ga0265300, IMG submission 193482) | Bovine rumen microbial communities from tropical cattle in Woodstock, Queensland, Australia - Gonzalo_03 | ecosystem: Host-associated > Mammals > Digestive system > Stomach > Rumen ... | reverse complement strand
AAGCTCATCCTTTCCGACTGCCAGTTCACTGACGACGCGAGCGTCCTCTCGGTGATCGAGCGCATCATCGCGCCTCTCGGCCGCCGCTGCGACGAATCCCAGCCGTATGTCGACGCGCGTCTTGCCGATGGTAGTCGCGTAAACGCGATTATCGCTCCGCTTGCTCTTTCGGGCCCAACTATCACGATACGAAAGTTCTCCAAGAAGGCGCTTACGCCAGATGACTTCATCCGCTTCGGAACATGGACGCACAACGCGGCGGAATTCATGAAACTCTGCGTGTGGCTCAGGAAGAACGTCATTGTCGCGGGCGGAACGGGCTCGGGCAAGACGACTCTCCTTAACCTTCTTTCCGGCTACATTCCCCACAGCGAGCGCATCGTAACTGTCGAGGACGCTGCTGAACTCCGTCTTCAGCAGCCGCATGTCGTACGCCTTGAGGCGAGGCCGCCGAACATCGAGGGGAAGGGCGCCGTGCCGATCCGCGATCTCGTAAAGAACTGCCTCAGAATGCGCCCCGACCGCATCATCGTCGGCGAATGCCGCGGCGGCGAAGCTCTTGACATGCTTCAGGCGATGAACACCGGTCATGACGGGTCGCTCACGACCGTCCATGCTAACTCGCCGCGCGATGTCATATCGCGTCTTGAGACGATGGTGCTGATGAGCGGAATGGAGCTTCCCTCGCGCGCGATTCGCGAGCAGATCGCATCGGCAGTCGATATCATCATCCACGAGTCGCGCCTTTCCGACGGTTCGCGCAAGGTGACGGCGATCACCGAGGTGACGGGACTCGAGGGCAACCAGATCGTCATGCAGGACATCTTCGCGTTTCGGCAGAAGGGCGTCGGTCCCGACGGGAAGATCCTCGGCGAGTTCAAGCCGACAGGCGCGATGCCGACATGGTTTGACCAGCTTGCGGGACGCGGTATAAAGTGCGATCCGAAGATGTTCGATCCCGACTGCATGGCGAACTTCACCGTGGAGAGGACGAAATGATTCTTTGGCTTTCCGTCGTCCTGTTTGGCATCTGCTTCGCGGGTATCGCGTGGTATTTCTGCGCTGGTGTCAAAATCAAGTCGGGCTGGCAGAACGGCGAAAGTCCTCTTGCGAGATGGCTCGACCAGCGCCGTCGCGACAAGTTCAACGAGCAGCTTCCCGAGGCGCTTGCCACGATGTCGAATGCGCTTAGAGCTGGTTTCTCGATATCCCAGGCGTTCGATTCCGTGGTCGCGCAGGGAGAAAAGCCGATGTGCGAGGAGTTCGCCATCCTCCAGCAGCAGCTCAGGATTGGCATGAGCTTTGAGGACGCGCTTGAGTCGATGTCAGGCCGCGTAGGTTCCGACGACCTCACCCTCGTCACGACGGCGATTCTCATCAGCCGCAAGACGGGCGGCAATGTGACGGAGATTTTCGACAAGATATCCGAGACTATACGCGGCCGCATGCGCATCGAGCGCAAGGTGAAGACAATGACTGCCCAGGGCCGCATGCAGGGAATCATCGTCTCGGTGATGCCGCTTTTCCTTGGCGTCGTCATGACGGTGATGAAGCCCAAGCTGATGCTGCCGTTCCTCTGCAGTCTCACCGGTGTCGCCTCTGTCGCCGCGGTCATTGTGCTCATAACCGTCGGTTGGCTCATCATCCGCAAGATCATAAAGATCGACGTCTGACGCAGTGTGACGCTCTCTGGCGCCGTAGGGCTTGTGCTTAGCCCTTGAAGAATTTTACGAACGCAGCGGTCGTGGATACGTTCTCTTTGTGCGCCGACTTCGCCTTTAGCTCTTCAAGAAGAGCGTCGCACTTGCCGCATCTCCTGCAGTCGTGGGTGTTGGGACAGTTGCGGACCTCTGGCCATAGCGGTGATGCACCGAGGGCGGCGTTGTCGATGGAAAAGGGGAAGTCGAAGAACGGATCGGTAATCTTCGTCATGTCGCCGTCGTATGAGTAGGTCGCATACGCGCGAATAATCGCTTCGGGATCGGCGTGGCGTCGCGTGGCGAGTTTCACGATGTCGGCATACTTCTCGTATTCCGGCAGCTCTTCGGGGCGCAGCCAGTTGGCGCGCAGGAAGTCCGCGTAGTTGCCGCGCTCGTAGTTCGTTCGGCAGAGGAACGCAGAGAAGTTGAACTGCTCTCCGGCAACGCTTTGACCCATGCGGTTGTGCCCGTGCAAGTTGTTGTGGAACTGGCGGAAGGGGCAATCCCTAAGGCATCCCGAGTTTGCGTAGATGCAGAGCGACTTGCCGTGTTCCTTGGCCCATTCATGAAGCATTTTCACGTAGTCGAGCTGCCTATGGCGGTCGATCCCGGCGTAAAATGAGTCGAAGATGTCCGTAACATAAGTTAGTGAAATCGCGTTTTCGGCGTAGACATTGACGCTTATGCGTATCTTTATCTTGGGGAATCGCTTGCGCACTACGGTCGCGATGAAGGGGGAGGTGGTGGTAAGGTGCTCTGGGAGGAGTCCTTTAGAGTCCATTTCGCCGAGCATTTTCGTCACGTGGTCGGCAAGATCTGGAGAAATGGAAATGTCGCCGTAGCAGTTGGCATTGAAAATGGCGTCGAGAGCGATTCCGTTCTCGCGGCACCACGCAAGGTCGGTGTAGATTAGTTCCTTGCGCTCGGGCGTCCAAGGTGCCATCGGGCGGCTTGCCGTCACGCCTGGCCAGGCGAAGAAGACTTCCTTGATTCGATTCGCGTATTTCTCGCAGATTTCGCGGAAAGGCGCGTTGTCGAACCATCCTACTGCAAGCGTTCGCCGAGCGTCCGATATGGTATTTTGCTGGTTCATCTGACAAGTAAACGCCATGTGAGCGTGCATGGTTCATTGCTTGTGTGCCGAAGATGTGTGCGCTTGATTTTAGCGCCATAATTTCGGTATAATATCACTTCAAATTGCGAGTAAGAAGATGAAAGACAGATTTTTCGACAAGATCGACTGGGCGGCCTTCTGGACGGCTACGCTCGTCACGTTTGCGGTCTATTTCTTTACCCTTGGTCCGTCGGTAGGGCTTGAGGACTCGGGCGAGCTTGCGACGGCAGGTGCGCATCTCGGCGTCCCGCACCCCCCGGGGTATCCTTTCTGGACCTTCTGCAGCTGGCTTTTCTGCAAGGCGTTTTTCTGGGTCACCTACATGGGCCACCCGACGCCCGCCTGGTGCATCTCGCTCTTCTCCGCGACGGCCGGCGCGTTTGCCGCGGGCTTTACGGCGATGCTGATATGTCGCTCGGGGCGGGATTTCCTTGGGGGTGGAACGGACGGGGGCTCGGGCACCACCCCTGCTAGGGCATCCGCTCCGCGGACAGCCTCCGGCTGGGGGATACCCGCACCTCTGCCCATGGAGGGAGTCAATTCATGGCTCTGTTTCGGCGGCGGTGTTGCAGGCGCGCTTACGTTTGCGCTGTCGCCTGTCGAGTGGTCGCAGTCGACCATCGTCGAAATCTACTCGCTCAACGCGTTCTTCCTGATGTGGGTGTTCCTCTTGAGCTATCGCTGGATGAGGAAACCTTCTGACTTCATACTCTGGTTCACGGCGTTTGTGTTCGGGCTGGGGCTCACCAATTACCAGGTTCTCCTTTTTGCAATCGTGCCGCTCGCGCTCGTCATCGCGATGAAAAACATCGGCATGTTCCGCGACGTCTTCATCTACTTGATGCCAGTCGCGCTCACTTACCAGATAATGCAGATTGGCTGCCTCCAGCGCGCGGACCAGTACATGCAGTCCGACGTCATCAACAAGCACATGCCTGTTTTGCAGACTGCCGGCTGTCCGTCGTCCGCTGTCATTGTCGTCGGCATCGTCTTCCTCGTCGTGGCAGTTGTTGCCGCCGCGGTCCTCAAGAAGCGCGGCGAGGGCGAGAAGGCGCGTCTTGCAGTTCTTGCGTTTGGCGGCTTTGGCGCGGCGCTCGTGTTCCTCGCCGCGACGATCTTCGCGGGTCCTGCGAAGTGGGAGGGAGTCTCGGCCGCGATTGCGCCGCTTATATCGCCTCGCACATACGCGCTTGTCGCCTCGTTCATTGCGGCGAGCGTCGTCCTGGCCGTGGCGGCAGCAGTCGTCGAGGACGACGAGCGTCGCATCTGGGAGGGCAAGTCGCTCCCCTATCTCGTTGGCGCCGCAGTTTGCGCGCTTGTCGCTATTGCGGTCGCGGCGAACGTTCCCGCAGCGGGGGATCTTGGCTACCGCGGAACGGCCTATCCGTGGGGCAAGTCGATTGCCATGTTCTGCGTTCCCCTTGTCGCGCTGTTCGCCCTCTGCTCGTTCACGAAGAAGGGGCTTGCGTTCGCGATTCCTGTTGCGGGGCTCCACATCGCGGCGTTCGTGCTGCTGAAGAGCGGCGCGATGAACGGCCTCACGCACCCGTGTTCGTGGTGGTTCTGCTGGCCGATCGCGTGGAACTTCGTCCTTCTTGCGCTCGTGTGGGCGACGCTCCCGAACGGACGCTCCGTCGCGGGTGCTGCGTTCTTCGCGCAGCTCGGGGTCAGCTTCTACGCTTATATGCCGATAGTCTCCGACCTTCGCAACCCGCCGATGAACTGGGGCTACCCGCGCACGTGGGAGGGCTTCAAGCACGCGATCCAGCGCGGCCAGTACGAGGCCATCGGCATACCCAGCTTCAGCGGCGAGGCTATTTTGGCAACCGAGTGGGCCGACTTCGTCGCCAAACATGGCAAGTCGGCGTTTTTGATGTGGTTTGTCGGCAAGATAGCCTCGTGCCAGGAGTTCTTCCGGTTTGTCTCGAACCAGATGGGCAACTATTTCCAAGACGTGCGCGTGCAGTTCACCGACCTTTTGATTCCGTTCGCGCTCGTTCCGTTCGCCGCCGGACACTGGATCGTCAAGAAGGAGAACCGCAAGGCGTTCTGGCAGTGGATGGTCCCGGCTTTCGTCTGCTTCCTCCTGATGAGCTTCCTTCTGCTGATGCTCGCGAATGTGAAGGGCGACCTTCAGGACGGCTTCATCCAGAAGGTGAAGTTCATCTCGTCGCACGCGATGCTGGCGCTCTGGATCGGCTACGGGCTCGTCTTCGCGGCCGTCTACGGAATATCCTTCGCGGCGAAGAAGGAGATGCTGCGCGGCGCGCGCGCAAAGACCGCGGCGATCGCAGTCGCGGCGGCGATGATACTCGTCTCGTTTGCGTATCCGCTCATCGACAACTACTGCGGCAACTACCGCCTCGGCGTGAACGAGATCGCGTTCAAACTCGGCGGCAGCGAACAGAACGGGCATACCTTCGGCTGGCAGTTCGGCGCTTACCAGCTCGACGGCGCGAAGGCGATAAAGGAGCAGATCACGGCGGACGAAGAGCCGCTCCCCGATCCCGACTGGCCGCCGGCAATGGATCCGTTCTCGATTTTCTTTGGCGGCACCGACCCGGGGCGTTTCGTCCCGACTTACATGATCTACTCGGCCGACTTCCGTCCCGACGTCTACCTCATCACGCAGAACGCCCTCGCTGACGGAACCTACATGTCGGTTGAACGCGATCTTTATGGCGACGAAATATGGATCCCCTCTAACGACGACTCCGCCGAGGCGTTCAACGTCTATGTCGACGAGGTGCAGCGCGGCGTGAGGCCGGCGAACGGCGACCTCAAGATCGAGAACGGCCGCGTACAGGTTACGGGTGCGCTCGGCGTCATGGAAATCAACGGAATCCTGACGAAGATGATGTGGGACCACGATCGGCTCCGCCATAGCTTCTACGTCGAGGAATCTTATGTCATTCCGTGGATGTACCCCTACCTCTCGCCGCACGGCCTCATAATGAAGCTCAATGCCGACAGGACTCCCTACGACCCGAAGACGGCCGCGAAGGACCGCGACTTCTGGGATTGGTACACTCGCCGGCTTCTTTCCGACCCGATGTACCGCCGCGACTTCGCGGGGCAGAAGTCGTTCTCGAAGCTTCGCGCGGCGATTGCAGGGCTCTACTTGAAGCAGGGCCGCTATGCGGACGCGGCCCAGGCCTATCGCGAGGCGTGTCTTCTCTATCCCGCCTCGCCTGAGGCGTCGTTCCGCTATGCGCAGGAGATACTTTTGCCGTCACGCCGCTGGGATACCGTCTTGGAGCTGATGGACTACACCGACTACCTCGACCCGAACAACAAGCGAACCACGAACCTACGCGGATACGTGGGGTCGCTGCGTTCGCTGCTTGCGCAGATCGAGGCCCTTGAGCCGAAGCGCCGCGCAGGAACGCTCACGCCTGTCGAGCGCGTAACGCTCGCGAGCGCACTCTTCCAGATTGGACGCGTCGGCGAGGCCGCGCAGCTCGTCCGTCCGATTGCGGACAGTGCGGCAAATCCGTCGGAGCTCCAAGTGCTTGCACAGATCTTCCTCGCCGCCCACCTCGACGCCGACGCCGAGAAGGTGCTGCAGAAATTCCTCAAGGCTGCGCCGAATGCAAGCGCCGAAATGTGGATAGAACTTGCGAAGATCCAGCATCGCTCGGGTCGCAAGACGGCAGCGCAGCAGAGTTTCATCGCCGGCTATCGCCTAGACGCGAAAGGGATATTTGAAAGGCTTCAAAAAGATCAGGAACTGTTTGAGCTTGCCGCTCCGCTGTTCCAGCGGAAATAGTCTTCAACCATCCAACTCTTCAACCATTCAACTTTTCAACCTTTCAACTTTTCAACCTTTCAACTTAAATCAAGGAGTAGTCTATATGAAATCACCAAAGAAGGGAATAAAATGGGAGACCCTGGGATTCGGGTTCTCCGACGTTAACTGCCACCTCCGCATGACGTGGAAGAACGGCAAATGGTCAAAGCCGAAGTTCGTAAAGGAGCCGTGGATCAGCATGCACATCGGCGCCGCCTGTCTCCACTACGGGCAGGAGTGCTTCGAGGGAATCAAGGCGTTCAGGCAGAAGGATGGCAAGATTGCGATCTTCCGCCCCGACGAGAACGCGAAGCGCATGTACAGGACGGCCGTCCGCACCTGCATGCCGCCCATCCCGGTCGACACCTTCATCGAGTGCTGCAAGACCATCGTCAAGAAGAACGCCGAGTTCGTTCCTCCGTTCGGCACCGGTGGCTCGATGTACCTCCGTCCGCTCCTCATCGGCACGGGCCCGCAGATCGGCGTAGCGCCTGCGAAAGAGTACACCTTCATGATCATGGTCATGCCGGTCGGCGCTTACTACAAGGGCGGCATCAAGCCCGTCCGAGCGGTGATCTTCGATGATTGGGATCGCGCGGCGCCCCACGGCATGGGCGACGTCAAGGTCGGCGGCAACTACGCCGCGGGCATCTTCGCGCACGAGAAGGCGAAGAAGGAGGGCTGGCCTGTCGAGCTCTATCTCGATGCTAAGACGCACAAGTTCGTCGAGGAGTTCGCGACGTCCAACTTCGCTGGCATTACGAAGGACGGCGTGTATGTCACGCCTGATTCCTGCTCGGTGCTGCCGTCCGTCACGAACATGTCGCTTCGCCAGTGCGCGAAGGACCTTGGCATCAAGGTCGAGGTGCGTCCCGTTCCCTACACGGAGATCAAGAAGTTCCAGGCCGTCGCGGCGCTCGGAACGGCTGTCGTCATCACGCCCGTCTGGGAGATCACGCGCGGCCGCGAGGTCATAAAGGTCAGCGACCCGAATGTCGTCCACCCGACCTTGCAAAAGCTCTACGACCGCGTCCAGGGTATCCAGTACGGCCTCGTCAAGGATACGCACAAGTGGTGCTTCGAGGTTAAGTAGCGCTCGGCGGTTGAGATGGGCGCTGGCGTTCCGGAACTGATAGAGAGGATTCTCGAGCTCCGCGGCATATCTGCCGAGGGGCTTGACGAATTCCTTACTCCGTCTATACGCGACCTCGCGCCTTCCCGCGAGTTGCCGAACGTCGATGTGGCGGCCGAGGCGATACTCGCCGCTGTCCGCGCCAAGCGGAAGGTCGTCGTGTTCGGCGACTATGACTGTGACGGTATCTGCGCGACTGCGATTCTCGTCCGGACTCTTTCGGCATTCGGCGCCGACGTCTCTGCGTTTCTCCCCGAGCGTCTTAGCGAGGGCTACGGCATGTCCGAGGTCTCTGTCGCCCGGATGCTCAAGGAAAACCCCGGCGTCGGTCTTGTAGTGACTGTCGACAACGGCATAAACTCCGTCGAGAATGTCGCGCAGCTAAAGGAGAAGGGCGTCGAGGTTGTCGTTACCGACCACCATCTTCCCGGCGAGACGCTTCCAGACTGCATAGTCGTAAACCCCAAGGTCTCTCACCCTGTTGTTTTTGAAAACCTATGTGGCGCGGGAGTTGCGTTCCTCCTTGCTAGCGAGCTCGTGACGAAGGCGAGAGCCATGGGGCTCTATTCGGGACCATCGCTTGGCGGGCCGCTTCTCGTGCTTGCGGGGCTTGCGACTGTCACCGACGTTATGCCGCTTCTCGGCCAGAACAGGATTCTTGTCGCAGAGGCGTTGAACCGCTTCGATACACTTGCGCCCGTTGGTCTTAGGGCCCTCTTTTCAAAGGCGTCGCGTCGTGGCGTCGTTCGCCACACGTCTAAGGATTTCGGCTTCCTGCTTGGCCCGCGCATCAATGCCGCAGGGCGTATGGCGTCAGGGGTCGAGGCGTTGCGGCTTGTTCTCGCGGACGATCAGGACGAAGCGGGCGAGGCGGCGCGCATAGTCAACGGACGGAACGACGAGCGCAAGAACATCGAGCAGAAGATGCTTGAGGACGCTATTTCCAAGATTGTGCCCGCTGCTGCCGCGCAGGTTATCGACCTTCCCGACGGACACCAGGGAGTCGCTGGGATCGTCGCCGCGCGTGTAATGGAGAGGATGGAGCCCAAGGTCCCCGTCTGCGTAGTCGTCGGCGGGCATGGCTCCGCGCGCGCGCCAGATGGTATCAATGTCCGCGATGCACTCGCGGCATCGGGCGAATTCCTGAACCGCTTTGGCGGTCATGCCGCGGCGGCTGGTTTTTCCGTAAAGGACGGGATGGTAGATGCGTTCCGCGAGAAGTTCGCCGAAGTGTGCGCTGGGCTTTCGGTAGCGGTGGGCAGCGAGGAGCATGGCGATGGAGTGGACGCCTGGGTGTCGCCTGACGACCTGACTATTGAACTTGCAGAGTGGATTACGCGTCTCGAGCCATTTGGCGAAGGGAACCCCGAGCCTGTGTTCGGCATGAAGAATGCAGTTCTCTGCGATATACGCCCGCTTGGCGCGGAAGGCCGCCATATTGCGCTTACGGTCAATGGCATGCGCTCTGTCTGGTGGGGTCGCGGCGATCTTGTCGAGGAGCTGCGTCGCAGCTCGTCTGCCGCGCGCGACGTCATATTTACTGTTGAGGAGTCCGACTACGGCGGCCCTCATGTTGAGCTCCGTATAGCCGAAATACGGTAAGCGCGATTGCGCCTAATTTGGTATAATATTACTTCAATTTTAGTCGAATTGGAGCATGATGATGTTCAAGCCGGTATCGAATAAGGTCGCCTTCCCGAAGATGGAGGAGGAGGTTCTCGCGTTCTGGGAGAAGGACGGGACTTTCAAGAAGTCGCTGAAGAGGAACGAGGGCAAGGAGCGCTACAAGTTCTACGACGGGCCTCCCTTTGCGACGGGCCTCCCGCACTACGGGCACTTGCTCGCCGGCACGATCAAGGACATCGTTCCTCGCTACCAGACGATGCGCGGCAAGTACGTCGAGCGCCGTTTCGGCTGGGACACCCACGGCCTTCCGATCGAGGCGCTGGCGCAGGAGGCGCTTGGCGTCGCGGGCGCGCCGGAAATCAAGAACCTTGGCGTCGACAAGTTCAACGAGCAGTGCCGCTCGATGGTACTCAAGTATGTCGGCGAATGGCGCAAGACCGTAACGCGCATGGGTCGCTGGGTCGATTTCGACAACGACTACAAGACGATGGATTTCGGCTTCATGGAGTCGGTGTGGTGGGTTTTCAAGCAGCTCTGGAACCAGGGCCGCGTCTACAGGTCGCATCGCATCATGCCGTATTCCTGGAAGCTTTCGACACCGCTTTCCAACTTTGAGGCCGGCTCAAACTACAAGGACGTGCAGGACCCGACGGTGACGTGCCGTGTCCGCGCGACATCGATCACGAGCGAAGAGCTGAAGGCGAAGAGCGCCGGAAGCGTCGTCTACTTCCTCATCTGGACGACAACTCCGTGGACGCTTCCCGAGAACCTCGCGATCTGCACCGGCGCGAAGATCGACTATGTCGCAGTGCGCGACGTGACTGACGACGCGCGGCCTATCTACGTCATGGCCAAGGCGCGTCTCCCGTTCATATTCAAGAAGGAAGAGCAGTACGAGCTCGTTTGGGAAGGGAAGGGTGACGCCCTGAAGGATTCCGAGTACGAGCCGCTTTTCCCGTATTTCGCCGACAAGCGCGCGGAGGGTGCGTTCCGCGTCCTCAACGACGACTATGTCACGACCGATGACGGTGTCGGTATCGTCCATATCGCCCCTGCCTACGGCGAGGACGACTTCCGCGTCTGCAAGGAAGCGGGCGTGACCGCCTTTGCCGATCCGCTCGACGATGCCTGCGCGTTCACCGATGTAGTTCCCGAGTACAAGGGCCGCTTCTGCAAGGACTGCGACAAGGACATCATCAAGCGCCTCAAGACCGAGGGCAAGCTCGTCCACCAGGCGACGATCGTCCACTCCTATCCTTTCTGCGACCGAACCGACACGCCGCTCATCTACCGTGCAATCGACGCGTGGTACGTTCGCGTCGAGGACCTTCACGAGCGCCTCGCGAAGAACAACGCAGGAGTCCACTGGACGCCTGACTACGTTGGCGAGAAGCGCTTCGGCAACTGGCTTGAGGAGGCGCGCGACTGGAACATTTCCCGCAACCGCTTCTGGGGAAGCTGCATCCCCGTGTGGGTCAACGACGACGATCCGTCGGACATGATCTGCGTCGGTTCCGCGAAGGAGCTTGAGGAGCTTTCGGGCGAGAAGGTGACAGACCTTCACAAGCACTTCATCGACAAGATCGTCATCAAGAAGGACGGCAAGACCTACCACCGCACGCCCGAAGTGCTCGACTGCTGGTTTGAGTCGGGGTCGATGCCGTATGCTCAGCAGCACTATATGGGAGAGGGCGAGGTTTCCAAGTTCTTCCCCGCCGACTTCATCGCCGAAGGTCTTGACCAGACGCGCGGCTGGTTCTACACGCTCATGGTTCTCGGCACCTGTCTTTTCGACAAGTCGCCGTACAAGAACGTCATCGTCAACGGTCTTGTTCTTGCGGAAGACGGCAAGAAGATGTCGAAGCGCCTCAAGAACTACCCAGACCCCTCGAAGATGCTCGACACCTATGGGGCGGACGCGATTCGACTCTACATGATCTACTCGCCTGTCGTCCGCGCCGAGAACCTCAAGTTCTCCGAGAACGGCGTCAAGCAGCTCATGCGCGATCTCCTGATTCCGTGGTGGAACGCGTACTCCTTCTTCGTGACTTACGCGAATGTCGACGGGTTCAGCGACGCGGAAGTCGTCTATCCCGAGTCGGACAACGTCCTCGACAAGTGGATCGTCTCTTCAATGGAGACTCTTATCGCCGACGTTACCGCGGCGATGGACGCCTACGATCTGCAGCGCTCTGTGAGGCCGTTCGTCAAGTTTGTCGAAGACTTGACCAACTGGTACATTCGCCGCTCGCGTCGCCGCTTCTGGAAGTCCACGAACGACGGCGACAAGCTTTGCGCGTACAGGACGCTTCGCTATGTGCTTGTCCAGCTCTCGAAGGTCGCCGCGCCTTTCACTCCGTTTATCGCAGAGGAAATCTACACCAACCTCAAGGGCGCGAACGACCCTGAATCCGTGCATCTCTGCGAGTTCCCGACGGCGAACGCCGCGGCTCGCGACCTCGCGCTCGAAAAGCGCATGGCCGCAGTCCAGACGGTAGTCGAGCTTGGTCGCCGCCTCAGGGCGGACAACGACCTCAAGGTTCGCCAGCCGCTTAGCGCCATACGCGTCGCCGGTGCCGACGTGAAGGGGCTTGAAGATCTCATCACGGACGAGCTCAACGTCAAGAAGGTCGAATATGTCTCCGACGAGACAGAGCTTTGCGACGTCAGCTACAAGGCGAACTTCAAGACGCTTGGCAAGAAGTGCGGGGCGAAGATGAAGGCGGTAGCGGCGGCTATCGCCGCCGCTGGGAAGGGGCGAGAGGGAAAAGGGAAGAGGGAAGACAAGTGGATCGTCGAGGGAGTTGAAATTCTCCCAGAGGATGTTCTTGTCACCCGCGCGCCGAAGGCCGGGCTTGTTGTCGCGTCCGAGGGCGCGACGGTTGTCGCGCTCGAGACGACGCTTAGCCCCGAGCTTGTCGCAGAGGGCTTGGCTCGCGAGTTCGTCAGCCACGTCCAGGCGATGCGCAAGGAGGCGGACTTCGAGGTCACGCAGCGCATCAACGTCACCGTAGAGACCGACGCCGAGCTAAAGGCGGCGCTTGAGACGCACATCGAATACGTCAAGGGCGAGACTCTGACGGTGGAGTTTGCGTTTGGTGCGGTCGATGCCGAGGCAGTCGATCTGAACGGCCATGATGCCAAGATCAAGATTCAGACTAGGTAAGGCGAGAATAAAAATGAGAAAGCTCCCATTTGACAAGGCGTGGATCGAGGAAACGGCGAAGAAGTGGCCGACGCCGTTTCACGTCTACGACGCGAAGGCAATCCGCGAGAACGCGCGTCGCCTTAAGAAGGCGTTTGCATGGAACAAAGGCTTCCGCGAATACTTCGCCGTAAAGGCGACGCCGAATCCGCACCTCATGAAGCTTCTGAAGGAGTTCGACTTCGGGAGCGACTGCTCGTCGATGGCCGAGCTCATTCTTGCCGAAAAGGTGGGCAACGTCGGCGAGGCGATAATGTTCACGTCGAACGACACGCCGGCCGAGGAGTTCAAGAAGGCGTGGGAACTTGGCGCGATCATCAACCTCGACGACATTACGCATTGGGATTTTCTGCTTAAGGCGGTTTGTGGAACGGACGGGGGTTCGGGCACCCCCGCACCCCGACCCATGGATTTGTCTAATCGCATTTTCTGCTGCCGCTACAACCCCGGGCCTTTGAAGGGCGGCAACGCCATTATCGGCAAGCCCGAGGAGGCGAAGTACGGTTTTACGCGCGAGCAGCTGTTCGATTGCTATGCCAAGATGAAGGCGGCGGGCGTTACGCGCTTCGGCCTCCACACGATGGTCGCCTCTAACGAGCTCGACCCCGAGTACATCATCGACACCGCGAAGCTTCTTTTCTCGCTCGCGTGGGAGATTCACGAGAAGGTCGGCGTCGACTTCGAGTTCGTGAACATCGGCGGCGGCATCGGTATCCCCTACAAGCCCGACCAGAAGGCGATGAGCTTGGAGCGTGTGGGAGAGGGAATCCGCGACGCCTACGCCGAGCTCGTCGAGGCGAAGGGCATGAAGCCGATTCGTCTCTACATGGAGTGCGGCCGCTGCATCACAGGACCCTACGGCTATCTCGTCGCCAAGGTGCGCCACATCAAGAACACCTACCGCCTCTATGCAGGCCTCGATGCGTGCATGTCGAATCTCATGCGTCCCGCGCTTTACGGCGCCTACCACGAGATCGTCGTTCCCGGCAAGGAAAACGCTGCCGAGTGCAAGGTCTATGACGTCACGGGCTCCTTGTGCGAGAACAACGACAAGTTCGCCATCCAGCGCGAGCTTCCTGTCCTTGAGCCGGGCGATTATGTGGTGATCTGCGACGCCGGTGCACATGGTCACGCGATGGGATTCCAGTACAACGGCAAGCTCCGCTCGGCCGAACTTCTTCTTGAGGAAGACGGCTCTGTGCGCGAGATTCGCCGCGCCGAGACTCTTGCCGACTATTTCGCCACCCTCGATTTTCCGGGACTGTGAGCGCAGAACTTCTCTCGCCTGCCGGAGACTTCGAGACGGCGCTTGCGGCGTTTGACGCTGGCGCGGACGCAGTATACTGCGGTCTTGCCGACTTCTCTGCACGGGCGTTTGCGAAGAACCTCTCGTTCGAAGATCTTGGGCATCTCGTCCGCTTTGCGCATGCGAAGGGCAAGAAGGTCTACGTCACGTTCAATACGCTCGTCGACGAAGTTGACGTCGAGCAAGCCGTCGAGACGCTCTCGCGGCTTGAGGAAATCGGCCCTGACGCGCTCATTGTACAGGATCTCGGCGTCGCGCGCCTTTGCCGTCGCCACTTCCCGGCGCTCGCGCTTCACGCCTCGACGCAGCTCGTTGCCCACAATCTCGAAGGCGTCCTTGCGCTGAAGGATGTCGGTTTTACGCGCGTTGTCCTCGCTCGCGAGTTGTCGCTTTCAGAAATCGCCTCCATATCAAAGCGTTGCGGTGGTCTTGAACTCGAGTGCTTTATCCACGGCGCACTTTGCTACTCAATCTCAGGGCTTTGCCTCTTTGGCGCGATGGAGAAGGGCAGAAGCGGCAACCGCGGGAAATGCCCCTACTGCTGCCGAATGGAGGTAACGGGGAACGAGGAATTGGTAGGGGCGCCTCTCCGAGGCGACCGCACTTCCATATATCCTTTTTCCATGAAAGATTTGCGGCTTGGCGAGGATGTTCGGAAGCTCGTTGACGCTGGCGTCGTCTCGCTCAAGATTGAGGGCCGCATGAAATCGTCGCTCTATGTTGCGGCTGTTACTAAGTTCTATAGACAGATACTGCAGTCGGGAAATGAAGTAGATTCCACACCTTTCAACTTTCAACTTTCAACTTTAAACTCGTCAAAAGGTGTGACGCTCGCCGACCTCGAGACGATCTTCTCTCGCCGCACGACGGAGCTCTATCTCGACGGCAAGGGCAAGGAATCGCCAATCGACCCTGAGTCGCTTGGTCACCTCGGCGCGCCAATCGGAACCGTGAAGCGTGTCACTAAGGACCGCGAAGGGCGCAGATGGCTTCGCTTCCATACGGCGCGCGCCCTTGAAGTTCACGACGGGCTTCAATTCGACACGATGGCAGACGGCAGGCATCTTGGGCTCGGCATACGCGAAATGCGCCCTGCGATTTCAAGGACGCCGGTTTTTGAGGTTGCGGCTGGAACCGACGTCGAGATTGAACTTCCTGAAGATTTTCCGATCCGCGAGGGAGAGAATGTCTACTGCTCGATGTCGAACGCCGTGAAGCGCATGTTCCCGGCTCCAAGCTTCCGCCCGAGCGACTATCCGGGTAACATCAAGATAGACCTTGAAGTGACTATTGCCTCCGACTCGATTTCAGCTGCGGCGAATGGCGTTACGGCGTCGATTCCCGGCACTTTTGATTCTGCAAAGAATCCTGAAAAGACTTACGGTGCCGTTGAAAAGGCGTTCTCGAAACTTGGCGAGACGAACTATGCGCTTGGAAAGCTCTCACTCGTCGACCCCGATAGGCGCTTTGCGCCGATGAGCGTCTTAAATGACTTGAGGCGCGATCTAGTCGAGCAGCTTGACGAGGACAGGGAAAAGGCGAGAAGGGCTAAGGTTGAGGCGGCGCTTTCGGATGACGGGGAGTTGCCCGAGATTTCACAACGGAATGTGTCTGCGCGTCGGCTTAAGATACGCATCGGCCAGACGGTTCCTGTGGGCGACTGGGACGAAATCATAGTCGCTGTCACGTCGTCGACGAGCGACGTCGATGTTGGGACATTTGACGCTTCGACAACGCGGCTCGCGTTGCCTGTTTATACCGCCGAGCCAGACTTCAACAAGCTGCGCGTTCTCGTGAAGCGGCTTCATCGCGAGGGTTTTGAGAAATGGGAAGCGAGCGATCTTGCGACGCTTCGGCTTCTAAAGGCGGCTGGCGTTTCGGATATTACTGCCGACTGGACGCTCTATGCCTTTAACTCCCACGCGCTTGCCGAGCTTTCTTCGCTTGGCGTGAAGCGCTTTGTGGCAAGCCCCGAGAATGTGCGCGAGAACCTCTCCTATCTTGCCGAGAGCGGATATGACATTGAGTTCCTCGCCCAGCAGGCGACGCCGCTTTTCGTCTCGCTTACCAAGCCCGCCGCTGAGCAGGCCGATGGTCTTGCGATCTATCGTCGCGACAACCTCTGGGTAACGACGCGCCCCGTTCCTCGCACCTTCGACGCTCCTGCCGGTGCGTCAGTGCGCCTTGACCTCTCCTGGAACCCACCGGAATAATATTTGGCGGTGGCGCGTCCACAGTGGGGCGAGTTTCGGCTTAGGGCTTGCTAGTTTTGCCGTGAATACACGGCAAAACTCCGGCGAAAAAGCCGGTGGCGACATCGATTTTTTGACCTTTTACATTTTGCCCGTGCCGTCAAGCCTTTCGGCAAAATGGCGGTGCAAAAAATCGGGTCGCATCCGTCTTTTTCACCGTCGCTTCGCATGCCGCCGAAACACCCCCGCCGCATCCGCGCCATATCTCTACCTAGCGATATGCAGACTCTACACGACTTTGTCTTACTTGACTCTGCTGACTCTATAGACGCTATCAGCTGACCCTAATAGACCCTAACTGCCCCTAATTCATCTTTGTTCATTTCGTCGCCACCCTGAATCGCGGTAAATTCGCCGCGATCTATATTTCGCTGCTTACGAGTGGAGAATCTTCCCACAAATAGCTTTGGATTTGGTACAATATTGCAAAGGCGAAGGGAGAACAAAATGAAGAAAATAGTCGTTGTTGTGCTGGTTTTGTCTGCAAGTATAGTGTTTGGTGGGCAATGTTCGATTTGCAATTCGAGAGTATTAGGTCACTCCAGTCTTTGCTCTTCTTGTAAGCTTAAGGCGGATAGTGCTATGCGCGAAAATAAAGAGAAGAATAGAGTAAACACAGGGAACTTGCGATTTGAATCGACTAATTCTAGAGCGTCTAGCGTGTCGCCACCTAAATTCAAACTTGAGGAAATTAAATACCCAAAGGTAAAGAGTAATCCATATTTTGCTTTTTGCAATGACTCCAGGGAATGGAAAAGTCAGAAAACCGGAGCTGTTATAAATGGCATTTGGCAGGTGTGTTCAGAAGATGGGAAAACCATTTATATCAAAGATCCAATAAGCGATAAGGATATTCGTGTCTCGGTTTCTGCGTTGATCCCAAGCGATCAGCGCTTCGTCTCTGACTTAATTTCAGCGATGAAGAAGATGAATTTAATTTGGTGGGAAGGAGGCTACTTTTCAGCGTCGGAAATTAAGTATATCAAAAGAGCAGAGGAGCTTGTGCTCAAACGATCGAGCCTTGTGCCATCCCATTTTAAGGTTTTCCAGGTCTTAGATTATGGAGCATTAGCTCGCTTTGGTGAGGTCAGTTCTTCTGGGAATGTGTTTTATACCGGCAGTGCATTTCTTATTTCACAAGATGTAGATGGCCTGGTCAGTGATTCCGAGGAATTGTATCAACAGCTGTTTTGGGCAACAACATATGATTACATTAATAAAGTGAATGAGCATAGGACAGTGGACCGCTATACAACTAGTTTTCCTCGTGCAGTAAATTATGTCAGAGCTAAGATGAAGTGGTATGACAAAGATGATATGAATATTGATTATTTACAGGGATTGATTGGTGGCGGAGGAACGTCTACGGGGACCCCAATTCAACCAGGAAAACAATTACTTGATCCTTCTAAGGCAGAACTTTCAAAAACAGGAAGTGGCTTTTTTGTTAGTAATGATGGGTATATTATCACAAATAACCATGTGATAGATGGAGGTGTGCGATTTAGGGCGCTTACTTCCAGCGGAACTGAAGATGCAGTTCTTGTCAAAAGAGACGTAGACACCGACTTAGCCCTTCTTAAGATAAATAAGAAGACCAAAGCAAGTGTGTTTTCTCGTGCTAGAATAGAAAAACTAGGCTCTGAGATATTTACGATGGGTTTTCCACAGCCAGGATTACAGGGTTTTTCCCCTAAAGTGACGAAGGGCGTAATAAGTGGCATAGAAGGGTTTAAAGGTGATGTTAAGGAGTATCAGATAGATGCGAGCATTCAACCGGGGAATAGTGGTGGGCCGTTATATGATGCAAACGGCTATATTGTAGGTGTGCTTGTCGCAACGCTTAATGGCGGCCAGTCTGTAAATTATGCCATAAAGAAGACTTATCTGATGGCGTTTCTCGATAGTATTCCTGAATGCTCTTATGGAATACAGGAGTCGACGGAAGGTAATTCAATTGAACTCTACGAAGCTGTTGAGAAGGTTCGTGATTCTTGTGTTCTTGTATTAACTTATCAGTAGTAATTAGGCAAGGCAAGGACGTCTTGGGGATTGCTGAAAGGCCTTTCATATAAGAGGGGGCCCTTTTGACGAGCGGAACGCAAGGTGCGAAGATGATAAATGATTGTGATATCAGGCTAGTATTAGGGAAAAATGGCGTTGGTCTTTTGTCGCAAGATGAGGATCCGTGGATTAGGTATTCATTTGACATTCTTTTGGATGAGGAGGATGGCCCTGGACAGATTGTCGGCAGCATGCAAGTGTCTAAACTTAACATAGGGGAGGTGTATCGTCGACACGTCCCACTTTGGGAGGTCTTTGATGATTATTCTGCAGAAACCGCGGAGTGTTATTGCGTAGTGTTCGACAAACGAGGGAACTTGCGCAAGCATTTTAGATGCTCAGAATATGGGCAAGAGGACTATTTGACAAATGATTTCCATTTCCTTAATAGGATTGAGATTGATGAAAGTTTCAAAGGAGAAGGCCTCGTAGGAATCGCAACGCAAATTTACTTGGAAAATTTTGCCAATGGGAGTGATGTTGCTTATATGAAGGCGTTTCCGCTTCAATTTGAAGCGAACGCCAAGCCATATAAGCGACAGTTTTGCGGGGCATATAAAGAGTGTCGTGCTAAATTATGCAAATACTACGAGAAATTAGGTTTCCGACGAATTGGCAAGACGGAACATTTCTTCTTTGTGGTCGATCATTTTTTGTCGCAAAGGATGGAGTTGTGCCATGACAGATGAGCATAAGATGGCTATGATGCATACGATGGAGCACCACATAGGGCGGCGGTGCTTGGGGGGGGGGGCGCGCAGAACCATTATAAAAGGCCTGTTTGCGGGTTGTTGTTGACTTCCAAGGTAGATTTGGATTGTGTCTGATTGTGACCATATATGTCATCGACCCGTTTGGGTTGATCTCTTGGCCAAGTCTGTTGACTTAGCAAAAAATCGCCCCGTTCGGGTTGACGGATGCGGCCAAAAAATGATAGAATTTTCCGCGAAATGAAGACGACATCTATGACTGACATTGCGGCAATTGTCCGCAGTGAGCGGAAGCAGCAGGGGGCAACTCAAGTTGAGTTGTCGCAGATGGCCAATGTCGGGATTCGTTTTTTGCGTGATGTCGAAGACGGAAAGCCATCTGTCCATTTTGACAAGCTGATGCGCATTTTGACTATTCTCGGAATTAGTGTTGACATCAAGATACGTGATGAGGCGGCAAGATGACGGAACGGCTAAAGGTCTATTTGAATGAGATTCAAGTCGGAATCCTCGATTGGGACAACGGACTTGATGCATTTTCCTTTCGCTATATAGACGACTACCTTGTCCGCGAGGGAGCGATTGCGATATCAAAGTCGCTTCCACTTAGAAACGATGCATTTGATGCGCTGGCATCACGGACGTTCTTCGAGAATCTTCTGCCACCAGAGGTCGTCCGTCGGAAACTCGAAAAGATACTCCACCACGACTATCGCAATACATTCGCATTTCTGAAAGAGCTTGGCGGCGACTGTGCCGGTGCAATCTCGCTCTGTCCCGAAGACGTGGAGCCTGGAGCCGGGGAGGACATTGTCCGCGAACTCGCCGAAGACGAGGCAGACGAGATCCTGCGGGCGCTGCCAGAACGCCCGTTGTTGCAAGGACTTCTCGACGGATACCGCATTTCCGTCGCAGGAGCGCAGGATAAGCTTGTTGCGAGGATCATTGGCGGATGTCTGGCGTTGCCGCTATATGGCGCGGCCTCGACGCATGTTGTCAAGCCGGGAATGTCAATTTGCCGAGATTCGGTGGCGAACGAGTGCTTCTGCCAGCGTCTGGCATCGCGGCTGGGCATGGTGGCGGCAAAAGCGTCTATTCTTGACATTAAGGGCAATGCGTACTATGTGTCTGAGAGGTACGACCGCGAAAGCAAAGACGGCGTCGTGCGGCGCAATCTGCAGGAGGACTTTTGCCAGGCTATGGGCGTTCCGCCAGAGGAGAAATATGAGTCAGACGGTGGTCCTTCGGCGGTCAGGTGCTTTTTCTTTCTCCGCAACGAGGGCTTTGGATTTGCCGAGCTGTCGAGGTTCGTAGATGCGCTAGTCTTCAACTTCGTCGTTGGAAACGCCGATGCGCATGCAAAGAACTTTTCGATTCTCTATAAGGACGGGAGGCCTTCGCTCGCTCCGCTTTACGACATGCTCTCGACGGCGGTCTATCCGAACCTCACGCCGCGTATGGCCATGAACATTGGCGGGGCATGGGATTTTGGCGATGTGAACGGCGCGGCTTTTGATGCGTTTGCGAAGAAGTGCGACATCAATCCGAAGTTCGTACATAGTCGTATTGAATGGCTGGCAGAAGTCATTCCGCGGTCGATGGACGATGTCGCCGCAGAGCTCTCCGACGAAGGGCATCCGTCGCCTATCTACGGGGAGATTTCGAAGCAGTCGCTGCAGCGGCTTTCACAAGTCGTGGGGCGAAAGATTTAATGTGGGCGTATGAAGGCTCTTGCATAGATGATAGCAGAATCTATAAAGAAACTTGCGCGGCTTTTCTGGCTTTTGCCGGGATTCCTCCTGTGGGCGTCGTTTCCGCCAATGGCGGAGAAGACCGACTGCGTGTTTGCGCTTGCGCCGCTTATCTGGTTTGCCCGCAACAGGGATTCGAAAGCGAGTTTCAGCCTCTGGTTTCTGAACGGCTTTGTCTTTTGGTTTGCTACGCTTTCCTGGATGCCGGCAATTGTAAAGAACGGTGGTCCGTGGCCGCTCGTCGTCCTCGGCTGGGGCGCACTCGCCGCCTACTGCGCGCTTTACTTCGGCGCTTTCGGCTGGCTTTCTTCAAAGGTCTGGACGTGGGTCAAGGACGAAGGTGCGCCATGGCGCAAGCCGCCGCGCTTCCCCTATGCGCGTCGGCTCTTCGCAATCCTTGTCGCAGAGCCACTTTTGTGGTGTGGGCTTGAACTTGTCCGTTCTCGTTTTTTGGGTGGCTTCTCGTGGAACCACCTCGGGCTTCCGCTTGTCAACGCCAACCTCGGCTCGCCTGCGGCTTTGGGCGGTGTGTATCTTGTAAGCGCAGTCGTAATCCTTATCAACGGCACGATTGCTGGCATTGCCGAACGCATAATGAAGCGCACGACCCGCTGGGCATCGCTTGAAACGCTTATTCCTTTCCTGCTCATTTGGGGACTGTATGCTCTCGAAGGAAGTGGGGCGCGTAGAATGGAGCTTTGGGACAAGGAAGACTGCACCGTCGCGCTCGTCCAGAGGAATTTCCCGTGCGTTTTCAAGCAAGCGGAGCGCGAGGACCCGATTGCCGTTTACTCCAACTTGCTCGCGAACGTCGCCTACACGCGTCCAGATCTCGTAGTGCTGTCGGAGAGCGCGCTAAGCGAGTTCGGCGCGGTAAATTCGCCGCGCTCGCTCGCCTTCGCGCGGTGGGTCTCGAAACTGACGGGTGCGAGCGAGGTGATTGCCGGTGGCGGGCGGTTTGCGGACGGCAAGGAGTACAATTCGGCGATTTTGTTTTCGAATCTTGGTGTGCAGGGCGCGCGCCTCGGAGATGCGCCCCTACCCGTTCCCCATTCCCCATTACCCGTTACCCAGATTTACGACAAGGTCCACCTCGTGCCGTTTGGGGAGTTCATCCCTGGCGACAAGTGGATTACTGCGCTCCAGAAACTTGCGCCTGTCGGGAGTTGCACCTCTGGCGAGTTGAAGCTCCTTGGCGACTACGGCGTTGCGATTTGCTACGAGGACACCGACTCTGCGCAAATGCGTGCGTTGTTGCATAAGGGCGCGCGTGCGCTTGTCTTCATCACGAACGACAGCTGGTTCTCCGATTCAATCGAGGCTGAGCAGCATTCATGGCAGGCTGTCGCGCGCGCGGTGGAGACGGGATTGCCCGTCATCCGCGTTGGGAATTCGGGCGTCACCGGGACGATTGATCCCCACGGCAGGGCTAGCTGGCTTTCCAATGCGGATGGGCGTCCACTCGTCGATGCGCGCGGCACTATGTGCGACACGGTGACGAAGCTCGCTCCGCCATGCCCCACCATGTCGCCGGTTACATTCTACGGAGCGCTTGGCGACATTCCACTCACGGTTTCATTTGCACTTCTCATCGTCCTGATGGTTTTGGTAAAATATAGGAACACCTATGAAAAACGAAGATACCTGTCCATGTAAGAGCGGCAAGACCTTTGGGGAATGCTGCGGTCCTATCATTTCCGGCGAAAAGAAGGCCGAGACTCCTGAGGCGCTTATGCGCGCACGGTATTCGTCATACGTTACCGGAGACGTGCTGTTTTTGAAGTCCAGCGCCACCGAGGAAGTCCAGGCCGAGTTCGACGAGGAAGCTTCCAAGGCGTGGTCTGCGGCTGCCGAATGGCACGGTCTCGAGATCATATCCACCGAGAAGGGCGGCCCTAAGGACAAAGAGGGCGTTGTCGAGTTTCGTGCCCTCTATACCGCGAACGGCGAATTCTGCAACCACCACGAAGTCTCGAAGTTCGTGCGTCAGGGCAATGAGTGGAAGTTCGCGGACGGCGAGCTCGTAGGCGAGACGCCGACGGTGCGCGAGGAGCCGAAGGTCGGCCGCAACGATCCGTGTCCTTGCGGCTCCGGCAAGAAGTACAAGAAGTGCTGCGGCAAGGGCTCGTGATTTGAAGCCGGCGGCGTTTCTCTTCGATCTCGACGGGACCTTGGTCGATACCGAGGCGCTCTGGACTAAAGCCATAGTCGATTTCGTCGTTTCTCGTGGCGGGAAGACGACATACGAGGAGATTCTGCCGTCTGTAATCGGGCGCAACTGGCTCGACATAGACCGCTCTCTGCACGATCGGTTCCCCGAGATCGGGGAGTCGTCGCCAATGGAGGACGCTGTGGAACTTCGCAGGTTCTACGAGGTCTACGCGACCAATCCGTCGACCATGCGAATAGAGGGATCGATAGCGTTTTTCCGCGCTGTCTCGAAGATTGCGCCGTGCGCTATAGTCTCCGGCTCGCCGCACGACGATGTCGTCGCAGCAGCGAAGCTCTGCGGCATAGACGACTGTCTTTCGCTCGTCCTCGGCGCGGGGGAATACGAAGCCGGGAAACCCAGCCCGAGCGGGTTCCTCAAGGCGGCGGAACTTCTCAAGGTTGCTCCGGCGGACTGCGTAGTTGTCGAAGACTCGACTGTCGGCGTGAAGGCGGGCGTTGCCGCCGGCATGAAGGTGATTGCGCTTGATCGCGCGGCGCTTGTGCCGCAGACCTTCAAGGGCGAGACGTGGCGAGTTAAGGATCTCTCGGAGATCGACGTCGGAACGGAGTTTTCATGAGCTCGAATCCCGACTACGACCGCTGGTACGCTGCGCGAAAGGTTCGCATACTCCTTTCGCCGTCGCACCGTCTCGAGACATTTGGCAATACGCTCGTCAACTACCATCTCATTTCCGAACTTGACGATCATCCTGGGAAAATACGTGTTCGTGAAGGGCGTCTTGAGGCGCATCAGCCGCTCGTCATCGCCCCGCATTTTTCCGAGGTCGTTACCGAGGGCTTCAGTGACGAGGCAAAGGCATACGTCGAGTGGCTCAAGGCAAACGAGGAGAGTATGAGGATACTCCGCTACGGATACTGCCTTAAGACAGATAACTTTTCCGAGCAGATCATCACCGATTCGCTTGCCGCCGTCACGGAGCGCGTGAAGAGCGAAGTCGTGGCGTCCCGCGACGGATTTGCCGCGGTGCTGCAGGGTGTTGACGATCCGTGGGATGTCGCGCTCGTGGAGTTGTGGCGGCGTGAGGTGGACAAGAGCTTTTCACAGAACGTCAAGGAGCTCGACGAAAACGGAAAGCTGTTTTAGCGGCTAGTGATTAGCGAAACGAAGGAGAGGGACATGGAAAGAAGAACAAAGATAATAGCAATCGCGAACCAGAAGGGCGGCGTCGGCAAGACGACGACAGTCGTTAATCTTGCGGCGGCGCTCTCGGCCAGGAAGCGCACTGTGCTCGTGGTCGACCTCGATCCGCAGGCGCATGCGACGCTTGGTCTTGGGCTTGAAAAGTGCCCTGGCGTCTCGCTCTATCCTGTCCTTCTCGGCGAGAAGCAGATAGCCGACGTCATCCAGCCCACCAAGTGGAGCTGCCTAAACGTGATTCCCTCCGAGGTTGATCTCGCGGGCGCGGAGCTTGAGCTTTCTATGCGCGAAGACCGGCTTGAGATTATCAGGAATGCCCTTGCGCCAGTGAAGGAAGCTAGTGCGTTCGACTACATCATCCTCGACTGCCCGCCATCTCTCGGCATAGTGATGACGAGCTCCCTCGTTGCGTCTGACGGCGTTCTAATCCCGATTCAGGCCGAGTTCCTCGCGATGGACGGACTTGCTCTCATTACGGGCTCTATTGAGCGAATCCGCTCTGCTGCAAATCCCGCGCTTGAGCTCAACGGCATCGTCTTCACTATGGTGAATTCCGTTGCCAAGCTGACTCAGGACGTCATCAACGAGGTCAGGGGGCATTTTGGTGACAAGGTCTACGAGACTCTCATTCCCCGCAATGTTCGAGTCTCCGAGGCGCCGTCGATGGGAACGCCCGTCGTGTTCCTCGACCCGCGCTCCAAGGGTGCAGAGGCATACAAGGCCTTTGCGTGGGAGTTCATGGCGAAGAACCCGACGCGTTTTGACGCGCCGCCTGCACCGGTAGCACCTGCAGCACCTGCGCAATGACTCTTTCCGTCGTTATCACCACGCGGAACGAAGCTGCGAACATCGCGAACTGCATTCGCGCGTTTGACGACTTCCGCAAAGATGTCGAGGTAATCGTCGTCGACAACGGCTCTACGGACGATACGAAGGGAATTGCCGCGTCGCTTGGTGCGAAGGTCTTGGACAAGGGGCCTGAGCGCAGTGCCCAGCGGAATCTTGGCTGGCGCACTGCCGTTGCGCCGTGGGTCGTGATACTCGACGCCGACATGATTCTGCCACGCGAGACGATAGAGGAAATGCTTGCCTGTGCTTCGCGCGGCGACGGGATCGCCGCTTACTGGATTCCCGAGGTTCGCACAGGCAATGGGATACGTGTCAAGGCGCGTAATTTCGAGCGATCTTTCTACGACGGCACTTGCATAGACGCGCTTCGTCTTTTCTCGAAGGAGATCCTTGAAAAGACAGGTGGCTATGACGAGAACCTGATAGCGGGTCCGGAGGACTGGGAACTCGATATCCGCGTCCTCGAGACTGGCGCTAAGTGCGAGGTGCTGAAGAACCATCTGATACACAACGAGAAGCGCCTGACGCTCAAGAGGATGCTTGAGAAGAAGGCGTACTACACCAAGAGCTTTGCGGCATACCAGGCGAAGTGGAAGGGCCATCCTGCGGTAAAGAGACAGTTCTCGCCGTGGTATCGCTTCGTCGGTGTGTTTGTCGAGAAGGGGAAGTGGAAGCGTCTCCTTCGCCACCCCATTCTCGCATGCGTGATGTTCTTTGAGCGCTTTGCCGTAGGGGTCGTCTATCTAAAGAATAGAGGAGCTACGGAGCGAGTGAGCGAAGCGGAACGAACGCAGTAGCGACCACTTTCTTAGATAAAAGGAGCTATGGAGCGAGTGAGCGAAGCGGAACGAACGCAGTAGCGACCACCATTATGGCTGATGGAACATACGAACGGCGAGGCCCGCGCGAAGCGGAGCTAAAGCATTTTCAGCGCCTCATCGACGAGCAGCGCGGCAAGGTTGCTCCAAGATCTGACGGCCAGCGCCCAAGCTACACGGCCAAGCTCAAGTCTGCACGAGTCGTTTCCTGTGTGATGGTGTTGGGAGGCGTCTTCTTCGCCTCCTCTTTGTTTGCTGCTCGGTTCGAGGCTGCCGAGCCGATTTGGACGACTGCGGAGCGGTGCGAGATAAACTCGTCAATCGCCTTCACGGCGCATTTCGACTGGGACGGCAATTCTCCTCTTCAGTTGCGTCTGGCGGGTTGCTCGATATTCAAGGTTTTCGTGAACGGCGAATTCGCCGCATATGGTCCGGCGCGAGGACCGCACGGATGGTTCAGGATGGACGAGTGGGATCTTTCCCGCGTGGCGCGGAAGGGCGGCAATCGGCTGAGCATAGTAGGTGTCGCCTATAACACAACGACCTACTACATCGTCGAGCACGAGCCGTTTCTACAGGCCGAGGTGCTCTCGGGCGGAAAGGTCGTGCGGGCGACGGGCGACGGAAAGTGGGACGCTAATTTCACTGAACGCGTCCGCAAGGCGCAGCGCTACAGTCTCCAGCGGGCGCAGAGCGAAGTCTACGAAGTGCCGCGGCACGACTCTTGGGAATGGTGGAAGCGCGAGGGTTTCAAGGAGAAGTCGCTGGTCATCACCAATCTGCCGTCGGTGAAACTTCTCGAACGCGGAGCACCCTATCCGAAGTTTAAAATTGACGGCACCTATCACCCGACTGATGTCCTTGCGGTCACTTTGCGGACGGGAGAACTCGGCGAGGCGCCGCATCTCTGGGACGAGAAGGGGAGCTTTCTTGGCCGCACTTATCCGACCGCTGAGTTGAAGTATGCCCCGTCGGTTGATTGGTGGAAGCGGTCTATTGGGCTTAAGGCGAAGTTCGATGGCGAAGTGGTGAAGGTCGATGCGACGCAGGGTGTCCGCTACGAGGGCGCGATCAACGACACTGGTTTTCTGCGGCTTAAAGTAAAGGTGACGAAGCCGGGCCGCTTGCTCGTCGGGTTTGACGAGATTCTCGTCGATGGCAAGCTTGATTTCCTGAATCGATTTGGATGTAACAATATCGTCATGTGGGATGTGAAGGATCCGGGCGAGTATGACTTCGAGTCGTTTGAACCATATACTTTCAAGTTCGCCGAGGTGATCATGCTTGAGGGCGAGGCGATTGTCGAAAAGCTGGAGATGAGGACCTACAAGAATCCGAACGCGACGCGGGAGTGCGCGCTGAAGGCTCCGGTGGATTGCAAGATATTCGAGGCGGCGCGCGAAACTTTCGCGCAGAATGCTGTCGACGTATTTACGGATTGCCCAAGCCGTGAGCGCGCTGGCTGGCTCTGCGACAGCTACTTCACCGGTCCTGCCGAGCATTTTTTCACAGGAAAGAACGAAATAGAGCGTACGTTCCTCCGCAACTTCGCGCTTGCCGAGAAGTTCCCTCATCTCCCCGAGGGGATGGTGCCGATGTGCTATCCTGGAGACCATATTAATAAGACCTTCATTCCGAACTGGTCGATGTGGTTCATTCTCGAGCTTGCGAACTATTTCGAGCGGACGGGCGATCGTGAAACCGTCGATCTGCTTCGTTCTCGCGTGGAAGGGCTTCTTAAATTCTATTCGCAGTACTTGAACGCAGATGGCGCGCTTGAAAACTTGCCTGGCTGGGTGTTCGTGGAGTGGAGCCACGCCAACGATGCGAAGCTGGTCAAGGATGGAGTGAACTGGCCATCGAACATGACATACGCGGACGTCCTCGCGAAAGTGGCGCGACTTTACAACCGTCCAGGACTCGCCGAACAGTCTGAGAAGCTAAAGGAGCTTATTCGGAAACGCTCGTATGACGGAGTCTGGTTCCGTGACAACGCGAAGCATCCAGATGTGACGGAGACTTGCCAGTACTATGCGTTTTTCCACGGCATCGCCACTCCGAAGACGCATCCCGAGCTGTGGAAGCGGCTAACGGACGAGTTTGGTCCCGAGCGGAAGGTAAAGGGTCTTTACAAGGAGGTTTGGCCGTCAAACGCATTTATTGGGAATCTGATGCGGCTACTTGTCCTGAAGCGCGAGGGCCGTGACGCGCAGGTTTCCCGTGAGATTCGCGGCTACTATCTCAAGATGGCGGAGACTACTGGGACGCTGTGGGAATACGACCGCCCTGAGGCAAGTTGCAATCACGGCTTCGCCTCCTACTTGGCAATCCTCCTTGACGAGACGAACAAGTAACATCGGCGACCGAAATCGAGGCCTGCGCCCGACCTGCTCGCCCGACCCGCAGTTTGCAGGCGCCCCACCGGCATGATTTTGACGCGCGCGCCTCCACGCGCGCCCTTTACGCTGGCGGTCAAAATCACGCCGGGCCCGCAAACGTGCTCTCGTGCGCCAGTCGGCTCTCCGGCCTCTAATCTAACTTCGATTCGCCGACAACTTTGGCTGTCGCTGGATGATCTGCGCTGTGTCTATTTCGTGGTGTATAAATATGGTATACTATATCCATATTTCAAACCTCAAAGGAGATTCGAAGATGGCGAAGAGAGTGATGCTCATTGGCGCTGGCGGAGTTGCCGGAGTTGCGGCGGCGAAGATGGCCCAGAACCCTGATGTGTTCGGCGAGATCCTGATCGCTTCGCGCACGCAGTCGCGCTGCGACGCCATCAAGGCGGACGTCGACCGTCGTGCGGCCGAGGGAAAGGGCGCGTGGGCAAAGGCGGCCAAGTCTCCTGCGAAGATCACGACCGCGCAGATCGACGCGATGGATGTGCCGCACCTTACCGCTCTCATCAAGGAGTTCAAGCCCGATCTCGTAATGAACATCGCGCTTCCCTACCAGGATCTCGCGATCATGGACGCGTGCCTCGCGGCTGGCGTAAGCTACCTTGATACCGCCAACTACGAACCGCCGGACGAGGCGCACTTTGAGTACTCCTGGCAGTGGGCGTACCGCGAGAAGTTTGAAAAGGCGGGACTTACCGCTATCCTCGGCTGCGGCTTCGATCCCGGCGTCACCCAGGTTTTCTCGGCCTACGCCCAGAAGCACTACTTCGACACGATAGAGACGCTAGACATCCTCGACTGCAACGGCGGCGACCACGGTTATCCGTTTGCAACGAACTTCAACCCCGAGATCAACATCCGCGAAGTCGCCGCGAAGGGGTCCTACTGGGTTGCTGATCCTAAGGACGACAAACCCGAGGTCGCTGTCGAGAACAAGAAGGCGTTCGACAAGGGCTATTGGGTCGAGACGGCGCCGATGGCGATTAAGCGCGAGTATGTCTTTGACCAGGTCGGCAAGAAGGACATGTACCTGCTCCACCACGAGGAGCTCGAGTCCTTGGGCTGCAACCTGAAGGGCATCAAGCGAATCCGCTTCTTCATGACTTTTGGACAGAGCTATCTCACGCACCTCAAGTGCCTTGAGAATGTGGGGCTTACGCGCATTGACCCGATTGACTTCAAGGGACAGAAGATAGTTCCTATCGAGTTCTTGAAGGCGCTTCTTCCTGACCCTGCGTCTCTTGGCCCTCGCACCAAGGGCAAGACGAACATCGGCTGCATCTTCCACGGCGAGAAGGACGGCAAGCCGGTCGACTACTACGTGTACAATGTCTGCGACCACCAGGAGTGCTACGCCGAGGTTGGCTCGCAGGCGATAAGCTACACGACGGGCGTCCCCGCGATGATAGGCGCGAAGATGTTCCTCGAGGGCAAGTGGACTACTAAGGGCGTCCACACTTGCGAGGAATTCGACCCCGATCCGTTTATGGCCGAGCTCAATGTTCAAGGGCTTCCGTGGCAGGAGACGTTCGACCCCGTCAAGGTTCCTTGATGCCAAGATACGTCATTGACGAAGCGGCACTTGTGCGCAACTTGGAGATTCTTAAAAGCGTCTCCGAGCGTGCAGACGTTCGCATCCTCCTTGCGCAGAAAGCGTTTTCGTGCACTGCCGTCTATCCGCTGTGCGCGAAGTTCCTCGCGGGCACGACGGCGAGTTCGCTTTTCGAGGCGAAGCATGGGCACGACAATTTCGGCGGCGAGACGCATGTCTTTGCGCCGGCGTTTATCCCCGAGGAGATGGATGAACTCTTGGGGCTCGTCGACCACATCGTCTTCAATTCGCCGCGGCAGGTCGCGCTCTACGGCGAAACGGCGCATAAGCGCGGCGTCTCGGTTGGGCTTAGGGTAAATCCTGAAGTCTCTGTCGCGACGACGCCTGCCTACGATCCTTGCCGCCCCTCGTCACGCCTCGGCACCAAACTTGTCGACTTAAAAACCTCGGTCTCAACTCGCGACTTTCAACTTTCAACTTTAAACTTTAAACTTTCAACTCTTGATGGTCTTCACTTCCATTGCCTCTGCGAGCAGGGGCTTGATGAGCTAAAGAAAGTCCTTGCAGGTTTCGAGGAGAAGTTCGGCGAATTTCTCCCACAGATGAAGTGGGTTAACTTCGGCGGCGGTCACCACATCACGCGCGAGGATTACGATGTCGATGGGCTTGTTGCGCTCTTGAACGATTTTAAGGCGCGACACCCGCATCTTGTCGTCTACCTTGAACCTGGCGAGGCGATTGCGCTCAATGCGGGAACGCTTGAGTCGCGCGTCCTCGAAATCCAGCCAAAGGGCGCGGACGGCATTTACAACGCGATTCTCGACACGAGCGCGGCATGTCACATGCCGGATGTCATCGAGATGCCCTACACCCCGCCAGTCGTTGGGGCTACAATCTACCGTTCCCCGTTCCCACCCCGCATTGAGCCGCCTTCGGCGCTCGCTTCGCTCGGGGGATACGTTCCCCATTCCCCATTCATCTACCGCTTTGGCGGACCAACATGCCTTGCCGGTGACGAAATCGGCGTATATTCGTTCAAACACGAGCTGCACGAGGGCGATTATGTCGTTTTTGGCGACATGGCAATCTACACGATGGTCAAGAACAACACGTTCAATGGCGTAAACCTGCCAGATATAGTTGTGCGCCATGTGGACGGGAGCGAGGAACTCGTCCGAAAGTTCGGCTACGACGACTTTGCGTGTCGCCTCTGATATTTAGCAACGGACGCCGTATTTTTGGTATAATTTGTACTTCACATCGAAAGGACAAGAAAAGTGAAGATTGACACACTATGCGTTCAGGGCGGATGGTATCCCAAGTGTGGTGAGCCTCGCCAGGTTCCTGTGTATTCGTCTACGACGTTCAAGTACGACACGACACAGCACATGGCCGACTTGTTTGACCTGAAAGCGCCAGGCTATTTCTACACTCGCCTTGCAAACCCAACAAATGACGCTGTGGCGAAGAAGATCGCCGCGCTTGAAGGCGGTGTCGCGGCGATTCTCACGAGCTCTGGGCAGGCGGCTTCTACGTTCGCTGTCCTCAACCTTTGCGGCGCGGGCGACCATGTCGTCTCCTCTGCACAGATCTACGGCGGCACATTCAACCTCTTCGCCGTCTCCCTCAAGAAGCTTGGCATCGAGTTTACTTTCGTCGACCCTGACGCGAGCGAGAGGGAAATCCAGGCCGCGTTCCGCCCGAACACGAAGTGCGTTTTTGGTGAGACGGTTGCGAATCCCTCGGGTTGCGTCCTCGACATCGCAAAGTTTGCGCGTGTCGCGCACAAGAACGGCGTGCCGCTGATCGTCGACAACACGTTCCCGACGCCGATTCTCTGCCGTCCGTTTGAGTTCGGCTGCGACATTGTAACGCATGCTACGACGAAATACATGGACGGCCATTCCTCGCAGGTCGGCGGTTGCATTGTTGACTCCGGCAACTTCGACTGGTCGAAGCACGCCGACAAGTTCCCCGGCCTCGTCGAGCCAGATGCCTCGTACCACGGCCTTAGCTACGTCAAGGCGTTTGGCAAGATGGCCTACATTGTGAAGTGCACCGCACACTTGATGCGTGACTTCGGTTCGATTCCCTCGCCGTTCAACGCGTTTCTCCTGAATCTCGGCCTCGAGTCGCTGCACCTCAGGATACGCCGCCACGCGGAATCGGCACTCAAGATCGCCAAGTGGCTCAAGACCCAGAAGAAGGTCGCGTGGGTCAATTTCGCCGGGCTTCCCGGCTCGAAGTACAACAAGCTCGTCAAAAAGCAGTTCAACGGCAATTCGCCGTGTGGCGTGATGACGTTTGGCATCAAGGGCGGCCGCAAGGCGTCCATCAAGTTCATGGACTCGCTGAAGCTCATCGGCATCGTGACGCATGTCGCGGACGCTTGGAGCTGCGTCCTGCACCCTGCTTCGCACACCCACCGCCAGCTGACGGACGCGCAGCTCAAGGCGGCCGGCATCCCGCCGGACTTGATCCGCTTCTCCGTCGGTCTCGAGGATCCTGAAGACCTCATAGCTGACTTGAAGCAGGCGCTGGCGAAGGTAAAGTGATTTTCGGAGGGCTCTGACCATGAAACAGTTCAAGGATGTTGGCAAGAGGGGTGGCGAGTGGATCGTCGCATGTGCGCTCGCTGCGGTCGCGGCGCTTCTCTACTTCTGCACGATGGCGTCGTGCGCCTACCCTGGCGAGGGTGCGCACTTGATGTCGCTGTGGAAGGGGCTCGACTCCGCTGCGGTCAACGTCCATCCGCTGATGGCTATATTCGCGCGGCTGTTCGGGTGCTCTAACGTCCTTGGGCCGCTGTGCGGAATCGTGTCGGTAGTCGCGCTATATCACTTGACCTCGTTTTTCATCCGCGAGCGCATAGGCGGCGAGATGCTTTCGCAGTACGCCGACCCCATGGGGCGCATGGCCGGCATAGTCGCGGCCGTCATATTCATGGCGACTCCAGCCGTCCAGCAGTCGTTCACCCACCTGAGCTCGTTCTCGTTCGACGCAGCGTGGGCGTTCGTCACCGCGTCGCTCCTGATCCCGTACGCTCGAGCCGGGAAGAATACGGGCTGGCTGTTCCCGATTCTTATCGGGGTTTTCGCGGGTCTCGGTTTCGCCGACTCTCCGCTTTTCGGCTTTCTCGCCCCGCTCTACTTTGGCGGCGTGTGGGCCGTGTCTGGCAAGCGCGGCGGCAAGCCATACGGCGCGGCGTTCGCTTTCCTCCTCATCGCGATTGTCACGCTCTTCGCCTACGCCCCCAACGCGTCGGGCAACTTTACCGAGCACATGCGGGCCCACTGGACCGAGGCGAAGGCATGGCTCTCCGTCGACGGCTGGTTCCTCGTCGGCGCGTTCGCGGTGCTGCCGTTCGTCGTGGCGCTCTATTCGAGCTTTGGCGCATACAACCGAGAGAGCGGGCTTTCACAGTGGATATACCACGTCGCGATGAGCTTCGTGACGATTCTTGCCATCGCGACGCCGCTCGCCCCCTCGCCGCTCATGCGCCCCTACGGGCTTCTCCCCGTGGTGCCGTGCGCGCTCGCCGCGTTCACCGCCGCCTATCTCGTGACGTACTGGTGGCTTCTCGCCGTGGCGAAGGTGCGCAAGAATGAGTCGCTCGACGAGGCACCTGTCGCGATGAAGGGCCACACGCTCGCGCTCGCCGTCCTCCCCGTCTTGTCGCTCGTGATGGTAATCACCGTCCTGCTGAATCTCTTTTCGTTCGACCGTTCGCGCGGCGACTTCGCCGACCGCACGGCCGAGAAGCTCCTCGCCGATCTCGGCGACCGCACGTGGTTCATAACCGACGGGCTTCTCGACGACCACCTGCGCCTTGCCGCCGCAAAGGCCGGCAAGGAACTCAATCTCGTGTGCCTGCAGCGCGATCTCGACGAACGCTATCTCGGCGAGCTCGCGAAGCTCGTCGAGGAGAAGGGCATCGGCGGCGAGAAAAACCGCGAGCTTTCGATTTCGCTTTCGCTCGGCGTTCTTGCGTTCGTGCAGGACTGGTTTGCGGCAGATCCCGACATCGCGAAGAAGGCCGCCATATTCGGCGCGCCCGATCTCTGGTATGCCGCCGGGATAAAGGCCGTGCCGGAATTCCTCTTCTTCGGCGCAGACCCCGCCTGCAAGCCCGACTGGAGCGCGTGGTCGGAGTTCGACGCCATTCTCGCGCCGCCGAAGGGCGTTAAGGAGTGGGGCAGCTATCGGCTCTGGAAGGAGAATGACCCGATCGAGCTCGCGCGCCTGCGGCTACGCCGCCACATCGGCCTTATTGCCAATGACCGCGGCGTGTGGCTTCAGGACGCCGGCGACGACGACGGCGCGTTCAACATGTACGAGCTCGTCCTCAACTCCATTGACAGGGACAACGTTTGCGCGCTTTTCAACGAGTTCGAGATGGCGCGCGCCGGCCATTCGAAGGCGGTGCGCAAGAAGAACGACATCGAGAAGGAGTTCAAGGCCATTGTCGAAGACAGGGAGCGCCGCTATGTCCTCTGGAAGCTTGCCAACGTTTACGGCTACATCAGGAATCCCGAGATATTCGTCCGTCTTGGCTTTGCGTGGGCGAAGTCCGGCCGTCCGGGCGAGGCGCTGAACCAGATCCGCCGCGCGATCGACTTTGTCCCGACCGAGCGCCGCTCGAGCTTGCTCAACATGATGGCTGCGCTCTATGCGAGCGACAGCGACGTCAAGAAGTCGAGGGCGACTTACGAGGAGGTCCTTTCCAAGGACGCCGAGAACCACGACGCGCTTGTCGGCCTCATGCGGCTCGAGCTCCTCGAAGGCAACAGCGCGCGGGCGATCGAGTACCTGGAGCGCGCGACGAAGGCCGCCCAGGACGATCCGCGGGTCGCAATCGAAGTCGCGATGCTCCATCTCATGAAGAACGAGCTTGCCGAGGCGAAGGCGATGCTCACGAGGTCGACGGATCTCGATCCGGCGAACCTCCAGGCGTGGTCGCTCCTCGCCGCCGTCTCTTTGCAGCAGTTTGATGCGTCGAAGGATCCAGCAGAGAGGGCGAAGCTCCTCAAAAACGTCGAAAACGTCATACTTCCGGAAATGGAGAAGAACGCCAAGGACGTGAACGACTACAACATCCAGTCAACCCGTGCGTTCCTTTTGCTGCGTCAGGGCAATGAGAAGCGCAAGGCCGCGCGTGACATGTTTGCAGCGGCGATCAAGACGCGCCCCGACGTCCAGGCGACGCAGGACATTGTGCTTGGGCTCGACATTTCCCTCAATGACACGGCCGATGCCGAATATCATGCGAAGGAAGTGCTGAGGCGTAACCGCAAGGCACCGCTCGCCAACTACGTCATGGGTTCTCTTGCACTTCAGAAGGGCAAGTACGAAGAGGCCGAGTCATTCCTCAGGAGGGCCTGCGAGACGACGCGTCCCGTCGTCCTTGCGCAGAACGACCTCGCCGAGGTGCTGAGGCGCACGAAGCGGTTTGAGGAGGCCGAGCGCTACGCTCGTCTTGCCGTTCGCACGGCGCCAGAGCTCTACGTCGCGTGGGAGACGCTTGGATCGATCCTCCTCGACGCCAACGGCGACCTCAACGAGGCCGAACAGTGCATCTCCAAGGCGTGCGACCTTTCGAAGTCGGAATCCGGCAAGGAGGAGGACGTCCGCATGCTGATCGCCCTCGCGAGGGTGCAGATCGCGAAGGGCGATCGCCAGCGTGCGAATATGACGATTCGCAAGGTCAAGGGGCGCGTGAAGGAACTTTCGGAGTTCGAGCGCGGCGAGTTCGAGGAGCTCAGCAAGAGTGTTCGCTGAACTTCTTCTTGCCGCAACATTCCAGGTCGGGCCGTTCTACGAGCAGCGACCCGCCGACGACTATCTCGCCGTTCGTCCGTTTTACGCCCACGAGGGCGATGTCGACGACGTTCTCTGGCCGGTTTTCACCTCGCATCGCGACTGGTGGAGATTCTGCTTCCTCATGCACTACCAGAGCCAGGACGACGGCGGCTGGCAGTTCGACTTCATGCCGCTCTGGTTCAACGGGCACAAGCCGCAGCGTGGCGAATATGCCGCGGAGGACTACTGGGGGCTTTTCCCGATCTACGGCCACCATCCACATATTCTCCTGATGTACGACATCGACTTTGCGCTGTGGCCAGTCTGGACGCGCTACAGGATGCCGCGTCCCTCTGAAGGAAAGTGGCTCACGACGAACACGGTGCTTTTCCCGTTCTTCAGCTGGCGCGACGACGGCGCTTGGAGCTTCTGGCCTTTTTACGGGATAAACCACCAGCGCGAGAGCGACCACCAGTATGCCCTCTGGCCGATTGTCACCTGGGCGAGCTACCGCGAGGATCGCGACACTGCGGGCGAGGGAAGTTCGTGGATGGTCTGGCCGCTTGTCGGGCGCGTTGACCGAGAGCGAGAACGCCAGTGGCTTTTTATCCCGCCGTTTTTCTCGTGGACTGAGGTTAGGAACAGGGGCTGGCTTGGCGAGCCAGGGGTGCGTCTGCGTTGCCCTTGGCCGATTGTCGACATCGAGGCGACGTCGTCGCGTGATCGCGTGTCGATCTTTCCTCTTTATGAGCATGTTACGCTGAACTCATACGCCCAGGAGAGCGGTGGCCAGGTTTCGTCTTCTGTCACGCGTTTTGGCTGGAAACTTGTTGAACTCTACGATGATGAGACGCGCGTGTTTCCTTTCTGGACAAGCCGCAAGGACGATTCGTATTTCCGCCTTTGGCCTTTCTGGGAGACGGAAACCAGGAAGGACGGCTCGTCAAAGTCCCGGCTGCTTGGGCTCTTCCCGATGCGCTGGGTTCCTTCCGTAGACCGCAATTGGTCCAAGTTCTGGACGTTCTATGAGAAGGAGAGCAATCCTGTCTGCACATACCACTCGCTCCTGTGGGGAATCATAAGATGGAGGACGGTCAAGTGACGCAGCGAATCAGTGCATGGCTTCGTGCTCTGAGGGTGAACCAGTGGACGAAGAACGGAATCGTCTTCCTCGCGTGGTTCTTTGCCGTCGCAGACCCGTCGCAGGCGGCGCTGGCACGCGGCATAAGGCCGTTCATTCTTGTCGCTGCGATGGCCGTCGCGTTCTGCTTCATCTCAAGCGCGTTCTATCTTCTCAATGACGTCTCCGATTTCGAGGCCGATCGTCTCCATCCGATAAAGCGGCTGCGCCCTGTGGCGGCTGGGCTTGTGTCGCGCATTGACGCGGTTCGGGTTGCGCTTTCGCTCTTCGCCATCGCGCTGATGTTCCCGTGCTACCTCGTCTTTCGCCATCCCGATCGCACCTGGGGTTTTGCGGTGATTCTCATCTACTCCGTGATGCAGTGTGCGTATTCTGGGTTCCTGAAGCGCCTTCCCTACGTCGACGTCGTGGTTATCGCGGCGGGCTTTGTCCTTCGCGCGATTGCCGGTGCCGCAGCGATGAACGTTCGAATCTCGCCGTGGCTCCTTGCCTGCGCGTTTGCGCTTTCGCTCTTTATCGCGCTCGCCAAGCGACGCCACGAAATGGCTGTCGCCATTGAGTCGCGCGCCGCGCTCAAGGGCTACCATCCCGTCGCGCTCGACGTGCTGATGTTCGCTTCGGCCCTTGCGACGCTTGTCGTCTACACGTGGTACACGTTTTCTCCGGAAACGACGGCGCGCTTCGGCACGCGTCTTCTGCCGCTGACGGCAGTGTTCGTCGCGCTCGGTCTTGCTCGCTACATTCGGCTCGTCTACTCGAAAGCCGACGTGGGCCGTCCCGAGAAGATACTTCTTTCAGATTGGCCGATGTGGATTATACTCGCGGGCTACGGCGTTTCTGCACTCCTTGCAGTTCTCCTTCGCTACGTCGTCACCATATCAGAGGTCGGATGAGCGACTTTCTAGACAGGCTCGCGGCAAGGCGGCGGTTTGGCATGAGGCCGTCTCTCGACGCGATCCGCGGCGTATGTGCCGCGCTCGGCGATCCGCAAAAAGAGTTACGCGCGATTCATGTCGCCGGCACGAACGGGAAGGGCGCAGTTTGCGCGATGATCGAGGCGTGCCTCAGGTCTTGCGGCCTGAGGGCTTGTAGATACACGTCGCCCCATCTCGTTAGGATAAACGAGAGGTTCTTTGTAGATGGGAAACCTGTCGACGATGCGACTCTCGAACGCGCGGCGGACAAGGTCTTCCACGCCGATTCAGACACTAACTCGCAGCTCACTTTCTTCGAGGCGTTGACGGCCGTTGCGTTTATTGCCTTTTCCGAGGCGAAGTGCGACTATGCCGTTCTCGAGACGGGGCTTGGCGGTCGGCTTGACGCGACGAACGTCTGCGCGCCTGAAGTTTGCGTCATAACGAAGATTGGGCTCGACCATTGCGACTGGCTTGGCGACACCGTTGAGAAGATTGCCGCGGAAAAAGCTGGGATAATAAAGAAGGGCGTGCCTATAGTCCTTGGAAAAAACGACCCAGAGGTCATTGCGGTCGTGAAAACTCGCGCGAGCGAGGTTGGTGCGCCGTTTTTCTATGCGCCTGACATGGCAGACGAATCGGAGATTCCTGACGGCTTCTCCCTTGAAGGCGCGTTCAACCGCGAGAATGCTGTCACTGCTCTCGCCGCGCTGAAAGTTCTCGAGAAGGGCTCGCGCGACGGGCTTTCGAATGTCATCTGGCCGGGGCGGTTTCAGAGGGTTGGGCGCTTCATCATTGACGGGGCCCATAACCCCCCTGCGGCTCGTGCTCTTGCTACCGCACTCCGTAAATACGCACCTTTCGCGGGGTCTGTCCCCACGCTCATCGCTGGTTTTTGCGGCGACAAAGATGTCGACGAGACATTGCGGATTCTTGCCCCCCTTGTCGGGAAAGGGATCGCTGTCCGCACGAACAATCCACGCTCGCTCGCGCCGGAGGAACTTGCGCGAAAGATGGAAGCCGCCGGGATTCCGGCGATTTCATGCGATTCTATCCATTTAGCGTTAGAAAAAATGGGGTCTGTCCCCAGCGGTTCTGGGGTTGATACACTCATTTGTGGTTCGCTGTTCCTCGCAGGCGAGGCGCTTGCCGAGCTCGGTGCCTTTCCGTGGCAGGCAGACCGTTTCGATGCGGCAGAAATCCTGAAGGTTTGATATAATCTACGGCGATGAAGAAGAAGAGAGGAACGCTTGCACTTGTCTCGCTCGGCTGCGCTAAGAACGCAGTCGACCTGCAGGTCATGACTGGCAATCTTTTGAAGGAGGGCTGGACTCTCTCTCCCGATCCCGACTGCGCTGATGTCGTGATCGTCAACACCTGCTCTTTCATCGCGTCGGCGCGCGAGGAGGCGGAGGCCGAGATACTTCGTGCGATTGAGCTCAAGAAGATTGGCCGCTACGGAAAGGTCGTTGTCGCGGGGTGCTATCCGCAGAGATATCCAGAACTCAAGGGCGCGTTTCCCGGCGTTGACGAATGGGGCGGAGTGCCGAAGGACTGGATCGAGCCAAAGATGCCGGCGCTTCGTCTTACCGGAAAGGCGTTCGCATACCTCAAGATTGCAGAGGGTTGCGCGCACCGCTGCGCCTACTGCGCGATTCCTCTAATTCGCGGCAAGTACCGCTCACGCCCGCTCAGGTCGATACTCAAAGAGGCGCGTGCGCTCGTGGCGACGGGGTGCCGCGAGATCAACGTCATCGCGCAAGACCCGATGCTCTGGCGCGAGGGCAAGAAGTCGCTTCCTGATCTCCTTTGGGCGCTCGACAAGATTCCTGGCGACTTCTGGGTGCGCGTCCTCTACAGCTATCCGAGCGAGATATCAGAAGATTTCCTCGTATGGATGCTCACTTCGAAACACGCCGTCCGCTACATCGACGTGCCGCTCCAGCACACCGTTCCCGAAGTCCTTGAGAAGATGAACCGCAAGGCAGCGATTGCCGATTCGCTTGCGGCGGCTGAGTTCCTGCGTGACGTCGTTCCCGGGATTACGCTTAGGACGACGATAATGACTGGTTTCCCCAGCGAGACCGAGGCGCGTTTCAGAAAGCTCATGGCCGACTTGCGGCGCATGCAGTTCGACCACCTCGGCTGCTTTGCGTATTCGCCGGAGAAGGGCACGAAGGGCGCGCTGCTTGGCGGGCGTCCTTCGCGCGCGGTTGCGCTCGCCCGAGAGAAGGCGGTGATGGGGCTTGCGAAGGAGATTTGGAGAGCTCGATCCAAGAGGTTTGTCGGAAAGACTTTCCGTGCACTCGTAGTTGCGCCTGGCGTGGCGCGGCTTGAGTCGCAGGCGCCCGATGTCGACGGAGTTACGTATATTGAGGGTAACGGGAATGTCGGCGAATTCGTCGATGTCCGCATAGAGAAGGTCGAGGGCTTCGATTTCAGGGGGAAGGTCGTTTGAAGATGCGTCGCCAGATTCCATACATCAACGAGGAAGTCTCGAACAGGGATTTCAAGTACTATATCTTCGACTGGGACGATAATATTCTCCATATGCCGACGCGCATCAAGATGGAGCATCGCGACACCATCGACAGCCCGTGGAAGCCGGTAGAGGTTTCGACCGCTACCTTTGCACTTGTTCGTGCCGATGAGGAGCACTATCGCGCTCCTGGCGGAGTGTGGGCTGACGCGTTTAGGAATTTCGAGGACGCGCCTGGGCGCGACAACTTCATCGAGGACACGATTGCGGCGCTTGAGAAGATAGAGCACGGCGAGAAGCCGTCGCCGAGCTTCTACACGTTCAAGAAGACTTTGATTGAGGGGCGTATTTTCGCCATCGTGACTGCTCGCGGCCATGCGCCTGAGACGATAGAGAGGGCGGTCAGGGTGTTCATTAAGTATGTCCTGACCGAAGAGGAGCGCGAGACGATGATGTCGAACCTTCGCGGCTACCGCCAGTGGATCGACGGAGTTGGCGACGGCGAGTTTGGCACCGACGCGGAGGAGCTTGACTACTACCTCGGCATGTGCCGCTATTCCGCCGTTACGTTCGAGGGCTTTAAGGAGCGCATGCGCGCAGACCCGATCTATCAGGAGAAGCTTGCGGTCGCGCCGACGGCGGCGAAGCCAGAACTTGCGAAGGAGTTTGCGATACGCGACTTTGTGGAGCACATCTTCCACATGCTGCGCCGCAACGGCACTTCGGACCGCGCCGTCTCCATTGGCTTTTCTGACGACGACAAGGGCAACGTGAAGTGTGTTTCTGACTACATCCGCTCGGAGCTTTCGAAGCGCTTCGAGGGGATAAAGTTCGTGGTCTACGACACTTCCGACAGCACGCTCAGCAAAGGCCGCAAAGTCTGCGTCTCCGGGCAGCTCAACCTCCCCGGATTCTAAGTTGAGTTGTGAGGTGGCTTTTTGCGTCGCCATGCCGCCCGATGGCGAGGCCTACGCCCGACCTGCTCGCCCGACCCGCAGTTTGCGGGCACCCCACCGACATGATTTTGACGCGCGCGCCTTCACGCGCGCCCTTTACGCTGGTAGTCAAAATCATGTCGGGCCCGCAAACATGCTCTCGCGCGCCAGTCGGCTCTCCGGCCTCTGCGCTTCGCGACGATTTCGCAAGGTTGGCGACAATGAGCGAAGATTTTTGATACAATACTCGACATGGAACTTGATGTCAAAGCTGCTGTAGCCGATATTGAGGCGACTCCCGATTTGCTTGAGCGCGCGCTCAAGCTTTCCGGGCTTGTCACCACATTGTTCCAGAAGAGGGGCTTCCCTCTTGTGGTAGTCGGCGGGAGCGCGGTTGAGTTCTATACCGAGGGCGGCTACATGTCGGGCGACATCGACTTCTGCCGGAAATCCCTAAAGGCGATTCCGCCTCGTGTCATGCAGGAGGTGATTGCGGAGCTTGGCGGAGAAGGGGTTGCCCGTAGTTGGAAGGTCTGCGGCCTTTTCGTCGACATGCTCGGCATACTGGAGTGCGAATCCACCCTGCCTGCGCGAGAACTGGAGACGCCATACGGCGTCGTTAAGATCATTCCGCCCGAGCTCGCGTTAGTTGAGCGCGTGTTGATTGCCTACTATCCGCCGTCCAAGGAACTCCTTCCGACCGCCCGTAAGATGATGATCGCCGCTTTGGGCGATTCAAAGTTTGATTGGAGCGAGGCGGAACGGCTTGCCGCCTTGCCCGACTTTGGTGTTCTCGACGAACTGCGCGCGCTGCGCAAGGAGGTGGAGCGTGGCTGATTCGTCAGAGAAAGAAGTCATCAGGATTACATGGGACGAGTGGCTTGCGTCGCGTGCGGTCAAGCGCTCCGCACTTGCGGCAAAGGGTCTTTCCGCGCCTTCGCGTCGCACGACTTCGCGCGCTGCCGCCCGTCGCGCGGCGCAGGAGATCGTTAGAGCGCAGTAGGCGTCAGCCTGAAATTGTTGCCCCGCCACCAAGCTAAGCGTGGTTGATTCCAACGTGGCAGTTGCGCTATAATATGCCTTAAGCCGTTGAGGATGGGGAACTGCCGCTGCAGTTCTATAGGAATGGTGCGGTGGGTAGTTCAAAACAGGATTGTGAAGTGACACGGAAAGAAAAATGGAAGCGAGCCATACCGATGGCGCTGGTGTGTGCGGCGACATTCGTTGCTGCATTCGTGCAAATCGTCTGTGTTATTACCTTCGTGAACGACGATACGTGCAGAAATTTTGCGAACTCGGTTTGCTGCGTTTGGCTTTTCGTCTCCGTGTTGCCGTTGCTGGTCGTCCTGTGCGGCAGGTGGTATGCGACGGCGATCGCCTACATTCTCGCACTTGGCGCGTTCTGCGCATATACTGCGCTTGATGCCTACACCTGGGAGGCGCCAGAGGGTGAAAGAAACGGGGTGCATGTCTTTTGCGACGGATTCGGGAAGGAATCGATGTATGACGGCGAGGACAACGACCTGGTGAATAGCTTTCGCACTTTTAAGGAGTCGTTTATAAAGACGGCCGACAGCAAGGAGATATCAGACTCGCTGTTGGCAATTGCAAAAATTCCGGAAAGCGAACGCAAAAAGCGAGGCGACAGTCTTTTGCGGCATGTGGACACGCCAGACCCGCTTGCCCCGATGCTGAAACCACTCAGGCATCTGCGGATCAAGGACGGCTGGATGCTGGACTGTCTTGTAGAAGGCAGCGCCGACAGCGCCGCATGGGTCAAGTTCTGCATGAGAAGGGGTGACGAGACGACCGATGTCGAGTATGTCCTCGACGGAACGCCCGAAAGCGCATGGGAGCGCGTGTTGATGGATTTCGCGGAGTCACAGTTCTTCCTTGTCTGGCATGCCGGTGCAGCAGGGAAGTGCATTGTGACCTCTGCCAAAAGGTTTAAGTATGAGGCCACCACACTGGAGGGCGGCGCAAAGGCGTGGAACACCTTTTCTCCCTTGACGCGATTGCGGTTGCGGAGGAAAGACCTTAGACCATCAGTATCGGTTGAAGGCGGGGTGGCAACAGTTTCGTTCTGCATGTTCAGTTCGTTTCAAGGTTTGATTCGTAGTTGTTGCAAGGTAGACCTCAAGACGGGCGAGATAAAGAGCGAAGATTTTGAAATACTTGCGCCATATCATTGCGGTGTCATTTTCTGAACAGTCGGCGACAGCCACCACAGAACCGTTGTAAAAGGCCTGTTTGCGCGGTGTTGTCGCGGGAAGGTTTTTAGACAGGATTAACAAGATTTACAAGATTAAGAAAGGCTTGGGAGAATGAACTGTCCGACTTGTTGCAAAGAGCTGTATGATAACGGCGAAGGCCGCTTCAACTGTCCCTTCTGCGGGGCGGAATTAGTGTGTGGCAAAATGGCTGTAGAAGCAACGGATGGTGGCGAACTATCG
>Ga0265300_10000424_pt1 | contig 43506 bp, 58 predicted proteins | sample AusTroGonzalo_MG_FD_193482 | JGI IMG/M metagenome (GOLD analysis project Ga0265300, IMG submission 193482) | Bovine rumen microbial communities from tropical cattle in Woodstock, Queensland, Australia - Gonzalo_03 | ecosystem: Host-associated > Mammals > Digestive system > Stomach > Rumen ... | reverse complement strand
AAATGCCCACAGACTTGGGATTTGTGGACATTAGTTAGAGACTTTGATTTTGTGTTAACTTACTTAGAACAACAAAAGAAGAAAGAAACAGACAAGAACTTTACTCTGGCTAATATGGTTATGGAGGAGAAATATGGCAAATAAAGAGGCACCTATAATTGATGCAACAGTAAATCCGTTAGTAGAGGAATGGGATAAGAAATATCTAAAGTGCGAGGTGTGCGGTAAATTTGCGCACAGCTTGCCGATATTAGTAATCATAAAAAAAGATTGGTATTATTATGCAGATGTTATTAGATGCTCTGGCTGTAATAAGTTCTTTAGTATCAAATTTAGATATTATGATATACCAAAAGAGATAGACGATAATGATATTAGAGAGCGTATAAAGAAGCACCAGCATAGTGCGTTTTCTTGTAGAAATTATGACCTGTCAGAGATTAAGTTAGGCAAGATATGCACACCTAGACAGGATGAAAATTTTGAGCAGTTTAAAGCTAGATATAAAAAGTTTAGACAAGATTATTATGAAGGAGTGAAAGATGAAAAAGATAAATCAATATAAGAATCATATACTTGGTGATATCGCAATGGCTCGCAGGGCTAAAGGTTATACACAAGCAGAATTAGGAAAGAAAGTAGGGTTAAGCGTTAATAGAATATATGCAATAGAGGGAAGTAAAGATGTCAAACTATCTACTGCAATTAAGCTGCTTAAAGCTCTTGATTGCAATCTAGTTGTGGTTAAAGGTCCAGATTTTGAGAAGGGGAAATAATATGATAACAGCATTATATGTATTTGCTTTTATAACTTTTTTAGCGGCAATAAGTATTTGCTTTATGGATGCCAGAAGTGATTACGATGACGACGATGATGACTTCTGGGATTAAGTATGCACAAATGTTTATGCTGCATAAAGTTTTGTAAATGTCTGACGGATATCACTAACTTTAAAGTGCCACTGTCAGAGGCTTCAGTGCAAGGAATATGTAAAAATAATGGTGGTTATAAATATGCAAATAAAAATATTTCTTGGACGAGAAATTTAAAAAACACTTGACAATCTTATATCTTTTGTGATACAATATATATGTTCACTACGATAGAAGATTTAACCACCTTACGGTCGTAGTGAACAATATGACAATTTAGTAAGGTGGTTTTCATTTATAGTAATCGCCAAGAAGAGCGGCACCCACCCTCAATAAAGTAAATGGGCATAGAATTTCTTGGCAGAAAGCAATCGCCGAGTCTGGTGCAAGCGACCAGTTAAAAGTCAGGAGTTACGCCCTGAATCGCCGAGGAGCTAATAAAAATCTTTGTTGCTTTCTATAGCTCATAAAGTCTGTATCAGTCAGTTATATTATTATAATATTAGTAATAATTATTTAGATTAAAAATAATAATTACAACGCTCACTGGTGCAACGCTTAAGATAATATATTGTATAAATAATTTGCTATAATAATAGCAACGGAGTGGTGGGCAGATTAATGCCTCTCTAAAACCCCAAAATATCTCTCCCACTCCGACAGATTTCCTGCTAATAGCAAGCCAATAATATGGCTGACAAGTCAAGGAAAATTGCTAGGGGAGTGGCTTGTGGTTCGCTACTGAAAACTCGGTAGAACGACATTTGCAAAAAGGTTAAAACCTTTCTCCTCTAGGCTGATTTAGGTGCGGCTGTTTATTATTTTCAGCTTCATAGCTCGTTCAGCGGAGTGCACCGAACCGCTGACAAGTCCGCTGGTGCTTGCCCCACAAAACCAGCAATAGATTTAGGTATACTAACTTATTGCGCTTACGGAGCTTTAGAGATATCTCTAAAACACTGGCAAGTCCGTCAAACTTGCGTAAGTAAGGTCATTAAGCGTGATGAGCGGTGACGCGAACCTACCTCCCCAGGGTAGGTCTGCAGATGTGTCTCACGACGGATGTCCGTCAAGCATCCTATAGATTTTGTTCCTTGTGCTCAAGTGAGAGCGCTGGGCTAAGGTCCCAGAAATGTGAGTAGGACTCATAAAGCCGCGAACATCGGCGTAGGAACAAAAATATGGTCGAAAGCACTAACTGCAAAGATAGAACCTAGACCATAAAATCAACTAAAAACAAAACCAAAAAAACTTCAAAACCCCCTGGGCTAATAACCTAGGGGGCTTTTCTATTTCTTTGCTAGAAGTCTGTGAGCCTTTGTCTTTTGTCTGGCCTCATTTAGCAGCGCATCCAGCAGAGAGCGCTTTCATTTTTCTTCAGTCTTTGTATCTAGTTCTGCGACCTTAACCCATTTCTTGCCAAAGGTCATATTGTAAGCAAGCACTAAGCCATCAATGACAAAGTTAAATAGAACCTTCTTTAAATAGCCAAAACTTAGCGTATTTAAGGTTTTTATCTTGCTTGGCATATACTCATCCCAGATTGGTCCTAAAACCTTTTCTACAAGGATTTTCTTGCTTTCGCCGCTTAATTCTCTATCATCGTCTTCAACTTCAACAATGATAACGTTTACCAAAGCAACGAACTTTTCCCACCAGAAACTGTTAGAGCTCTGGGATGCTGCAACTTCAAGCTTCTCAAGCACTTCTTTTGCTTTATCTGATTTAAAGATAGCATTAACTGCTTCTTTAATCTTTCCAGACACTTCGCTGAATTTCATTTATTTCTTCTCCTTATAATATCCCAAGCCATCTTTATATATCTCTCAACAACTCTGATGTCGCAACTTATACTGACGCCTTGGTTTAATTTTTTTTCAAGAATCTGTTTTATTATTTCTATTGTTTTCATACCAACTGTTAAGTATTTCCGAACACTTCAGTTATTCGCTTTTTCCGAACAACTCAGTTGGTAACATTTTGTAACCAACTCAACTTTTTCCATTTTGGAAATAACCACTTACCTAGGAAAACTCGGCAACTCATAAGATTTTCTTACAAATTCAACCATTTTCCCGATATCAGCAAAATGGTATTAAATACTAAATTCTTTATGGTGTTGCTCGCAAAAGGTTTTGCCTTCTTCTTTGTTTTTACACATATAAAACCTATCGCAACTTAAACAAATGCTAAATAATCTTCCGTCGGGCATATTAACCCTCTTTAGAGAATTGCAAGCAACAGGTTTTATGGTCGCTATACACTTCACAAATATATTTATGTCTGCATTGTTCGCAAATTGTATCTTCCATAAGCACCTACCAAATACCGCTTTGCATTACGCAAGCTAAATAATTTGCTCTACTTTTTACTTGAGTTGACCATTTTGAATCAAGCATTTCTTTTGCTGCAGTTTTATAATCTCCTTTATCCAAAGCAGCAAGCATACGCTTAAATTCCATTAATTTTGATATCCCAATGTTAAAGCACATATCTACTAACACATACTGTCTGGCCTCACTAAGAGTATTATAGCATTTAACTGCATTCTTCACTTGCTTTTCCGCGATTTCTATATCTTGCTGCAAAAGCAATTCTTCTACTTCTTCGCTGATACCGAGGTCTTCTATATTATGTCCTACCCCAATAGTATATTTCCCAGCTGGGCATTTATACATCTGTAAACTGCTACCTTCGTGTTTTCTTAATAGTTTCTTCACTTTATCTAAGTTCTTCATAATCTCTCTCGTAAAATGGCCCCACCAGAACTCCTTTCACAGACCGATGGGGCTTTAACTTGCATAGGCTACAAACAGTATAATAATCTTTTATAGCTTTGTCAAGAGTGCATAGCAGTAAAGTATCTTTTTAGCTTATCTTTGGGTGCGTCCTCGTCCTCTAAAAAGTCTTTAGCGAGTGAGGCATAAGTATCTACTGTTCTAGTTGGCTTATAATAATCGCTATACATCATATTCATAGCCACATAGAAGCAGTTAGGATTTATATGCTCAAACTCTTTGTGGGACAAAAGATAATCAGTTGTCTGCTCAAGAGTCCAATGTTCTCCGACGGAGCCATCTTTATTGTGCATCTGGGATACATAGTGCTTTGCTTCTGCTTCAGATAAGCTTGAGTGCTTATAGATATTCTCTAACTTATCGTCGTATTTCTTGTAGTATGTCGGGAACTTCTTTTGTATCTCGTGCATAATCTCAGACAATACTTCTATTGCCTGGTCGTTCTGCTCTTCACTAGCAGTTGTCATATAGTGATATAGTTCTTTAATTGTCATCTTTCTTGTCCTTTAGATAATTCTCCCTAATATATCTCATACACTTAGCAGTTAAGTTATTGCCAAACTTCTTACCTTCTGGTGTGAAAGCAAGCCAAGCAGTAAACGCTCCTGCGATAAATGATAAGTTCATATTAGTTACCACCTGTAGTTGCTGCTTCAGCAGGGATTAACTGAGGTGCTACATAAGAAGTCCTGCTAAGAGAGTTAGAACATCTAACTGTGAAGTGGTTAGGATTCGTTCCGACTCTGACAATATATCTGCGTTGCGTTCTAAGCTGGTCGCTCATTACATTGTTGCCACAAGGTTTAAGTAGCGGATATGTCGTGTCGTTCATAACAATCTCTACTGGCAAAGCAGTGCCATTATTAGCAATAGGCTGAGCAAGATACAAGCCAAAGGTTTCGCCGTTGTTAAATGTAGTAGCAGGTATTGTTATCTGCACTGCAGTAGAATCCTCATTTAATGCGATTGAGGTAGATACTATTAACTTACAAATATTATTACAATTACACATATTTATCTCCTAAATAAAGGGGGAGTGATATTCTCCCCCATATTAGACTAAGCGATTACTTGAGAACCGCAAGTGCCTAACGAGTTAATACCTAAGCCGTTGATTACGGCAGAGCTAGGGCAAACTGCGCTAACTCCAGCAAGGTTCGGTTTAACTAACATATTGTTCTGTATCGCTGTTAATTGTGCAGTGATAGGAGCAATTTGGTCTTTGACAAAGAGTTGATTAGACAAGGTTAAGTTTTCTCTTTGAGCGTCGCTTAATCTATCTCTCAATTCTTGGATTGTCTTTTCATTTATCATTGCTCTGGTAGCATTACCATCGGCATAGATAGATGCTTGTGTTGCTGCAGAAGTTGTAGAGATTTGATGTTGAATATCAGCAAAGTTCATCATCTCAGTCTTTTCTGCATCGCAAGTGGCTCTGTAGTTTTGGAACCCGATATCGCCTGCTGCACCGTTAAGTGCCCAAGGACCCCAGTTTCCACCGAAGCCAGGGAACACATTACCATAGCCAAAACCGTTACCAAATAAACCGCCTTGGCGCATAAATAAGAACAGTAATACCAAGAGTATCACTAATCCAGTAGGGCTAATGCCGCTTTTTGTTTCTTCCATTGTATTATTCTCCTGTTATTTTAGTTTAGACAAAGCATCTCTGTAAGCCTTTAGTGGGTCAGTAGCCGAGGATTGCTCGGTAGTTGGTCTTCCTAAAAGATTACGGATGTCTTCTTGCACTCTACCTATGTCTACACCGCAGACTGAGGCTATTTTTTGCACAACTGGATTTTTAGCAAGCCCTCCAGTATTAGATAGAAAATCTTTCGTCACGCCGAAGTATTGTAAGGCATTTAATATATCTGCTCTATTATTTATCTTATGTGTTCTTCTATAATCATTTATCTGAGCAAGGCCATTATCAAGCAGCTTTTGTTGGTTGCTGTTCAGTAGTGGCTTTATTAGGTTTAGTAGTATGTTCGCCATTATGTTTTACCTCCGCCTTTAATTCGGCTATCTGTTCGGTAAGTGCTTTAATCATAGCAGTCTGTTCTTCCTGGATTTCTTGCACTGTCTTCTCTTTCTTCAAGATACCAGCCTCTTCCAGCATCTTCTTATACTGCTCACACTTGTCTTGAAACTTCTTTAGTAGTTCCATAGTATCTGTATAGTGTTTCATAATCACGCCGATTTCCTTGCGACCGAACTGGTCAACTTGGTATATCTTTTCGTTCTCTAAAGCGCATAGCATTGTGTAGTTAAAGTTATTCATATCTCACCTCGTTAGGTATCTAAGATAAGATAATTAAATAAAAAAAGAGCCCTATTTGATAGGACTCTTATATACTTCATTTAGGCAGACGGTTACTTAAAGATTTGTTTTGTTATCTTAACTCTAGCTCTGTGTAGCCAGCGATTGATTTGTCTCTGGTCAGCTTCCATTGTATCTGCGGCTTCCTTGAGAGATTTGCCATATAGGTCAACAAGTTCAACAACAAACCGTTCTTCTCTTGATAGACGGCTATTGTTTAAGACCGCCAATAATTCTTTAACATTTAGATTACTGACGGTCTTTTTATATTTCCTTATTATAGGAGATATCTTCATTTCCTTCTGCCACCGCCACCACGACGGCGAACTCTTCTAACTTTACAGGCCATTGTTTCCTCCGATAGTGCTGCTAGAGATAACTTGAGAACCATTATCTGCTGTTATGGTATCTTCTTCCACAGGAACTACAAAATACATATAACAGCAAGCAACTAAGGCTAGGCTAACTATTAAGGCTATACAGATATGCTTAACACACTTGGTAATGGCCTTAATTGCCTCATAGCGAGCTTTTTCATTAGCCAGCATATATTCTATCATCTTGTCTTTATTTATTGTATTATAGCGATAATTCTTCATTTTGTTAATTGTTTTATTAGTAAATCTAATGTACCTTGCATTTTTGCAATGTTTTGATTAGTCTCTGACAAAGTAAGTTTAACAGACTCAAACTGCTGGTCAACCTTAGATGATAACTCTTTGTCATTATTCTTAAGAGCAGTAATCTCAGCTTTCATAGAGGTAATTTCTTTCTTCATACTATTCACCTCTGGCTCTAAAAGTTCTTCCTTAACAGCTTTCTTAACTCGAATATAAGCAAAAAACGCGCTTAATAGGCCTACTGCACCGCCGCCTATCGCGTAAAGTCCATTGTTATCGGTCATAATCATCCTCTTCTTCTATCCTAGTTAAGCCATAAAACGCGGCTGCTTCTTCAAGACTCTCAAAGTTATCCCAGCCTTTATTTATAACCACTTGGCTTTGATAAACAGGCACTTCAATAAGGTTGCCTTCTTCGTCTTCTTCTACGGTGCTACCTACTTGTACTTGCTCACGGCTCTCGGTATGCCTGCAAGTTAAGATATCATATCTTTTTCCGTCTTTGCCGATATATTGCCCCTCTTCACTTTCTACTTTTTTATATACAATAGGTTCTTCCATAAATCACTCCCTAACTTAAAGTTAATTGCCAATTTTTATTAAGGGCAATATCTTTATCTTCTGCTGTCAAATCGGCAGTTCCTGTTGCACCCACGCAAGATAATGTTTTAGTCATAGCAGGTTGTCCTCTGAACCAATAGACATCATTTACTTTGATGTAAGTTTCATTAAGGTCTATTGAACCCTCAAAAGGAGCACCACTATTCCAAGCTCTGCCTAAATATACTCTTTCAGGCGAAGCAAACGTTTCTCCGCCTTCTCTTTCTTTAGTTCCGATTAGTTGTAGTGTATCTTCAGAAGTGCCACAGTAAAAAGAAATATAAGAAGAATTTATAATTGCTCTAGCGATATATGTTTGTCCTAATTGTAGATAATTTTGTGCAGAATAAATTTGATAATTCATTCCAAACACAAATAATGTTATTCTTCTTTGAGTTGATATAATAAAACCATCAGCAGTTCCGGAAAACCTGATTTTAATTAACCCATTAGACTGTGTTAATTCAGAATTAGGCATTGTGAATTTAACTTGATAGACGCAATTATTTGCAGATGAAGAAGCAGGGAAAGCCATTGAAGTTCTTAAATAATCACTATCACTAAACCCACTAACCACACCATTATTAATAGTAGGACTACCAACAACTTCATACCCGACATTATAAGGCAAATCATTAAACAGTTGCACGAGTGCTGCTCTATTCATATCAGTATAATCAACTTGAATTTGAGGTGCGGTTGCATAATCAAAAGGTGCTTCGTTTGATACTCGCAAAGATTTTAAAGCAGGTGTAGGAGTTGCCTGCGTGCCATAGAACCTAAACAACTTTCTGATATCGTTAAACCTATCATCAATATTTACAGGTTCTAAAGCAGGACAGTTATTCATTACAAATGTTTCATGTTTGTTATTGTTAATTTTAGGGAATTTTTTTAAGTTAGTTAGGTTATATGCAGCGGTATCGTTGGATGTTCCTGACCCTAAAGTAATACCATTTTCTACTGATAATTCTTCAATTTTGGCATTATTAATCATACCAAACGTTTCATTACCATTATTATTTTTGATAACAACTTTTTTAACAGGAACTTGGTAGAAAGATATATACTCCCCTGAAGCATAAGTGGTATTTTCTGCTTTTAACACAGGCAAGTATTCTAAAGAAGAACAATAAGGAAAAGAAGAATAAAAACCAGAGTCTGTAAATGTGGAAACAACTCTATAAATTATTAAATTATTTTTAGCGGTTAATGCTTTGAATAATGTATTTCTAAAGCTAGAACTTCCAAGTAAAAGAGCAATTTTAATTGGATTTGTTAAATTAAAATGCTCCCATAAAACACCCTGCCCTTCCGTTCCGCTTGCGGCTACTCTTCTACAACGGAATTTAGTTATATTATTCCCAGCCGTTGCAGGTTCTATCCATATCTTGTGTGCTTTTAATGCTTCGGGGGTGGTAATATCATCGCCTGTGGTAATACCTGAAGTTGACCAAGTTATATTGCAATTCGCACCGCTTGCGTAAGTTGTGCCATATTGCACACCATCAATATAAACATTATATCCACCTTGACACTCGGCTACAAGGCCTAAATTGTCATAAGCACTATAATCTGCTTTTACACCTACATACAAAGCAATACTGTTTTCAGGGCAGTCTTTGCGTATGTCAGACCAGTCAGACGGTTTGCCAGTCCAGTCTTGCTTTGTAACTTCTGCTCCGTTAAGATAATATATACCGTGATGTATCATTGCATCGCCGATATCTGTTCCATTGGCATAATAAGTCTTTCTGGCCTTATACATAGATTATTCTTCCCCTTCGCAAATATTTATGATTGCATTGTTTCCGTGGGCTTTAACATACATATCACCAGACGGAACTTTTGCAATAAGCTGGTCTCCATAACCAAGCATAATACCGCTATCATCTGTTGGTTCTGCAGCGGAATTATTGAATGTCACAGGAACATCACTTTTAACCTGGAAGTAATATTTCTTATCTGAGTCAAAAGTGAAAGTATCTGATATGGCGGTAGAAATAGCTTCGCTTAATGCCACCCAATCTCCGCCTTGTATTGTTACATCTGCCTTGTTCATATCTATTTTCTCCTTAATCTCTTAATTGTTCTGCTAAATCTTCTATTTCTTGCGCTTTGGTTTTAGCATAATCGCTGGCACTTGAACTTTCCGCTAAAATCATTTCTCTCTGCCAGCGGCACATATTATACTGATGTTCTAAAGAAGTAACTTGTTCTTGTACAGTAGGTACATAAGGTTCATTTTCCACTACTTCATAATATTCACCTTTATCTTCAATATGAGCATTGTTATGGTTGCACCAAATGGCTGTATCTATATATTCTTTATTTGTATATTGTCCTTTGTATAATTTCTTTCCTATCATAATTTTCTCCTATGAAATATATCCTTTAACTTCCCACCAAAAACTTCCATTAGAATCAACTGCTTTTGTAAAACCTGTTGTAGAAAAAGCAGTAATATATCTATAGTCACCAGAAGTTGATGCACCATTTCTATAGTCACCAGAAGTTATTGTATAATTGGTGTCAATCATTACTTTTAAAAATGTAACAGTACCAGTAGAATATCCACCTTGTTCACACCAACCACTTCTATATACTCTATACCAAGTCGGGTCTGCTTGTGTAGGAGCTTTATAACTTATAACATAATCTATATTTTGTAAAACATTACTTAAATCTGTATCTGCTTTATTAGTAAATCTTAATTCACCAGTAGCAGATAAATTATCTAAATCTTTATTTGCTTTGTTCGCTATTGTGGTTTCTATACTTTGTTCTGCGGCCTGTGCTATTTGTGCCCAGCCTTTAGATGAATGAGTGCCACCAAGTGGAGAAACATCAGCATCGCTACCTTCAGCCCATTTTTGTGAGTTAGTTGCAGAAGTAGAAGCGTTATTTGCATATCCAGATGCTTGATTTGCGCTATTAGAAGCAGCAGTTGCATAATCACCAGCATCACCAACAGCATCATATATAGAATCTATAATCTCACTTGGGTCTATATCTTGCCAGTCTTCTGTCTTAACACATCGAGAAACATCCTCAGTAAGTTCTTGTATTTGCATACAAGCCTTATCAAGCCCTCTTTCTATATCGTTAGACTTAAATGATACCTGCTCAGAGGTTTCTAACTGGTTTCTAGGCGTTTCTCTTATTGCATAGATATAGTCTTCATTGGTAAGTGGAGATGGTTGTTCTTCTGCATTTTCGTCTATCTTAGGATACTTTATCTTACCACCAGTGATATTGCCGTTGGAATCTGTTGTTAAATCTATAAGCTCGTAGTCTGTGTTGAGTTCTTGTTCTTCAAATGCACCAAGGCCTTTTTTTACATACACAACTAAGTCTTCTTCTCTACCAATACGGAAAGAGAAAGAGAACTCTGTAGAAGTTCCGTCACCTTGCATTACAGCAGTTTTTCTTGTTGTGTTTTCTATAGCCATATTATCCTCTGGAGGCAGTGATAGGTGATACCCAATCTAATTTCTCTTCACCGACCTCGTTATAATTAGTTCTAAGCGCATCTGCTTTAGTAGCGTTATATAGTGCTAACATAGCATTTGTCTTTTCTAAATCTTTTGTGATATACATACAAATCTGGAAAGCAAGACCAGACACAAGTGCTTGTATAAACTTAGCGGAATATGTATTAGTATTAGAGTTGTTATATACATACTTAATATACATATCTTCATCACAATCGCAGATTATGTAGTTTTTATTCTCTGCAGGGAAATATCTTATATCCCAGTCAGTAGATTTATAACCCTGCTTACGCTCGTGCTTTTGATATACATCTTTAATAAGAACACAGTTAGACGGAATAACATAAACATACTTCTGGTCTTCTGCATATTCGTCTGTACTGACTTTAACAAGCGGCTGTTCTACAACGGTGTGAGACCAAGCACCGTCTTCAAGTAATAGATTAAGCGCTAAGTCATAATAATTCTTACAAGCATTAGCCTGTAAAGAGTTATCGTTAATACTATTGATACCTTCTTCACCGATTAAGTTCAGTGCTTTGTTGCATATTGTTGTTTGTGTTTCCGTCATTTGTATTCTCTCCTGCTTTGTTTATAGCATTTTTATCAGAGTTTTGCAATAGTTTATACATTCTTATTTAAAGACAAAGCTTCGCTTGCATTTTTAAATATATCACCTATCATAGAAAGTAGCCCTTTAGTCTGCTTTTGCTCAGCAGTTTCTTGATTAGGCTTTTGCTGTTTAACTGGTTGCTGTGGTAATTCCATTTTGTTTCCAGATATATTATTAATAGTATATTCTTTACAAGTATTAACTTTATTTCTATTATGTATCATCTGGTCTACACATTGGCCATAGAGTCTTAAAGCATCTTGCTTATTATTATCTATTGCAGCTATTTCTTCTAATGTTTTAGGCAAAGCGACCGTAACGATTTTTCTTCTATCATTACCTTTCGATTTAGTCAATATATATTTGTCCATTTTAGGGTCCTCATCTCCAGGAGCACCTTTAGCAACAATATCTAAAAATTCTTGCTTTCTTATATCTGCAGGCCAATAATGTGCCATAATACCTATTTTAATCTTCTCATTGTCACTGTAAGTAAAAACGTTAGTTCCTCTATTCTGTTTTACATCATCTATAGTAGGATTCACTTTATCTTCTATATATCTAAGGTTGAAAGATGCTATTTCTCTGGCCATTTCCGTCCCAGCTTGAACTAATTGCTCATCAGTTATTTTGCCTGCAGCATAGTCTTGCTGTAAGCTTCTCTTCCCTTTTTGAGCATAAGTTAATAAATCTTTTTTAGACCAATCTACTGGTTCGCCTTTATTTGCTTTAACCATAGGCAAATAAGCTTCTTCATAAAGGCGTTTAGTTATTGGAGAATCGAATTCTACTTTATATCCTTTATGGTTTCTACTATATTTTTGAGTGTTGTCAAAATATCTGCCAATACCATTAGATGTTAAGCCACCGAACATAGTCCATACACGCTTTTCACTATCATCCTGATAAAACATCTTATACCCTTCTGCAGTTAACAAATGATTCATATAGTTATCTGGCATAGCATTATCGACTTCTGGTGCTATATGGTTTTTATTGCTATTAAATATGTTTGACATAAACTCTCCTAAAACATTCCATTTATCGCATCTTCTATATCTTCTTCATAATCTGATAACTGCTCATATAAGGCTCTAGCCCTTGCAGTAACAGTATTATATATAGCATATAGCGTAGGACCAATAACTGGCATAATCTTATACGCGTGCCCTTTGCCTTTTGTTGTAAGCTGTCTAAGAGGCGGAGCAAACTTCTCAGATATCATAGAGCCAACGCCTTCCCTGGAAAGAACATTAACATCATACTCATTTATAAAGAATATTTGCATAGGATGATATATCATAGAATCCTTTATGTTAATAGGCTGTAGTTTAAGCATATTCTTTACGGCATCTAATGGAACGCCAATCAATACTGACATAAAGATATAGCTTAGTATAGCCTTCATGCCTTCTAAGAAATCTTTATTAAATGCGTCATTTATATAAGATAGCATAGCAGAGTTCTGCTTAATACCAACAGTCTGCAGAGCGAATACGCTAAGCTTGCCAAACCCATCCAGGCCATTATACATCTCTGGCACATTAGCAGAATCAATAGGTTGTTGGTCTGCAAAGAGAGAAACAATAAGATATTTAGCGTCTTCTCCGGCTTGGCCGCCTTTGTTTATTTTGCCTTCTTCTATCGCCTTTAATGCCGCATCTAATCTCTTAGGACCGCTATAAGCAAAAGCGTCTTCACATCTCTTTCTAAGGCGCTCATACTTAAACCCTTCTTCACCTTTTTGCATTTTTACAAGAGCAAGTCTAATTTGCTCAAGAGTTCTATTTTTCATATTTGTATCCATATATTGGAACATAGACAATTTCATAGCAATACTTGTTGCTTGGCTGAGGCCAGAAGAAGACACGTCTCTTAAGATATCATTTAATGGCTCTAAGTTAAGATTATCTATTGTTACCTTGTCTTCTGCAAGTTTTGCTCCTAATGCTTTAAAAGCCCTATCTTGGAAGAATGTAAAACCATAATTAAGCCCAGTTGTTATTATTTCTTCCATCTGGCTTAGGGCTGTTATATAGTTAGTAATAGTCGTAAGAGTTATGGCAGATTTCGTAATATCATAAATTGCGTTGTTAGCACCAGTTCTTTGTAAATATCTGCCAACAGCTGTGAAGAAAGCATCCACGTCTGTAGAATTTCTTTGCTCTTTTCTATATATTTCATCAAACTCTTCATCTTGAACACCACTTAAATCGGCATAACCTAGCCCAGCAAGTATCTTACCGATTTCGCCTGTCTTACTTTGGTTTGGACCGCCTCTAAGATTCTTGACAGTGTTCTCTGGGTCTTCTCTAACTTGCCTACCAAAGAGCGTTCTGACCATAATTGTTCTATTTGCGTCTTTGATATACTTTGTATAAGCTTCTATAGGGTCTTCATAAGCGTCAAGTATATCATCATCAACCTTCTCAATAACACGTGAGTGGGCAAGTGTGATAGATTCGTGTTCGTTTCTGGCATAAGCAAGGCCATTAAGTCTATCGATTTTATCTTGTGCTTCTTGAGAAGATAGATTGCTATCACCACGGGCTCTTAAAATCTTAGTTGCATTATTAGCAGCAGACAAGCCGAACTTCTTATCTATAAGCTTTCTATTGCTTTGTATAACATACCTAGGGAAATAGTTATTTACATAAGTAAGGCCAGTTAAGCCATAATCTTCTACTAATTGCCTATACAATACATCAAGAGTATTTAGCATCTGAACAGTATAGCCAAATGCTTCTGCGCCATCTTGTGCCCCGAGTTCTTTTACTAAATATGTTCTTATAGAATCGCGAGATTCGGAGTTAATTAACAATTTTTTAAGTCTTCTGTAGAAATTCTTTTTAATGTTAACTTGGTCTGCTTCGCGTTTGAAATGATTGCTAACAAGCTTAGATAAGTTAGTAGCAGGCACAAGCATCTCTTTTGTATCTTTATTATATTTCTGCTGAGCCCTGTTTATAACTTCACCAAGCTGAGGGGATATCTTATTAGCTCTATCAATAAGAGATACGCCAAGACCTTTGGCCCAGCTCCAAGTATTATAAGCTTTGTTGACTAAATCACCAAGGTTATTTATACCATATCTCTTGGGATTAAACTTTTCAACTAACTCTACGCCTTTGCTATACAAGTCGAGCAATCTTTCATCTTGAGTTGTTTTTAATGCCTGGTCTACAGTTAAAGCATCATAAAATGTTGTTTGATAAGAAGACACTGGTGATTGAGCTGGGTTTTCTTGCAATACAAGATTAACTGCCTGTGCCCTCATATCGTTAATAACTTTTTGGAACAATGCAAGAGATGATGTATAATCTAAAGTGCCAAGCTCAAGTTGGGCTTTATAAGAATCACCTTCTGGTATCGCATATTCGTCAATAAGCTGTATTGCTCTATCTACAATTTCCTCCGTAGTATTGTTAAACAGCATACCTTCTAACTCAAGAGCACCATCTATCATTTTACCAGGAGTAGTCGGAACAAATAAGTTCTTTATAGAGTTAGAAAGCTTATTCTTCGCTTTCTGAGACATTTGATTATACAGAGAACCTTTTGGAGAGTGTACAACACCCTTAATATCAGAACTTAGATTATTTAATATAGCATCTATTTCTTGAACGCCAGTAGAACCGTTCATCGTATAATCTATAATAGCCTCTACTAATGTTTCTTGCTTTGCCACATCAGTTACCTTTTTATCGTTAATTCTGTCTGGCATAGCATCGTTTATCATCTCTGCCAATTTCTTAATCTGCCCTGTGCCATAAGCAAGATTTGCAACCTTGTCTGTAGCAACTAGGTTAAATCTGTCAAATATAACTTTACTAAGCAAGAAATGCTGCATTTCGTGAAATCCGGTAGCACTATTTAGGTCTCTTACAACAATAGTATTAGTATCTGCATCATAAACACCTTTTATTTCACTAACATTAGAGTTCATTATTTCTGCAGCTTTGGCTCTAAAATATTTACTAGCTGGGCTGTCTTCTCTGACTGCTTTATCTATAAATTTAGTTTTAGAACTTCTGGTATCAACAGAGTCAAATAATTCTTTATTTTTATTATATTGCTTAGCCTCTTTTTCAAGTTCATCAGATAAATCGTTTTCTTTGCTCTGCAGTTCTTGCTCTTCAGCAATCCCTTCCTCTGTAAACAATCTAGAAATATACTCTACATTTTCTAACTGTTCATCGGTAAGCTTGGGATATAGTTTATTTAAAGCGTTTTCAAAAGCCTCGTTAATTTGGTTTCCTTTTAGCTCTCCGGTATTAAGGCTAAACATATCTGCTATTTCTTGCATTTCATAGCCTTGAGAATACAATAAAGACATTGTTCTGAAATCGTCTCTTGTCAATTCGCTACCGATATGCCATCCAAGTTCTGAATACATAATATTTGCTAGTATGGAAGCTTGGCTGTCTAAAGCAGTATATAAACCTGTTGTGTCTTCTAAGTTGTCATTGCCATATAACTCCATATTAACTTCTTGGAGCATAGCAGCATTATTATCATTTACGCCTTCATCAGCGAGTAGTTTAATCTTAGTTAGAGTTTCTATCGCTTTTGCTCTGGCAGAAGATATATCTTGCTGAGCTGGGAATTGGATAGCAGAAAGAATTGGATTCTTTAGCTGACCAGTAATATGTGCAACTGGTAAAGAATACACAGTAGGTTTAATTGATTGATAAAACTCGAGGGGAGACATACCAGAAAGTAGCATAGTATCTCTCATAACACTTGTTAACTGCTTGGCAAACGCTGCAGATTGTTTTCCGGTAGGGTCAATAGAAGCGAAATCTCTTACTATAGATTGCTCTACAACTTCCATTTCGGCGTTAAACTTTTCATTAGCGTCTTTGCTTGTTAAGCGTTTTATAATCTCTGTGCTAGCATTAGGATTGACGCCTGCTGCAGATAACATTTTGGAAAGTTGCTGCTTACCTTCAGTTTGCATTTGACCGAACAATGCCTGCTGATTATTAACTTGCTCTATAGCAGACATAATTTTAGCAGAGAACTCGCCGGTATTAGCTTCCCTATCAATTATCCTCTCTACTGCTTCCCAGCCTTTTTCTAATTGTTTATCAGTTATATTCTTATTAGCTTGTTTGGCTTTTCTTTCATAATCTTTTTTAAGCTCTTGGAGCCTTTCTTTTTGCCAAGGTTGCAGTTCTTTTTGTTTTTCTTGTGTTTGGCTTTCTGTAGATTGTTGCTGAAATTGTGCTTGAGGCAACGAAATTTTGCCAGTGTCTGCATCCATTTGCTCTTCTGCTTCTTTTTGGCGCTGCATAGCCTGTTCGTCTCTATATGTAAGAGCTGCAATTCTTGCTTCTCTTTGACTACCAAAAGCATCACCTGCGGCAAATACTAAAGAGCCTACTGCGCCGCCAACAAATGAAATCATAGCATCTGTAGCAATTTCTGTGAACTGTTTCTCTGTGAGGCCAGTGATATTTGTAATAACATCACCTCCGGCACTTTGTATAAACTCTTCAGTGCCTTCTTGTAGACTGTAATATAAAAGATTTCTAAAAGACCTATCGGCAGTTAATATACCATTTAGAGCTTTCATACCTAAAGCCATTTCGACTGTAGCCTCAAAAGCGCCAGCCAATGAGCCTATAGCGTTTGCAGTGCTTATACTCTTTCCTTGAGCAATAGCCATATTTCTAATATCTACAGCCTGATTTACGAAGGACAAGCTGAACACTGCAGAGTTGCCGACATATCTACCTGCGTTAAACAAAATAGGTGCTAAAGTCTTATATCCAGCAGTAGTAGCCCTTGTTGCCATCGCAGCGCCAGCCATCCTAGGAAGCAAGCTAGAACCGCCGAACATAAAGTAGCTAGCAGCCACATTACCTGCCATTTGTGATACGGCTTTTAATGTATCTCTTTTTGTTTTATAATTACCGAAAGTATATTCATCTGATGTTATACCAGATAACATATCCTGCTTAATATCGGCAAGAGACTGCACTTTTCTATTGCTAGCTATAGCTTGTTTATATTGTTCTAAAATCTTTTTTGCATCATCGCTAAGCTCTGAGCCATCTGGATTTCTTAATTTATTTACATCTAGAAACTCTACTGCATCTTCCTCTACATCTTGGCCAAGATAGTTTGTTAATGCGTTTAGGGCTTCATCTGCCGCTTCCCTGTTGCCAACTACCATATGGTCAAATATATCATTCTGCCTAGTTTGATTAACTATACCTGGTATTTGAGATATTGATGTGACAAAACCTGCTCCAGTAGAAGACGCCCCTTTAAAGAAATGCTCTATTGCAAACGGTATAGACCAAGCTTTTGCTTCCATACTCATATCTGATGCAATCTTCTGATATTGCTGAGCCATAGCACCAGATATTTTAGAATCTTGTTCTATATTATCTACATTCGATTTAAGAGTGCTTGATGTTGTGCCACCTACGGTAAAAGGAGACTGCACGAGATGGGCATCGCCAGAACGTTTTGTGGCAGCACCATTCGCGAGTATCTTCCCTTGGTGATATATAAACTTAGGATTATCTGGGTCATTACCGCTAATATATTCCATAAAGGACTTTGGCGAAAGACCAGAAAAATTACTGCTAGCGTTATCTTTTCCTTCAAGTTCATTTAAAGTTTTCATTTATTATATACCACCTGTGGATAATTTTTGCAAGTTATATAAGCCAGAGAAAGTATTCTGTCTTCTAAGCATATTTTCAGCGTCTTGATTGGCTCTTTGAACATTGCTGTAAGCCATATTAAATCTATTAACAACAGTTTTGTCAGGTAATTGAACGTTATTACGTTCGTTATATGCTTTTTCAAACGCTTCAGAATTTTGGAGATACGCATTGCGTTGCGCATCATCTAATAAACCGTTATAGAAAGTGAATCTAGAGAACGCTTCTACAATATCGTTTCTCTGGTCATCAGTTAAATTATTAAATATTGCTGTCTCAAGATTTATAGGGGTAGTTGAGTGTCTATTAATTATCTTGTTAAAAATTTCCATTTTATTAGCATCTCTTGTAAAATTAGAAATTGCTTTAACATTAGAATAAATATTATCTTTAGCACGGCTATAGTCTTTAAACGGTCCCCAGCCAGTAATTTGTGTTTCCCTGTCTGCTTGACCAGCTATATAGAATAATGCGTCTTTTACTCCTATATCTTTTGTAGAGAACCAATTTTGTTCGGCCCCGGACCATTCGTTGCTTATAATACCCTTTTCCATCATCTGCTCTAGTTTGAGAGTCAAATCTTGGTGTTGTTCTTTTAAGAAGTTTTTATAGCTAGTATCTGCTTTTGTAACCCTAGCGTCATTTAACATTTCTTCTACGTGGTTTAAAAGGTTATAAATATCGCCTGGTGTAACTGATTTAAGTTTACTGAGTTGGTCTTTAACAAAAGCATCTTTATCAAACATAGCATCTTTATTAACATATTTGTCTTGCAAGATGCCCATATTTCTTCTTTGATTAAGAATGTAATCCTTATCAATCATAGCGGCATAATCAGCTTCCATCTTTTCTTGTTCTGACACGCCTGAATTCTTCGCAGTTAAAGCATTTGCTATAGCGACATCTCTTTCTTCATCAAATAAGTGTGGTGTCAGTTTTATTATGGCTTCCTTATTCACATTGCCATCTTTAGTTAATATTCTTGGGTCTGACGTAAATATTAAATGAGATAGCATACCGTTTTCTCTTTGGCGGTATTCTTGAAGTCTAGCAGGTTCAGACATTCTGTCTCTTATAAATGGATTATCCAATACATTTAAAGCAGTTTCATTACCATATTTTTGGGCAACTCTATCTATTGTATGCGTTAAAGCGTTGTCTATCTGTTTCTTGCTCATTGTTTTTGCATAATCTGCTGGCATACCGTGGCTTAGATAGAAACTCATAGAATCGTTTACTATCTGCTGTAATTGGTTATCTAATTCAGCACTTATAGAATCAGCCCTATCTTCCGGTGCACCAGAAGCGATAAAGTTATCTACTGCTAGAGAAAAGTTTTCATATGCAGTATCTTGGGCTGACTGGAAGTTGGCAAGTTCAACCTTCTGAGTCTCTTTATATAAGTGCATAGAGTTATGCTCTCTAAGATTGAGATTATATCCACTAATCTTCTGCTTAGCCTCATTAAGTATAGAAGGGCTAACACCAGATGTAGATTTGTTAAATCTGTCTAACGCTTCATCTTGAGCTTTATTAAGATTGCCAACCGCATCTATTGTTTGCTGGCCTTCTGTTTGGCTAAACACATCTTTAGCAGCAGTCATTTCATCAAAATAGACTCTCATAGCCTCATTCACTTTGGACTTATCAGAGTTAATTTTTAATTGCTGAGCGAAAGCCCCAGCAGCTTGCGTTAATCTAAGACTATCTTTTAAAATTGGTTCTACGGCTCTTGAGGCATCAACTGCTCTGCCTGGCTGAGACATTGGAGCTTGAATTTGTGTTTGTTGTTGTTTTATTGGTATAGCCATAATTACCAAGTCCTCCAAGGCCTATTATATCCATCTGTATAAGTAAATCCAGAAGTAGTTCCAATATTCGCAGAAGTAACTCCACCTTCCTTCGGTGACATACTTCCAGCTGCTGAAGTTAACATACCAGTTATTATGTTAGAGAACATACCCCATCCGCCAGCGTATCTGGCCTGCTGTCTAGCAATTTTTGCTTGGGCTCTGTAATAAATTGTCTGTAAGTTAGCCTGCCTATTCATTTCGAAAGATTTGAGATAAGCATTCATATTAGCTGTATAAGCTTCTGTTTCAGTTTTTCTCGCTGTGTCAGCAAATAGCCTTTTATCACCAGTGGAAGTATCTGAAAAGCCGGAAGCTGCGTGTGCTGCTACCTGTGTGCCTTGTATCTGTCTGCCAGTATCATATATATTAGAAACCTGATTGCCAAGTTCTAAATTAAGATACCTATTATTTGTAGCAAAAGTATATTGAGAAAGGTTGGCTTGCGTGTCGAAAGAATCTGCCTGCATTTTAAACGCAGACTTTTGTAGCAAGCCACTCTGTATAGAACTAAGCGTGTTAGCGCCAGCCATTATTGCAAAACTTATAGGGTCAAATGATACCGCCATATTACTTCTTATCTCCTAGTAAAATATATATAAAATGTTCGACATTGTCAAGAGTTTCTTCACCGACTTTTTTAAATCCTAAAATCTCTGCTGCTTTTATTGCTACAGAGTAAGATTGCATAATGTGAGTATATATACCTTTGTAGCAATATGTTAAATATTTACTGAGTAGCGTTTTAATAGCCTTAGCATACGCTATTTTGTGTTTTTCTACTTCCTTAGTAGTTAGCAACCAGAAAACGCCTAAACCTTCTGTATTAGTGTGTTTTGACAAACCAGAAGCGAATAACACTCTTTTGTTATACTTACACACATAAGCCATATCGCAATCTTTAACAAGCTCTTGTAAATAACCGGCAGTTGAAATAAGTCTACCTTCCTTGGCAGCAATAACTTCTTTATAATCTTCAGCCCTCATATTATTTATAAGTTCTTCTAAATCATAGTTAGTGATATGATAGAATACTATTTTACTTACCGCCATAGTCTGTCTCCAACAATACATTTTCTATAATCATCGGATACGGTTTATCTTGCACAAACGACACTCTAGATGAACCATCGTATCTAGCAGGAATAAGAACGCTTGCTTTTCCTGTGGTTAAAGCTGTTTCATCATCAACATCTGCCCATACTGGCTGGAATTGTATTTCTTGCTTGCTTTCTTCCTCTACACCTATCTTAAAGCCATAACTATCTCTATAGAAGCAATACACTTTAAACGGTCTCTTTCTATTGTAAGTAGAGAAGGTGCCGTCTCTGTCCTGAATCTCTGGGGACAGAAGTGTAGCAATGGAGGTATAAGATAGGCCAACGGTAGCATACTTCGTGGCATTACGTAGGGTAACGGCACCTCCAACGCCAACCTCCGACAAGTATATGTCTGTGCCATCATTTACGACTACTTTGTCTCCTTCTTGGAAAGATGTAGAAACAGAAGAAAAATCTGTATCAGAAGAGAATGTTAATGTTGAAAACGAATATATGTTTCTGTTAAACATCTCTATCTGTTTGCCATTATCTGTGTCGCAGGCAATATATAAATAATCTTTACCTAAAGAGTCAGATATAGAACACAAATTAGTAATTTTATACTTTGGATGGCGCCATATATACCAAGCCGCTATATTTTGCTCTGGGAAGAATTTAAAAACAAAAATATCGCCATCAGATGTTAAGAATAAGCATTCTTTTGTATCTTGTAAGTATTCTGTTGTTATTATATTCTTATCGTCTAGTATTTGTTCTATAAGAACACTTACATCTGTTGCTTCCCATCCATCTGCTTCAAGAGAGTATTTGAATGCTCTTACAGTATTGTTAGTCTTATCCACAAACAATATAACATCACCGCAGAATATAGGATTGCACGGATTAGAGCCGTGAGCAGATATTTGCTTAAGATACTTTGTTGCCTGCGTAAGTGCTCCACTATCTGAACCTATACCGAATTCGCCATCTGTAGTAAAAGCGAAGAAACTACGAATACCGATAAGATTTTGTATATTATTTATTTTATATCCGAGTAAAGACATAACAACAGGGTCGTCATCTGCTACTTCTATCGGTTCATAGAAATCCCAGAAATCATTTATTCTGCTACCATATAGTGTATATCCTTTAGCGAAATATAGCCTGTTCTGATAGAATCCTATTGCTGTAGGGTATCCGTTATAACTAGAGAACTCTGCGTCGCGCCATTTAGCAGATGCCGCAACGTTTCCGACGTCATTTTTTAGAACATCTACGGTTGCTATTCTTGCGCTTGTAATAGCTTTTACTTTATAATAACTATTAACCTCAAACTTATCAACTGCAAGTTCTGCAGAAAACTTAGAGTCATTATCTTCAGATATATTGCTTACTACCATTCTAATTAAAATAGTTCCTTTGTCTGAAACTATCTTTCCTGAGGTGTTATCATTAGTAGTTGAATAGTTAGAATATGAAGAATTCTTTCTATTAAAAAATGTTATCCACGTAGCTCCGCTGTCTGTAGAGTAATCTAACTTAATCTCTCCTGACCAAAGACCTGAAGAGTTATACCTCCAGTTGCCATCACTTTTTAAAACTTGTACAGTTCCAGTTTCTGTTGTTACAGTAGATGTTGTATAACCTGTCCTAGTTGCGTGTATATAGTCTGCTTGTATAATATTTCTTATAGCGAATGTATCGCCTATGTCTACCTTGCCATCAGTTGTTCCGTATTTAAAGAAATCAAAGTTAGAAGTTGCAGTCCAGACATATACAGGAATAGGATACGTTTCAGTATATGTTGTTAAATTAGACTCGATAGAATACTGTTGCGCTTGGTGATATGTAGCTTTTAAACTCCAAAAACCATAGTAATATTGCTTCCTTGTGGAATAATCAAATGGCTTTTGATAGAAAGCTGTTTCCCAAGTAGCATTTATTGTGTTAGAAACACTATCATAAGATATTTTGCTAGAATCGCCACGAGCTACAGCTGCGCTGTATAATGAAGACAATGCTGTAGAAGCAGGAACAGGAACTTGATAAGTATAGCTAAAATAACCTGAAGAATGGTCACTCTTGCCATAATTAAAACTGTATGAACTTACTACATAATTGCTATTTACTGTTAATGTGCCAGTACCTGTTTTTGTATGCCAAGTAGAGTCTTCAATACTATCAAAAGATGTTCCTGGCGTCTGTATTGTTAAAGAATTATATATACCGTTTTCCACTATAATATTTATTTTGTTATATATTCCGCCATCAGTACTGTTTAAATTGAATTTAATACCATTTGTAGCGCTTGTTAATTCGCATACAATATTATGCCCACCAGTTTGATTAGCATTAAAATTATTTACAAAAGAAGACCTATTAAATTCTAAAGTATCATCTCTAAATATAGTTTCCCAAGTGCCTGTATTATTATTTCTTATTCTAACAGTTACGTCAGAGAAAGTATCACCAAACGTTGGTGAAGGTAATGTAGTTTCAAAATAGTAATATGTAACAGTTGTCTGCCCATTAGCAGCGCTTACGGCTATTGTTTTGCTTTCATCATCATTTTCTTCAGATAATGGAACGATTTCATCTTTAAAATTAAATTTTTCTATAGACCATTGTGTAAAATCTTTTGTTAATCTTTTTATTTCATAAATACCTTTTTCATAAGTTAAAAAGATAATATCGCCAGATTGAGTGTATTTAATATCGTCAGAACTAGAAAGTTCTATTTCAGTATCGAAAGAAGCTGTTGCTGTGTGTATATTTGTCTCTTCATCTCTTACATACACTACACAGTGATTGTTACTGAGCTCAAGAATACAAGTTTCGCCAGCTCCAAAATCGAATTTTAATAACTTAATATTTTCGCCGTAGCTATTTCTATATGTATTGGAAACCTTAATAGTACCAAATATGTTTTCAAAAGAACCTATTGTACTAAATCTGATATTAGTTGCTTCGGAAAACCACTTTCCGAACTTATCAATATCAGACCTAAGCCAGAGTCTCGGACTTACTAAACCGCCTAAGAATGATAGATACTGAGTGTTATTTACCGCCATCTATTTATCCTCACTGTTGTCTTTTAACTGATTCCTGAGTGCTAATATCTCTTCTTCCTCTTTGCACATCTTAATAAAGGCGTTAGGCGATACTAGCATAATATCGTTATAAATCTTCTGCCCTGCTGCTTGGAGGCCATTATTGAACGCTGCGACATTGCCCTTTTCAGAGAAAGCGTTTTCAAATGTTTTGCAATAGCCGATAAGTTCAGACATATAAAATCTAAAACTCTTATCTTTAAGAAGTTTGGCTAAAGCCCTATCGTGCATAGAACTTATGATTGTTTTAAACTTCGCATCTTTTGTCTTATTGTCTTGAAACATTTGCTAAACTCTTCTCCCTTTCTAATTGTATATGTGGGTCTTCTGGTATTTGACCTCCTTGCTGGAGTATTTGTTGCCCAAGCAAGTTATTAGGTTCAATCTTAGCCTTAGAAGCATCTTTTGCAACTTTCATTTGTTGTGCCTGTAATTCTTGTTGCATTAAAGCTTGTTGTTGTTCTGCTTGTGCTTGTCTCATCGCTTCTACGTCTTCTCTACTGCGTATCTTAGACATATTGCCAAGTCTTTGAGCGATATCAATCACTATCTCGTCTTCATCAATATAATCTAATGCGGCAGGTTTCACTTGAGCAAGTTGAGAAATATAAAGTATCAAATCTTCAATAGAGCCGACTTCAGCCATACGCTGTGCTTTAGCGATAGATGATAGGAACTCAATATTTATATCTTTGTAGTTAATACCATCCACTCCAGGGAAAGCACCTCTGCGGACACAGATATCTATGACTCTGTCAAAAATCGCTTGCAAACCATTCTTGGCTTGTAAATAGATAGGCGCTAAGAGTGTCATCTGCTCATTTGCAATAGCCGTAACCTCTCTTGCTGTCATATTGCCTTTGTTCTGCTGGGCAAATATCATTAAGAGGTCTGCCATAGTCATCTTGCGTATCTTATCAAGTAAGCGCGTTCTGGAGTCTTCAAGTTCTGTGATATGAGGGCTGACTCTAAAGATTTCGCTTGCAACCTTTGTCGGGTCTTGGTCGGTATAAAATCTGGCACCTGGTAATACAGGCTTCCTGCCTAAATCTGTGTGAAGTGCGAGTGCAGGATTTGCCAAGTAAGATTTATTGATGTTCAGGCATTTAGCGGTATATTGCAATTCTTTGACATCACCAAGTATCGCTTCGCCTATACCAAGTGGATAGATAGTTCTTAAATTCTTTCTAAAGAGTTCAAATACAACTATCGGGCAGGAATAATAGCCACTCTTTCTGAGTAATACAGTATCGCCTTCTTCCATCCAGTATAAGTCTATATATTTAAAATTGTTCGGAACTAAACCATCTTTCGGATTTTCGCAGATTAAGTGCTTAACATTAAATAATGTCTCATAATCGCCAGCATTATATCTTTCAATAACTCTCTCTGGCAAGATATCTTTTTGGAAATTGTCTACTAGCTGGTCTGCAGTCATACTGAACTCTCTAGCGAGTTTAGTGTATCTGCCTTTACCGTCTATGCCTAAATAGTATTCGCCTATTGTGAGTGGATTAAAGAATATAAAATCGTAATCTCTTTCTTCAACCAACATAACCCCTACACCGTAGTGTATCCACTCAAACAGTGCGCTATATATAGATGGATAGAAATTGCTTCTGGCTAGCAAGTAGTATAAGAACTCTTTGGCATATTCAAGCGCTTTAGAAACGCTTTGCATATCCATATTCTGATAGTCTTTATTAGTCTTATCTGCTACTAAGTCAAACCATCTTGAAGCAGGATTAACAAGGCCGCCATAAAGACCAGCGACAGTGAGTTTCATATAAGTAGTAGGCTCGCTGTCTAATATCTTTTGGTAGTCTATCTTATCGTTCTCTACATTAGCCTTATTTACAGAGTTATCAAAGAGACCTGTGCCGGGGGCAATATAGTCTCTAATATCTCTGTAAGTGCTTTCTTTATTACTATATATAGATTTAAGAGATTTAAAAATCTGTTTGTAAGGGTTATTTTGTTGGTTAAAATTCATTCTAGTCCCCTAGTTTCTGCGCTGTCTTAGTAGTGCCAGTTAATATACTGCGTCTAATAGCGCTTTTCTTTCTTAAAGTATCTGTAATTGTATCACCTTGATTGGTAGCAGTCGGAGCCATTCCTGCTTCGCGTTTTTGTTGTATTTCCATCTGCTTGTTTGCTTCGCGTTGGATTGCTGCTTGTTTATCTGCGGAAGCCATAGATGCGCCCATAGATGCGCCAGCGGCAGCACCTGTTGCGCCTAGTGTAGCCATAGTGCCTGCCCCTACTGCTCCGGCACCTGCTCCTAGACCTAAAGCACCGCCAAGGGCAGCAGCTCCAATACCGCCAGTTAAAGCGGCTAATGCACCTATTCCAACTCCACCTAAAATCTTCTTTGTAGAACCGCCCATATAACCTCCAATAAAGTAAGTGGGGCAGGAGGGATTAGGCCTACCCCACCAGGGACATTACCTAGGCAGTTTGGATGCCGTCAGTGACACCTACATCTAATCTACCAGTGATGGTAGGAGAAGTGCCACCAGTCAAAGTAACATCGAAGTAGCATCTTACATATTTATGTAAGCCAAGAGGCATACGGATTGCGCCCATAGTGCCAACACCCATATCTGTTACGTTTCCATCATTATCAACATTTAATGCTGAGCCAAGTTTGAAGGAACCGTGGTTATAGATTGTCGGGGAACCAGTAGAGAAGTCTTTCACATCGCAAGATTGAATTTTGACTTCAATTTCTGCACCAGTAGGGTCAGCAGTTCCACCAACTGTGAAAGCGGTTTTAACAACACCGACAATCCAGTCTTTACCATTGTAGTCATCGCCACCGAGTTCGAGAGCGATAGCGCTAGTTCCATCAGTTCCAGCAGCATCAGCTGTCAAGGTTTGACCTTCGGATAACATTAAAGATTTATCAAATAACATTTCTAATTCCTCCTAGAATGAAACTGCGTCTTCGTTTTCTTTGATAGCATCTTCTGCTTTAATATGGATACCATCAATGACTAAGTCATATTCAGAATAGCCAGTAGCACCAGAAGATGTTAAGTTGTTGTTCTGGTTAATAGTAGGACCAGTTTGAACTGTAGAAGCCTGTCCACCAGAAGCCAAGGCGCCGTTGCGCAAAGCAAATTTAACTTTTCTGGAAGCATAGGCAACCAATTTGATACCATTAAGGTTTTGGATGCTGTTAAGTGCTTCCATAAATTTGTCATAAAGTGCAGCGCATTTTTGTTTAGAGTTAAGGTCATTAACATTGATGTTAGCAATACGAGCACCGTATCTCCAATCTTGGACACCAAGACCCATTAACCATTCATATTGGTCTTTATATGCAGGATATGTTCCGCCGTTAGCATCAATAACATCTACAGGTTTTCCACCGAAATCATAGTGAGTTATACCTGCCTTTGTTCCTTTAGGGAAGAAAGTAAAGATTTTATTTTTTGCCCAACCAACTAAATAGATGGAAGAGCGGTTTGCATTACCGCCAGCATTGAAAAGGTTACGACCAGAGTCAGCATCTTTATCATTATATCTTGCAGCAAGACCAACGAAAGACTTTTCATTGTCAGCAGCAGAGCCATAGATGATTTTGCCAGCCATTTCTTGAGACATTGCTTCAAGATGTCTTGAGGCTTGTTCTGCTCTTATAACAGCAGATTTGCCACCTTTGTCTGCGACTGCAACATCGGTAAGTGAAACAGTAGATGCTCTACCATAAGTTTCATTGACCACTCTTTGTGTTCCTTTGGAAGGTTGAACGCCTTCGTATGCGCGTCTCCAGGTTACTTCAGGTAAACCAGTTTGGACTGCATATTGGTGACCGCTATCACTGTTAGATTCAATAAGAACCATATCATTGATAATTGGGTCGTGTTGTTGTAATATATTTGCCACGGGTAAAATTGATTCGCCTTTGGCATCAAACATTTTAGCGTGGTCAAATAATGTAAATACTCCAGACATTGTTTTTCTCCATTAAATTAAGAATGAATCTCAAAAGTCTTTGCTAAATCAAGATTCACTTCTTCTGTTTGTTTAGTGTTGGGATTTACTGAATTCTTTTCGAGCACCACATCGCCGATAGCCTTCAGAAATGCCAAAGCCGCTGGAGACTTTAAAGCACCAGCAGGGGCTAAGAGTTCTTGGAACTTGCCGTCCTTATCGAACTGCGCCAAGACTCTGCCGACATTAGTTTCTACATTTTTCAGATTGTCGCCGTAGGTCTTTGTGTTCTCTTCTGCCCATTTGTTCTGTAAGTCCTTTATAACTTGACTCTGAGCATTAAGAGCATCAAATTGAAGTTTAGCAATTTTATTTGCCACTTCAGGCTTAATCCCATTCTCTAAAGCAACTTGTTTGAAGTTCTTAACTAACTCTTTATCGATAAATACATCATCGGTCGGAGTTAAGCCAAGGTTTTCATCGTAGCTGTCTATTGTAAGCTTAGGTTCTGATTGCTGCTTCGATGCTTGTGTCGGTGTCCCTGCATCTGCTGATTTAGGTTCAGTAGATGTGCTATTAGTATTATCTGCAGGTTTAGTTTCTGCAGGTGTTGCAGTAGGTTCTACTGCTTGTGTATTTGTGTTTACTTCTTGATTATTTGTTTGTTCTGCCATATAATCCTCTTCTGTTTATATATAACATTTTTAAATAAATGTCAAGTGTTATACAAGATTTAAGGTATTGATATTAGTGAATGTATCTACAGCGTAGTTAGAATTATCTTCTATATCAAGACCATTATCCTTCTTTATAATCTTATCTTTAAAGCCAGCGAAGGTAAGTGCTAAAGCATCTGCCTCGTCTGGCGAACGGCCAAGTCTCTTTCTAATCTCGTCCTTGCTGCATAGGTATATCTTGCCGTCGTCACTCTTTCTAAGATTGTATTCTATATTTTGTAACTCGCGCTTAAGTTCTACAACCTTCTCATCTTTGGAGTCGCCAAGATAGCCGCCATCTATAAGCCAGTTCTTTAACTTGCCATATATCTCGGCTCTCTTATTGCCGTATGTCTCTGGTATACTGGAACGACCACCAAAATCTACTGGAGCAATAGCCTCATTGCTTTGTCTTGCTATAGCTAATACAGCTTGACCATACCCTCTATCGCAGTAAGCGGTCTTGCAGTTATGCTTCCTTTTGAAATTCATAAACAACTCTGCCAGGTCTAATGGGTCTTTAATGTCTCTATATACCGCTATCTCTTTAATGACTCTACCTTGTCTTGCTACTGCGCAGGCGCTATCTTTACCGCCACCGTTCGGGTCAAAGCCACATACAACTTCATATCTACTATATTCTTCTTCTGTTGGTATAATAACATCTCTATATATCATATCTCTAGTGAAGAAAGCCTTGAATCCAGCACTTCTATCTGGATACCCTAGCCATATACGGTTGTATTCATCTACGGTGAGTCTCTTCTTGTCTTGCTCTTGTTCCTTATAGAGTATGCTGGTAGCAAATTCGTTTCTTTCTACATTGGCATATATTATTAGTCTATCGTCATCTTCGAAGTAGCCAGTAGAATATATATCACCACAGTCATAACAGGTAAAACGCCAGACAGGGTCTTCCTCTAAGACACGGTTAAAAGTGAAAAGTAGTTCAGAGCCTTCTTTACGTATTGTCTTTGATACGACATTAAGGGACTCCATAGAGCAGGCAGAGGCTTCTTCTACCCATAAGATATCAAAGTCTTCATACGCTTTAAGCCTCTCCGCTGAATATGTTCCGCCACTTCCTCTAAAACCCTTAAACATAAAATAACTGCCAGTAGCGAGACATATTATATCCTGGTCAGTTATCTTAAAATATTGCTCTAAATGATATAAGTTAATTAACTCTATAAATAAGTGCTGAACAGAGTCAGAGATACTGTTCTGTATCTCTCTAGCGCACCAGATACGTAACCTCTCACGCATAGCCCTTATTAAAATATACCGCGCTACGTTGTGTGACCTGCCTCCACCCCTGCCACCAAACATAGCCTTCATACGCTTCTTCTTAAATAAAGGCTCGTATATCTTGGCAAGTCTTATACTGACATTATTTGTTTTCTGGTCCGTCTTCTTTTGGTTTTCCATACTCTACATTTATCTGTATCGGCACTATCGTAGCACTCTTCTTCTCCAAATTCATCCTTGCCTCAGTTAGCCTATCTACACGCTCTATTTGCTTCTGTAAGGTCTCTATCTGTAGCCTGGCCCTGTCTATCTTCCTTCTACTGTCATTCTGCGCTGTAGTCTGCTGGCTATCTAAATCTAATCCGTCTGCTAACTTGCGCTGCCTCTCTTGGTAGTCAGCTATCATCTTGTTTCTGGCATCTTCTTCAAGAGCGGCAATCTCTTCATATTCCTCTCGCCATTTGCGCCAAGTGTAATAAGAACATATACCATCTATCGCTTGTTCTATAGTCTTCCCTTCCCTTAACTTTGTGTATACCTTCTCTAAATCACTTGTCTTTGGCGGAGCTTTATATATCATTCCCTTCTGCTCTGCCCATCTGCTCATATCAAGCTTTCTGCGTATAACTTCCCTTTCATAAGCTTCTTGTGTAATTAAAGCATCGTTGTTGTTAACAACTACCGCTTCTACCACAGCTTCATTATCTTGTTCTTCATTATTGTTCTCTAGTAATTCTGTCATACATCCATATTATAGCCATATATACAATATTTGTCAAGTCTCTTTTATGATAGGGGGGTAGGTTATTCTATTATAAAAAGAATGCTTTTTTGGCTGATGATGGTGTTGGTTGGTGTGATGGTTGATGTTGGTTGACTAGTGTTGGTTGGCTGGCGTGATATTGGGTTCCCTTTTTTGGATGAATGGAACCGCGCGTGCGTTCGGGGGTAGCAGTCGTCTAAAAAGAATGCTTTTTGATATGCTATACTATATGTGCGGTTGAAAAAGCACCGCTAATTTAAAACAAGGAAAAACAAACACAATGATAACAAACATAATTATAGTATTAGTAGTTATATCTTTTATAGGTTTTAGCAATATATTGATATTGCGTAAAGCGTCTAACTTAGTATGCAGAAAATACGCAGAAGATATATATAATAAAGCAGATAAAGAATATAACAAAAATAAATAAATAGAATAAAGGAGTATGAAAAATGAAAAAAAATAACTATAATGAGGAAATAAACGAAACAACCGGATATTCTGTGTTTAGCAGTGAACAAGAGTATCTTCAAGAGTGGGCAAAAGAGAACGCACAAGAGCAGACGGGAAATATAGTCGCAGATATTGTGTATAATAAATTATGCTCTAATGGCAATTTATTTATAATTGCTAAAGATTATGCTAACCGCAGTTATACCGCCTTTTTAAGCCCAGCGCTTGCCCTTGAAATTGATAGTAATGCAGTTAAGGCAGTTATAGAAAAAACACCAAAAGGTATAGAATATACCGCCTCGCTTGATTGGTCAGATAAGTTTTTAATTAGTCTAAATAATAAAAAAGTTAGACTATTTAAAAGCAATAACGGAAAAACTTATGATATTATAGAGCTATGGTAAATTAGCACAATATCACAAAACACACAAAAAGCCCTTTATATTCAATTATAGAGGGCTTTTATTATTTTAATAATATAATATACTATACTATAATAAAAAACTATTTAAAAGCATTATAATAATAATTATAATAATTATAATAATATATAATAAATAATATAATAATTATAATAATATAATAATAAAAACAAGCCCCCATATATTATATTATTATAATTATAATAATAAATAATATAATAATAAATATAATAATAATATAATAATATAATTATAATAATATAATAATTATAATAATAATAAATATAATAATAGAGCATATAAGATAATATAAAAGCAAATATAATGCTAGATAACATATAATATGCTACTTATTTACTGTATATGCTAACTAATAATAAAAGAAAATAAAGAAAATATAAAAAGAAAAAAAGAAAAAACTTTTTTATTATTTTTTATAACGCAAGTTCCATTGTATATATAAAATAAATATATTTAGTATTTTAAAAATAAACGCAAGTTCATTATATATTATTATAAATATATATTATATATATAAATATAATATATATAATAATAATATAAAAATAAATAATAAATAATCAAATAGCACCTTAAGGTGTATATGGAGGTATATATGAATAAAAATAAACTTATTAAAGAAATATTAAAACTAGCAGAAGAAGGCTACGAAGTAAGTAGACAACACAATAAAATGCTCAATAAATACAAACTAAACGAACTTAAAAATCTTAAAGAAAGTTTGACATTAACTATTGGTTTGGCTAAAGTGCAGTTAGAGATAATAAAAAATAAATAAGGAGACATAATATGAAAATAACACTAGAAATCAATAATAAAGCAATAAATGCGTTTAAAAAGGCTTTTAACAATATTACTAAGCCTTATATTAAGAAAGCAAGAAAAGCTTATAAGAAAGCAAATATCGCTAAAATAAGCGATAATGTAAAAGATAAGCTGAACAAATTAAATAAACAAACAGATAACACATTAAAAGTTATTAAGAAAAACATATCTATAAAAATGGAGAAATAATATGGATAAAGAGATTTTAGTGCTATCTATTATGCAATTTGCTATACAACTTGGTATGTATCTATTTATTGCTAAATGGATATTCTTATTGTTTAAATACTTCAAAAAAGAGTTTGATAATGCTGCTGGAGTGTATTATGCTTATAGTGCAACACTGTTTGCCATAAACATTGCAATATCCTTATTTGTAAGAATATTTACAAGTGCTGGATATAAATCTGGTATATCTAACTTATTTGCATCATTTATGTTAGCATTTATAATGTCTTTTTGGGTATTAGCACTAAAATTAAATAAAGATAAATAATGGAGTCAAAATATGGATGAAAAAGAAATAAAAGAATATTATGGTTCTATTGAGAACTATGAACTTATGATGGAGGAGGAAGTTATAAATGACTAGAGAAACTAAAGTGTATCTTAACACAATAGAAGATTTAACTAAAGCGTTAAGTGATGGCAAAATAGTTTATGAAGATTATAGAAATGGAACTAAACGAGAATATAAGATGATGAACAATATAATCGTAGAAAAGCACGAAGATGATGACGCTTATTTTTATGTTAACTATGGCTTCGGATTTAATCCTAATATATATTACATTAAAGAACAAGCGCCAATTAAAATAGAAGTAGGCAAGTTTTATAAAACAAGAGACGGCCATAAAGCTATTTGTATAGGCTCACAAGCATACGAAGATGATGATAGTGTATATAAAATGTATTTTGGAGTTATAGGGCAAACAGAAACATTTTGGACTAATATAAATGGAAATTTTTATAACTATAAAAGACAATATTGTTATGATATAGTAGATTATTGGGAGGAATAATATGAATAAAAAAGAATCGCAGAGGTTATATTGGCGTAAACATTTTGCTGAGATTAAAGCAGACCCTGCAAGATATGAAGAATATAAGAGAAAAGAAAGAGAGCGTGTAAGAAGATACAGGCTAAGACTTAAATCAGGAGGAATAAAAATGGATAAAAAGACACTAAGCAATGATGTTGAAGAGCTTAAAAAAGAAATTAAACGACTTAAAACGAAAGAAGCTGGTCGTAAGTATTATGATAAGCTCAAAAAAGACCCAGAGAGATATCAGAAGTATCTGGCACGTCAGAGAGAGAAAGCAGCCAAGCGTCAAGCTGCTAAGAAAGTAGAGAAAATTACACTACTTGCCGCAGCGCATAAAGTAACAGAGCAATCTGAGACTATTAAGCCTATTGACTTATCTGATTCTATTAAAGAACTTGACATAAAGCCTTTTGTAGATATTAAAGAATCAGAAGACAAACATTCTGTAGGCATAGCAAAACCAACACTAGATGAAGCATATCATAACTTTAGAGAGAAGATTAGAAAGTATTTTGCAGATGTTACAGCAGAATATAGCATATTAAACGCTTTTGAGTTATATATGAACGTTTATAAAGAAGATTTGTTAAATAAAATAAAAGAGTTGTTTAACAAATAGCATAATCAGCCACAGTGCATTATGCTAAATTAAAATGGAGGAAGACGCAATGAATACATATGTGTTCAAAGATGATGTAGTAAACACTACACTCAAGCCAGTTATGCCTGAAGAAGGAGCGAGAGTATTAGTAATCAATGATATTCAACCTTCCATATCCATTCACGGATGGAAGACGCTTATTATCGTGTTTGATTACAATGGCTATCAGTTCAGCCAAACTTTCGCTGACTGTGATTATGACGAGAGATGTTCCGAGGAAAGAGCAATGATTAGAAAAATTGCCAGTATCAACGGCAGCATCCAAGTAGGCGATAAAGTTGCTTGTTTGATTGGTCATAAGTACAGTTCTAAGCATAACTTAAACTGGCCTGTTGTGTTAGATGTCGATACGGTAATCAGATAATAAGCTGGTTATCAATATGTCTTCATAGGGGCTGTATCAGGTATATGGCCCCTATTAGATAGATGGAGGCGAATATGAATGAAAAAGAAAGAATGAACTATGATTTAAGACTTATATATAAGTTATTAAAACAAATGGATTTTAAGTGCAAAGAAGGCGATGAATGCAATTGGCTTATAAAAAATGCTAAGAGCTCATTAAGAAGATATATAAAAGAAAGCATTATAGAAATAGTAAATAATGGCGATATGCGGTATTCTGTAAGAAACTCATACGACGGCAGAACATATAATGCTTCAGAGTACTATGCAGATTCGTTTTTACAGTTCCTTAGAACTGGTGATGATAAGCTACTTCGCAGAAAGGACATCTGGATATATTTTAATAAAATGTATTACAATAAAAACGAATTCTTCTTATTTGAAAATAATATTTATAACAAAAACGAATATTATTTATATGATAATAAGCTCTTTCCGTTAAAAGATTTAATTAAGATAAATTCATATAATGACAATATAGAAGAATATGTCGCTTGTAAAGACGAAAATATAGGTCTTGACGAAGTAACTAGCGAGATTAACTGCCAAGATAATGAACCCTATATACAGATATATCCAATGTTCTATTATACAATTAGAGCAACATCAAATGCAGCATATCCGTTTGTTAAATATAAAGGCAAAAGAATTATTGTAAAGAAACAGAATGAATACTATACTAACTATCTGCAAATACCTTTAAGATGTGCTAGCGACTTTACAATAGATATGTCTTTTGACGAGCTAAAACAGAAATTAAAAGACAGAGGATGCACAAATATAAGTGATATATATTTCCCATACTCTCTCAGTAAAAGTCTTAGCTCATCAACAATAGGAAAGTTATTTAAGAAATGTATCGGTGGAAGCAATAGTTATATGAGAACAGTCGATATATTTAAGCTAGGCAAAATGTTTAAATTCTTTGCTGGTATGGCGACTATTTAGGAGGCAAATTATGAATAAAAAAGAATGCAGTGAATATAGAGAAGCTAGAAAGAATACTATATGTCAGTTTAATAGAGCTTATGATAATTATGTCTCTTGTGATTATTTATCAATTAGAAGATTTTTGCCTAAAAATTATGAAAGCCCATTAAACGGTATTGTAAATACAGATGATTTCGGCATAGCAAGTGAATTTATTAAGTCTTTGTTATGCTATAAAAACAATCAGTTTTATATTGCAAAAGACCCAAAGGAACCGACGATGATTATATTTGCAAGTAAGAAACAATATCTTAGAGCAAAAGCGTTGCAATTAAAGAATAAGAAATTGCTGCCGTATTGCATTAAAGAGATTGTTAAAACTAATGCGAGCTTGCTTAGATTATTAAAGCAGGCTATGGAATATAATATGTATGCAGAGTTCTTGCAATATATAAAAAACGATGAAGTTCTTCTTGATTTCTGTAAGCATCTTATGTCTTTTAGTGGTAATATAGAAATAAGAAAAGAAGATATACAAAAGTGCTATGATTTAGATATACCGCCATCAAGTTATGGTTCTGGCAGAAGATTTGCTGTCAGTAGTTGTATGAAACACCATAAAGTAGGCAAGTTCTACGATAATTTTAATGTAGAAGGATATATGGTTAGCAGACTTGGTAGAGATATTGGAAGATTCTTGGTGTGGACTATGGCAAATGGCAAGAGATATGTAGATAGACTATATATCACTGGTGAATTTGCAGAAGAAGCATTAAATGCTATTGACGAGCAGTTTAAAGATGCAGAAAAATATCCGCAGAGCCCATCATCTTGGATTGAGTCTAAAGAAGAGTTAGACTTCAGCAGAGTAGCATTTCCATATATAGATACATTCTTTAAGTGGGTGGTTAATGAAGATAATGCAAAGGATATGTTCTTGGTTAGAGATATAAAACCTATACAAGACCCAGATTCTTGTTATGAAACTAAAGATATGCACTACACATCACCTGCACTTAAAAGTCCAATAATAAGATGCAAGAGATGCGGCGCTTTGCTGACAAGTTCTTCTAATAGAAAGACATTGCATACAATATTATGCGAAAAGAACTTAAAAGGTAAACGCTTAGAGAAAGTTAAGAAGTTAAATGATATAATTAAAAACTTTAAGAAAGATTTAGAGGAGGCAGAAAATGAAAAACAAGCTCTTTGGTGATTATAAATCTATTTGGAGTGTAAGAGAAAACACTCTTGAGACACTATATAAGTATATTAAAGACTATAATATAAGTGTCGATGGTGCTTACAATATAACTGTTAGTAATGCCAAGAACGATGGGGCGTTGCCGGTGTATTGCTGCCATCTTGATACAGTGCACAAAGGTTCACCAGAGCCGGTGCTTATTAAAGATGATATATTAACATCAAGAAATGAGCACGGTATTGGTGGTGATGATAAGTGCGGAATAGTAGCGTGCTTAGAGTTGCTGAAGAAACTGCCGTGTAAGGTTATATTCTTCCGTCAAGAAGAAGTAGGCTGCCTTGGTGCTATGAGATATAACTGTAAAACTTTAAGACATAATAAGTTTATTATAGAAATAGACCGTAAAGGCAATAAAGACTTGATATATAAATATATCTCAGTCGATATGTGCTCTGATGAGTTTAAAGAGTATGTAAATAGTTGCGCTAAAGACTTCGGTTATGAAGAATCTAACGGGTTATATACAGATGTCTCTAAACTTGGAGCAAGTGGTATCAGTAGAATGAATATATCTGCTGGCTATTATCTTCCGCATACATTTAGAGAGTATGTTGTATTGTCCGAGTTAGAAAAAACAATAGAACTATGCTATAATATCGGTAAGAACTGTGATAAACAATATGCTTATAAGGTTGTAGAAGTAAAGGAAGAAAAAAGTTATCAGGGCCCATTGTATGTGTTAGGTGCTACAACTGAAGCAGAAGAAGATAACTTGCCGTGGTATAAACAGAAGGAACTATTTTAGGGGAGGAAGAAAAAATGAACGAAGATTATTTCCATTTAAATAATTGCAAAAAATGTGGTTCAGACCTTGTCTGTTATGACGAAAAGTTATTTTTAAAAGATGGTGTTTGGGGCGGAACCGTTAAAAAACATAAAGCATTATGCCTTAATTGTAAAAATTCTACTGGCTGGTATGAGAAAGCAGAAAAAGCACGTGATGCCTGGAATAAAGGTATGACTAAAAAGAAATCTCCAAAAAAGGCAGCATTCACCGCAAAGTAAATTGAAGCTTCAAAACAAGTTCTTCTTTTAGTTGCGGCAAATGTGGCGTCGGCCCGTAAGAAAGGAGTATTTAAAGACGGCGAGGGTGAATTTATGTTCATTGTTGCAAACACTATTGAGGAATGGGAGAAAATAAAAAGGAGCAGTAGATGCTTGGAACAAAAGGAGTTAAACTATGGACTTAAAAGATTATAAAAGAGTTACAAAAAACAAATTTAAAGAAATGGATTGCGATTTAGAAATTTGGGGAGGCAGCGGTTGGGCTAGATTAAATTATAATTTGGTTGAAAAATTTAATTTAGAACAAATAAACAAATTAAGTGTGTTTTCTTTAAATGAATATCTTATCTTTGTGTTTGGCAAAAATGAAGATAAGAAGATGGTTTATAATTCTGGGCAAAGTAGAGGTGTTTATATTAAAGATAATCCTGACCTAAAAGGGAAATATAAACTTATGACTTTTGAAACAGATAAAGAAAATAATAAAGTTTATTTAAAATTCAAGAAAATGGAGTTTTAAAACTATGGCAGATAAAGAAGAAAGAATTTTAATAACTAAAGTAAGTGGCGATTGTAGAAACTTACGATTTATGGATGATAATGCAGAATTGGCAGGAATTGAACCAGGATATTATTGTGCTGCTTATCCACACGGCGGATGGGAAAAGATAGACCAAAAAGAATGCGAGAATTGCACGAGAGAAAAATACTTAACAGGCATTACACGCCAACAGGCAATAGAGGTTATGGCAAAAGCGATGTTTGAGTGGCAAAGACCAGGATGCAGAGGTGATGTGCCTATTGAAGATGTTTGGAACAATGAACAAGAAGGATATGAAAAATTAGCCGAAGTAGCACTTAACGCTCTTTTGGAAGGAGGGAAGTAATGAAAAAAGTTATATTTGATTTAGACGGAACTATAGCACTAATAGACCATAGAAGGCATTTTGTTGAAGGAAAAAATAAAGATTGGGATATGTTTTTTAAAGCGTGTGTAAATGATGAACCTAATAAACCTGTAATAGAAATATTAAATATTTTATCTTTAAAAGGTTATATTATTATAATTGTTTCAGGCAGGTCTGCTGATATGAGAGATAGGAATTTTACTATATATCAAATTAAAGGAGTAAATAAATATGAAACGCTGGCACACTAATAAGACACAACCTTTAGGGTTAAGAAGTGGAGACATTATTGTCATTTGGAATAAGACAATAGAGAATATGGTTGTGATTGATAGAGTAGAAATTTGCACCGCTGATATTAACGAGTTTAATCAATTATATTTGATAAATATAGGTCTATGGAAAGATGTAAAGAAAGATATAAAGTATTGGGCATATGCGGATAAATATTTTGAAAAGGAGTTAAATGAATGAAACTAAAAGATTTGTTTAAGCCAAAAATAGTTGAAAAAATTGTCTATAAAGAGCCGGAAATAAGACAAGGTTGGTTTATTAGAGAAGCAGGGCAAAACCCATTATGCTGTTTTTGGTATTGCGTTCTAATGTCTTTTGATTTAAAAGATGAAGACGGAAATGCTAAATTTGTTTATGTTGAAGATTGCGATACTTTTAATGAAGCGATTACATTAGCAAATAGAAAAGCAGAAGAAATGGAAAAAAGTTTTTATAAGGAGAATTTAATAAAATGAGCAAAGTATATATTGAAGATATGAAAATGCCAAAAGGGTGTTGTGATTGTCCTTTTTACGAAATTGGAACAAGAAAAAATGATTTTTACAGCAGATGTGTTTTAAATAATGCTTATTTTGTAATTGATTATAATAGCAAAAATAGAGGCGAGTATTGCCCTTTAGTGGAGGTGGAAAATGATTAAAACAATAAATATTTTAGGAACAAATTATAATATATATGAAGTAGATTATATATCTAATGATAAAGCAGGCAAGACTGATTTTATAGAAAAAAATATTTATATATTAAGAAAAGCAGATTGTAAAGATATACTTCTAAGACACGAAATAACACACGCTTTCTTTTATGAATGCGGACTAGCGTGTTATGCTAATGATGAAATACTTGTTGACTTCTTAGCATTAAACTTATATAAACTAAAGCATACTATTGAGAAAGCAAAAAACGATACGACCAAGTAGTGCTTTGGTTTGTTTAAAACTAATAGGAGGAAATATGAAAGAAAAAGATATATTAACAAAGTTGTTTGATGCTGTTTCTGAAGAAGCACTGAACAATACACCATTTGATATGAGTAACGAAGATTTTTATAAACGGACTTATTATCTCGGTAAAGCAAATGGCAGAATAGAAGCGTTTTTGCAAGTGATGAGGATTATTAGTAAATTGCGAAAAGAGCAAGGTGACTAGTGCGCCTATTCAGCCTGGTCTTAGCAGGTGCTCGAGAACTAGGACGACTCGCTGGCGGTCGACTCAAAGCCAGCACACTTTGGAGGATATATGATTATATGGAATAAAGACAAGAAGTTTGAGATTGTAAAAAATAATCCTAATATTGCAGAGAAAGATAAAGCATTTATTAAAGGATTATTTGATGTAGCAAGCAAAGTAGATTTCGGTAAAGTTGGCAGGTCAGAGATGTATCTGTTCGGCGAAAGCTCTTTTCCTAGATGCACAAGTGTTCTGCAGATGGACGGCACTAAAGCAGGCGCATTAATGGAATGGGCTAAGAGAGAGACTGTTGCTAAGATGAAAGATATGTTATCTATATTTATTGATAAGCCATTAAGTGTAGATGATATAGAAGATATAGCAGATAAATCTCTTAAAGAATCTGATAGACAGCGTGATGAGGCAGCTGATACTGGAACAGATGTCCACGACAATATAGAACATTGGCTTAATAAAGAGCCATTTATTGAAGACGCCAGATTAAATATCTTTAAGAAGATATGGGATGGCGAAGGTGTTCAGTTGATTGCTACAGAAATGCCAATAATATATATTGACCCATTAACTAAGCAAGGTTATGGTGGCAGATTAGATATCTTGGCGTATAAAGACGGTAAGTTTATAATCTATGATAATAAGACAAGTAAGTCTGTTCATCAGGGATATGGATTGCAGACTGCGGCATATAAGCAGGCAGTTGAGCAAATGTCGCACGGATGGGTAGAGATAGATAAGATTAAGATTATACATCTACCAGACGAAAGTAAGCTAAGTGAAAGCCAAATGAAGTCGTATAAAAAGTTAGGAAATCTCGTAGAAATTAAAAATATTGAACAGGCAACAGAACATTATATGATATTATTAAAACAATACTATATGAGAAACAATAAGTATTATTAAGGAGGATGATATGAAAACAAAAAGTTATGACGAAGATGTATTGCAGTATATATTAGATAATGGTAGTATTACTAGTATGGAAGCAATTATTAACTTTGGTTGCACGAGATTATCAGCTGCCATATATAGATTGCGCCAGCTAGGATATAAAATAGTATCTGAAAGAGAAACATTTAAGAACAAGCACGGACATACTGGCTCGTTTTGCAGATACAAATTGACAGGAGTAAAGAAATAATATGGACGAAAAGAAACAAGTAAATGTAATACAAATAGAAGTAAAAAGTGATAAGTTCGGTGTTAGAAAAATATTAACTGCTGACGATGGAACAAAGTATAATGTAAAGCAAGAGAAGAAATTCTATTCTTCTGTAACTGCTAACGGACTCTATGAGTTTACAATGTCAGAGTTCCAAGGTAAGCCTTATGTAAAATGGGCTAAGTTATTAAAAGCAGCAAATGGCGCTACACCTGCCACAGTTACTCAGCCTAAAACTGCAACTGGTATTGCTATGATTAAAACTGACCCAGATAAGATGGCATTTGAGAAAAGAAAACAAGATGAAATCAGACTTGAGTTCTATTCTAACTTAGCCAAAGATGTGCTTATCCATAACGGCGAGAAAGTTATATCTGCAGAAATGATTATGACTTTTGCCGAAGAGCTTGCTAAGATTCACTGCCAAATATTAGACGGCAAATCTGCTAAGGCTAGAGAGATAGAGAAAGTATTCAACGATGAGCAGAATACTGGCTCAGAACCTTTTGGTGGCTAGGTATGACAGTAGAAGAGTATGTAAAGAAAGATATAGATTATCTTAATCCTAATGCTCTTGCAGAAGATTTGGCTATGACCTCGGCTATGTATTATACCGCTAGTTCTAAACTCGCTGAGCTCACTAAACAATACACAGATGCTTTAGCAACAAAGATGTTAGAAGCAGAGACAATGCAAATAAATGCTAAGGCAAAAGAGCAAGTAGCCAAATCTAAATGCTCAGACATAAAGGAGTTAGTGGATAAGGCAGCCTCAATAATCTATTCTTTAGAGATGAGGCAGAAGACTCTTATTACTCTTATCTCTAAAGCAAAAGAGGAAATGAGAATGACACAAGGAGGTTAATATGCCTTCATATATACTAAGAGTCTTATTAGGAAGACTGCTATATATTGTATCTGGAGTAATAACATTTATTACAATATATAAGATTAGAGAAAAGTTGGAGGAAAAGAAATATGGCACAGAAATTCGTGTTAATAAAGATAGACGAAAACGCTGTTGATGAATGCGGTAAAGAAATAAGAGTGTTCCCAGAACATTTACTGTCACTTGGTGCAGTTAAATATATCATAGATAAGCTTCTATTAGGTGACTAGTATGAAAAAAGCAAATAAGACCGGTCTGATTTGCGATAAATGTCCTCAGTTCAGTAGAGGGACTTGCCTAGTGTTTAGCGTTAACATAAATAAATATGGCAAACCTAAGGAGTGTAAGTTATGCAGATAACTCTTGATACAGAATTATACTCAAGTAAAAACAGTAAAACGTTTATAAGATTAAAAAACGGCAGAACTGTATTAGTGAAATCTAAGCAGGCTGCTAAGCAAGATAAAATACTTAAGGAATTGTTAAATAAACCTAACATTAGAAAAGTGTGGGTTAATATGATTTCAAATAAAACATACCCAATAAAGCTTGGTATCTATATCTATAGAAGAACAAGAGTTAAGTTTGATTATATAAATATAGTGCAAGGATTGTTTGATATGTTAGTAAAGGAGGGATACATACCAGACGATGACTCTAATACTATTATACCTGTGTTTCTTGGACACGAGGTAGATAAAGAAAACCCAAGAGTTATATTAAGTATATTATGATTTACTGGCACTTCCCTCCACAAAATAAGCAACTAAGCACACTACACCCCTAGCTGCCAGTCTAGGGGTTTTATTAGGAGGTAAATATGAAAATAATAGAGATAACATTTCCAGAACCGTTTGATAAGATAATGTCAGAGTGGTTAGAGTATAAGAAATCTATTAAGCATCCATATAAAAATGAGATATCAGTAAAGAAATGTTATAACAATCTCTTAAAGATGAGTAATAATGACCCTGTTGTAGCGCAAGAGATTGTTGACCAGAGTATTGGTAATGGCTGGTTAGGATTGTTTCCAGCTAAAAAGAAGAACTATGATATACCAGCTAATGGTACTGATGTGGATGCAGTATTAGAGTATATGCTAACTAAAGAAGATATCAAAGATGATATGCGCAGGGAAGCATATAAGGTCAAGTATAACTATGTGGCCTCTAAATTGCTTAAAATTGCGCGTAGCGTGGATTTTGCAAAGCAGGCTATAGACATATACCCTAAGCTACCGAAATGCCCACAGACTTGGGATTTGTGGACATTAGTTAGAGACTTTGATTTTGTGTTAACTTACTTAGAACAACAAAAGAAGAAAGAAACAGACAAGAACTTTACTCTGGCTAATATGGTTATGGAGG